>Ga0073902_10001086_pt1 | contig 15140 bp, 11 predicted proteins | sample KloWWTmeKNB19Kit_FD_66667 | JGI IMG/M metagenome (GOLD analysis project Ga0073902, IMG submission 66667) | Active sludge microbial communities from Klosterneuburg, Austria, studying microevolution and ecology of nitrifiers - Klosterneuburg... | ecosystem: Engineered > WWTP > Aerobic digester >...
GGGGTAGTGCCAAATTTTAACTGGAATGACCCGAATTTCAGAAATGGAAGCACAGGAGGGTCTTTAACAAAATGGCAGGTTAATGGGACAGGATACACGGATGTAACAGCAAGCATACCAGCAAATTTGAATAATTTCATGGCTGGTGGAGGGGGTGAGGATTATATTGTTTTGGTTTTTGTGAATGGTGTTTTTAATAATGGTTTCATAGGTGGTAGTGGTTCATTGTTATCAGGTTCTACTGCTGCACCATTACCCGGTAATTTACCAGTAGTTGTCAACAAAACTTTCCATCCATGTTCTGATTTTACGATCAATTTTAACAGCTTGGGCGCAATGGAATCTGTAGGGCCACAACCTGGTTCCGATAATGGTTATGCCCGTACAAGTGATGGCAAATGTGGTGCCTGGGCAAAAACATCCAACAGTGTGCACCATACTCCGGGAGTTTCAAACGGTTCAGCCTCTGGTCTTACCGGATCGTTGACAACAGCTCAGTTACTGCAATGTAACACTGCCCCCGGGGTTTCTACCGTAACGTATAATATTACTGCCGTTTCCGGCGATGCTACTGAAGCCGATGACTTCCCTGTTGAAGTTCAGTTATACTATGATTATGGTACACCCGGTCAGTTAGACGGTGCTGATGTATTTAAGTTTTCACAATTTGATGCGTTAGTGTCTGACCCACAGAAAACCTTTACAATTAATCAAACAGAAAATGTTATTCTCGTTTATAAAACAAAGAGAGGTTGTTTTGATAAGGTTTTCGCTATCGCAAATGGATGTTTGCCTCTACCCGTTAATCTCAAATCCTTTACTGCTACCCGCAACCGTGCTAATGTAATGCTGAAATGGGAAACTATGACCGAGCAGAGTTCAAATGGTTTTGCAGTAGAACGTAATATCGGTAATGCAGGTTGGGAGCAAATTACATTTGTACCATCACAGGCACCTAATGGTAACAGCAGCGACCTTTTGACGTACCAGTATATTGATCCCAATAATGCAAAGGGTATCACTCAGTACCGCATCAAGCAGGTGGATATAGATAACAAGTCAAGATTAAGTGAAATCCGTGCAGTTCGTGGCGAAGGCCAGTTAGGTAAAACCATTGTTTACCCTAATCCTACCAATGATGGCAGGGTTACGATCGTTTTCGAAGAAACCAACATCGTAAGGGATGTAACCGTGATGGATATGAGCGGCAGGATCATCAGGCAATTGAGAAGTATCTCGAATAATAATATTCAGATTGATAACCTGCAGCCCGGTATGTACAGTTTACGAATTGTTGCAGCAGAAACCGGTGAGCAGTCTGTGCAGAAGATCGTTGTGAACAAACGCTAAATGCTCAGGGTTTTTAATTAAATCCTACGGGGATGGCTTTTTGGCTGTCCCCCTTTTTTTTGCTCCTACTTTTCTAACTTCTCCTGTTATACTGTTATGACAAATAACCTGCTTGAAAAGTTTCTCTGCAAGTTATTACAGCCCTTTATCATTCTTCCTATTATAGTTGTCACAGGTATATTGGAGTATATATTATTCGAGAGGCTTCCTTAATTGATGCGAACGACCTGGCGGCCATGGCTATCACCACAGTTGGTTATGATGAAACAATACCATTATACAAGGCCGGAAGGATATTCACAATTCTCCTGGTAGCCGGCTGTATTACGTATGTATTTGTAATAACCTGTATCATCCAATTCAGTATGGGAGAGAAGATGTCATTCTGAATTTTAGATCAGGCATGCTAATATAAGATAGCCTGGTCTGTCAATGATTGTGCACAGGATTAATTAAAAAATCTCACCAGGTTATCCTGGTGAGATTTTATGTAGTAGGACGATAAAGATCAGATTGGGAAATTAATTATTGCACTTTCTTTCTTACTTCAAGTAATTCCACTTCAAATGTCAGCATGGAGCCACCCGGGATGGTCATATAATCAAATGCTCCGTAACCAAGTTTATACGGAATGTAAAATTTATACTTGGAACCCACACTCATCAGTTGCAATCCTTCTGTCCATCCGGGAATAACACCACCCAATGCAAAAGTGATAGGTTGACCACGATCATACGAATTGTCAAAGCCCTTACCATCCAGGAAAGTTCCCCTGTAGTGGCAGGTTACACTATCTGCGGCTGTTGGTTTTTCACCTGATCCTTCAGTAAGTACTTCGTATTGCAGCCCACTGGCAGTTGTTTTTACTTCTGGCCGGAGTTTGTTTTGGGCTAAAAATTTTTCACCAGCTTCGATTACGGATTTTGATTTTTCTGCCTGCAGCATAGTCATATAGTTATTCATTACTGTATTTGCTGCAGCATCATCAATTAGTGGCTTTTTATTTCCGAGGATATCATTGATAGCACGGGAAACCAGTACTGTATTAAGCTTTTTAACGCCTTGTTGTTTATAAAAATTGGCCACACTTACACCCACAGCATAACTTGCTGAGTCATTCATGGTTTTTAAAACCGGTAAAGCAGGTTTGGGCACTGCAGGTTTAGTTGCAGGCTTCGTTTGACCGGGTTGGGCACACAGGGAGATAGTTGTAATCAGAACGAAAACGGATAGGATCAATTTTTTCATATTATATATCTGTTAAGTTGTCAAAAATACAGGTTGAAAAGGGAAATCCGATACCTTCAATCATTTAATTTTAACTGTTAAATAAAGTAAAAAATGGAGTCTTTTTCAATACCAGTACAGGTTCGTTGGTCTGATATGGATCCGAATTTTCACCTCCGGCATTCGGTATATTACGATTGGGGTGCCATGAGCCGTGTCATATTTTTGGAGAAATATGGTCTTACTGCTGAGTTGATGCAAAAGCTTCAATTCGGTCCCATCATATTCCGGGAAGAATGTGTTTTCCGACGGGAAATACGGATGGGAGAACCTGTAATGATAACGATCGAACTGGTTCATTCAAAAAGAGACTATTCCAGGTGGACCATCCGGCATACTATTATAAAAGATTCGGACACCGTAGCTGCAATCCTTACTATTGACGGTGCCTGGCTCGATACAGAAAAAAGGAAACTTACTTTACCACCACAGGAGGCAGTTGATGTGTTTTCGCAGATGCCTCTTAGTGAAAATTTTCAATGGAAAGATTGAGAGGAGATTGTTTCCAGCATTACCACTTTATCCGGGAAACGGGCAGCATATCCATTCACAAGATTACGGATAAAATTATTCTCCCTGTAAGTAGTGAGATGATCTTTTACTAATTCAATATCACTTATGGGTACATCCGGAGGAATATAACCCATACCATAAAAATTTCCTTCCAGCACTAAAATACAGGACTGGTCCTCTCCATTTAATCCCTTATCAACGATGGCAAAGGAAGGTTGATAGCGAAGTGATGCACAGGCTTTTTCAATACGGCTATTATATGAAGCAGGTGATTCCAATTGTTCACAGGCACCGGCGCAAGAACCTTCCTGGATGCCTTCACATTTGCCGGCGTCTTTTTGAAGGAAGCATAGCTTTGGACAAAGCTTAAACTCTTTAATCAGTTTCCTGATGATGGCCTGACCATCCACTAAATAATGAAAGGTATATACAGGGTTTAACCGTTTCCTGTTCTTGTCAATGACCAGCCGCAGGTAGCCATTCTGGTCTTCATACAAATAGATGCCATATACATCTTCCCATCTCTTCTGTGAAGAATTGAATACAGGCCACCTTTTTTTTATTTCTGTTGATTCAAGTATACAGGCCATCAGTTCAGTGCCGCAGCGTTGATAGCTGATTGCATGAACATGTTGCAGGAAATTTTGTTTTTGCCGGCTTTGGGAATTATTGCTGAAATGACTGTTTACCCGGTAACGGATATTATTTGCTTTGCCAACATAGACAACTTTTCCTTTCTCATTATGAAAGTAATAAACACCGGGTGTAAAAGGCAGCTGATCAAAATGTTCCTTTGGTACATTAGGCGGCAACACGGATTCTTTTGAATTACGCTGCAGGCTTATTTGAATATGCTGTTCTTTGTCATTTTGCAATAATAACTGAAAGATTTTTACGGTTGCGGCAGTATCGCCTCCGGCACGATGCCGGTCATAGATTGGTATCCCCAAAGACTGGCAAAGTTTACCTAAACTGTAAGACGGAAAGCCTGGGAAAATTTTTCTGCTCAATCGTACGGTACAAAGCTTTTTGGTGTTCAGTTCAAATCCTGATTCTCTTAAATGAGCTTTTATAAATGAGTAATCAAAGTTTACATTATGTGCAATGAATATCTTATCCTGAAGCAGGTTGTAAATTTTTTCTGCCACTTGTTCAAACCTTGGAGCACCGGCTACCATTTTATCATTGATGCCTGTCATAGCCTGGATATAGTATGGAATTGGCTGTCCGGGATTGATAAGAGACTCAAACTTTTCTACAACGGTTGTACCATCAAATATATGAATAGAGATTTCGGTGATACCGTTGGCAGCGGCATAACTTCCGGTAGTTTCTATATCAACAATAGCATACATGAAATAAATACACAGGTTTAAATACGAAATTCGTGAAAATTTCACTATCAGTCACGGATGAAAAATTGATACTGTTCTGTAGCAGTATGAGCATATTGTCCCGGCATGCCAGCACACAGGGAAAACGACAGGGGCTTAGCTGCTTCAGGGTAAATGACTATGAACTGTGTGAGTTTCCCTTATGAATCAAATTTTATAGGGAAAGATTACATATGGCTGCGTGTAAACGACAACAGGGGATGACGGAAGATACACATGAAGACTGGGTAGTGAAAAGCCTGGAAATTGGCACAGTAGTATCAGGAGTTTCAAAAGGGGGCAATAGTTTTTTAGTACTAATTCCGGGAAATTCATACTTGAAAAGATAAGATCAATACCGTTTCATTAAAGGAGATTACCAAAATGACTTCGCTGTTTGTAGTTGAGGGAAAGCTTATCCCCCATAATGGTATTTCAGGCAAGAAATAAAAACTGTATTTTAGAACGTTAAATACATTACCGCACTGAACTATTTATTCTCAATACGAACTATATTCCTGTTGCTGCTCTGTTTTGCAGGAACAGCAGTATTAGCACAACTTCATTATAAAGGCCGGAACCTCACCATAACGGATGGCCTCTCTGATAACCGGGTCACCTGTTTTTATAAGGATCGTTCCGGCTTTTTGTGGGTAGGAACCAAAAACGGGTTGAACAGGTATGACGGTCATTCTTTTAAAATATTCAGACCCGCTAAAGAAAATTCTATTTCTAATGAAGTGATCAATGATATTGCCGGTGACAGTGAAGGAAGAATATGGGTAGCTACTATGGGCGGATTAAATTGTTATGATCCGGCTGATAATTCATGGAATGTATTATTGCCGGGAGCCAGGAAAACAAAAAATGAAATTCCTAATTTACTAATCTGGGATATATGGTTTGATAATAAAGGGCTATTATGGATCGCCTCTGATGTATTTGAATTTACCAGTTATGATACAAAGAATAAAAAATTTACCTACTATGACTGGCCGGGTTTTGCCAGGGAAAAACTGCAATTTGCCAACGCAGGTAATTATAACTCCATTCAAAAGTTTGTTGCCAAAGGAGAGCAGGAGTTTTTACTGGGTACAAGCAAAGGCCTCGTAAGCCTCCAAACTGAAACCGGGGAATTTACATTCCTGGGTGGGAAGTATTATGCAGATGTGTATGACATAAAATATGATCCGGGTTCCCGCCGGGTATTTCTTTCTGTTCAGAATGGCCAGGTATTCAGTTATGATGAACAAACAAAGGATTATGTTGAATTGAAACAGGAGGTTGAAGCATATCCATCCATTGAATTTAAGAGCCTGTCTCAAACAGAAAGCTGGATGGCTTCTGAAAAAGGATTACTGAAAATTGATCCTGTTAAAAATAAAGCCATTCTTTCATCACCAACTCTTCCATTTCCGGGTGCTTTATTACCGGGAGGAGTGACTTCCATAATGACTGATGAAACAGGAATCCGTTGGATAGCTACTCCCAATGGTATTACCAGTATTGATTATTCTCATTTGTATTCCTATTTTTTACCCCTGGTCCTTTCCTCCGGAAAAGAAGGAATAAATTACTTGACCGGTGTATATTTTGATGCGGAAGTGGATAAATATTTTGTTTGTTCTGCTAACCCGGCCAGTGTTTTTATCATTAGTCGTAAAACCGGACAGATTGAACGAATAACAAAGGACCAATCGGGAGCAGCTTTACCAGCTTGTTTTACTGTAAAGAAAGATGCAGGGAACAGGCTTTGGTTACTTACGGAACGGAATGTATATCTGTACGACCGCAAGGGCAGATCTTTCAGTTTATTCCCGTTACCAAATAAGGGAGAGGTGGCAGGTTTCCGGGATGTAATTCAGGATGCAGAAGGTAATCTCTGGTTTGCCGGATTTCAGGCGGGTATCTATTATTATAATACCGCAGCTAAAAAATGCATTGATATACCTGATTCACTGGGTAAATATCTCAATAGGCTTGGTACTTGTCTCTATTCGGATAGTATAAATAAAGAAGTATGGATTGGAACCATGGGAGCAAATCTTTATAAGTATGACCTGGTTGCAAAAAAAATGGTTTCCTATTATGAGACAGAACAAACCAGGGACTATGCTTCACTAAATCTCATCAATGATATCACTGCCGATCAAAACGGCACCATCTGGTTAGCTACGCATACAGGCGGAGTGTTCAGGTATAACAGGGGGCAGTCTTATACGAAGGCCTTTACAAAATTTGATATGCGAACGGGGCTGGAGTCCAATAATTTTATATCCCTTGCGGCTGATCAGAAGAATAACCTGTGGTTATTATCCGGAAATGGTATCTCTGTGATGGATACAGCCGGAAGACCTCTTTCCAGTTTTACCAATGAAAGGACCTTTACTTTTTCTTCCTATGGTTCGGATGTCAATATCCCGCATGATATTTTTTATGATAAAGCCAGGAAGGAGTTAGTTCTTGCAGCTGCGGGAGGGGTCTTGTTTTATTATCCTTACCCGGAGCAAAACACTATTACGTTTCCGCTGATACTAACTGAAGTGGTTGTGGAAGGAGCACAGCAGAATTTAAAACCGTTACATACCGGGTCAGCTTTAAGGATCCCTTCTGGTACCCGGTCACTGCAACTCCAGTTTGCAGGCCTGTACTTTGGAGGGTCAGATGAAATACTTTATGAGTATAGGTTAAAAGGGCATGATACCGGTTGGATTCGGACTGATAATAATTTCAGGATCTCTTACCAGAACCTGCCGGCCGGTACTTATACTTTCCAGGCAAGGGCTGTTGACAGGTTTGGCAGAATAGCCGGAGAACTAAAAGAGATACCAGTTTCCGTATCTCCTGCTTTCTGGCAAACAGGTTGGTTTTTGGTACTTTGTATCCTGGCAGTACTGGCGGCAGTAGTTGGAATCATTCATTCACTACAACAGAAACTGAAAGAAGAAGAACAGTTGAATAGTTTTGCCACTTCTTTATATGGGCAGTCCACAGTGGATGATATATTTTGGGATATAGCCAATAATTGTATCAGGATATTTGGTTTCGAGGATTGTGTCATTTACCAGAGGGATGAGTACCGGGAAGTAATGATACAAAGAGCTGCAGCGGGTCCCAAGAACCCTTATCAAGGCAGGGATATTGTCAACCTGCTTGAGATCCCAATCGGAGATGGGATCGTTGGTACCGTAGCGAAAACCAGTATACCAGAACTTATAAGAAATACAAAGAGGGATACCCGGTATATTGTGGATGATGAGAGGAGGCTGTCAGAAATTACTGTACCGGTGATGATTGACGGAAAAGTGTATGCCATTATCGATTCTGAACACCATCGGAAAAATTATTTTAAAAAGTATCACCTGCGGATGCTGCTAAAAATTGCAGCTATCAGTGCAGAGCGGATATCCAAATACCTGACAGAAGAAAGATTACGTACAAAGATTGCACGGGACCTGCATGATGAAATGGGATCTACACTCACCAGTATAAATATCCTGAGCAAGGTAGGAATGGAATCCGGGCAGGTGAGTGAAGAACTTCGATCCTACCTGCAGAAAATAAAAGATAACTCCGGTAAGATGATGGAAAGTATGAGCGATATTGTCTGGGCCATCAACCCGGCAAATGACAGCCTCGAGAAAGTACTGATCCGCATGAAAGAATTTGCAGCAGAAATGCTGGAGCCTGCCCGGATCAATTATTACTTTGACACGGAAGGATCTTTGGACCAATCCCTGCTGAACCTGGAGCAGCGGAAAGACCTGTATATGATCTTTAAGGAAGCGATCAATAATGCAGTTAAATACAGTGCGGCCACAGAGATAAACATAACACTGCAGCAGCATGATCAACGATTGCGATTAACTGTTACAGATAATGGAAAGGGATTTGATACGGCATCCGCTTATGCAGGTAATGGATTGAAGAATATGCAAAGCCGGGCCGCAGCAATGCAGGCAGAACTGAGGATCACTTCTATTTTAGGCGCAGGTACAACTGTGTTACTTGAAAAACAGGTCACATGATTAGGGTATATAATAAATGAAAAATCTGCATTATGTTGCAGGATTACTGCACATTCAAACCTGGGATATATGCCAGTCAACATCATCATATTTGAAGACAACACCAATCTCCGGGAAAGCCTGGTTAACCTGCTGGCATTGACTGGTGATTATAATGTGGTGGCCAGTTTCCCGGATTGTACCACTGTTATACAACAGGTAAAAGAATGGAAACCCGAAGTGATATTGATGGATATTGATATGCCGGGGATCAATGGGATTGAAGCGGTAAAAAAAATCCGGACGATCGATCCTGCTGTTCAGATCATCATGCTCACCGTATTTGATGATAACACCCATGTATTTGAAGCCATGTATGCAGGTGCCAATGGCTACCTGCTCAAGAAATATGTTTCAGACAAGCTGATTCACTCTATACGGGAAGTGCTGGATGGGGGTGCCCCGATGAGCCCTTCCATTGCCCGGATGGTGATCTCCAATATGCAAAAAGGGATTCCCATTGCAGATAATGATTACCAGCTTACCAATAGGGAGAAAGAAATATTGCAATTGCTCTCCAGGGGTAATAGTTTTAAAATGATCGCTGCTGATCTGTGCATCAGCCTGGATACTGTCCGCACTCATATCAAACGCATTTACGACAAACTGCATGTACGGTCACAAATAGAAGCCGTAAGTAAAGCGATCAGTGAAAAGCTGGTATAAATTCTCCGTTACTTAGTTATTCTGTTGTCATTTAATTGTTGGCTGGTATCACATCATTGCGGTATTGTGCAGCTAAATTTCTGTCCCCAACTTTATACTGAAAACAAAACTGTTTTTATGAAAAAGATTTCTTTGTTGTTCTTGTTTGTATTGCCTGGTGCCCTTTTTTTTGATGTAACGGCGCAGAATGTTGGTATCGGTAATACAACACCAGGTGACAGGCTACATGTAACAGGGGGGAAGCTCCGCCTGGAAGATACCAACTATCCCTGGTTATCATTTGTAAATAACAATACGTTGCAGGGGTTTATTGGGGCAGAGGGTGTGAATATGCGGGTAGGTACCTGGCCGGCAACAAATCCAACGGGTAAAATTTTCCTTCGGACCAATTCACTTGACAGGGTTACTATTGATGAAGCTGGTGATGTAGGCGTTGGAGTGACAGCCCCGCTAAGCCGGTTGCATATAAAAGGCGGAATGAGGCTGGAATCAACCAATAACACTACCGGTGCAATATTTAATTTATACGGCGGAACTGATAACCTTAGTTATATTCAATTTTATAAAAACCTCACAACCCCCACAACGATGGGATATATCGGTTTTAGCGGAAGCGGAGATTATTCTATTTGGTCCAGGGGTAGTTATGCAGTCCTTAACAGCGACGGCCTTGGCATCAATAATTCTGCGCCATTAACAAGGCTTCATATTTCCAGCGGGCAGGATGCCGGGATGAGTAATACATCTAACGGGTATATTATGCTTGGTTCAGGCACAAGCTCTAATATTATTCTTGATAACAACGAGATCATGGCCCGTAACAACGGTGTAATAGCCCCACTTACCTTGCAGAATGACGGGGGATCAGTCCGTATCGGGAATGTGGCAGCACCGGCAGGGTACCTTTTTGCTGTGAATGGAAAAATGATAAGCGAAGAATTGAAAGTGCAGTTATCCGGCAACTGGCCCGATTATGTCTTTAAAAAGGATTACCAGTTAAAGAGTTTCGATGAGTTAAGAAAATTCATCGCAGAGAATAATCATTTGCCCAATATCCCCCCGGCAGCGGAGGTAGAAAAGAATGGACTGGAAGTGGGGGATATGCAAAAAAAGATGATGGAAAAAATAGAGGAACTGACATTGTATGTATTACAATTGGAAGAGCAACTGAAGGAAATTAAAAAGAAAATATCTGACCAATAAAATATTTTTATGCTGCGGATAAATTCTTTCCTGGCTGTTTTGTCTTTTTCTGCTTTACAACTTGCGGGCCAGCCACAATTTGAGTTGTCACGAAATGTATACAGGGTCCCTTATTCTAACGGGATAACCGTTACTGTTAATAATGACCATTACACACATGATCCGTTGGGAAGGTATGACTTGAAGGGCTCTGGATTTGGTGGAAGTTGTGGCGTCGCCTACCCAATCGTTGCTGCGGCCGAAGGCATCATCAGGCGTATCGTTGATAATAACAATGTACATGGGCCAGACTGTAGTTCTAATTGTACGCAGTATAATAATTATGTCTGGATAGAACATGCAAATGGAGAGTGGACAAAATATTCCCATATGAAATACCAAAGTACTACCATTGATGCTGGGTTATCGGTGGGAGACCAGGTTTGTGCCGGTACTTTTTTGGGCTATGAATGTGATATTGGCCAAGCCACTGGCCCCCATCTTCATTTTGAGGTCAGGCATCCCAATGATACGGCAAATGTGCAGATATCTACTTCCGGTGGATTTATGTCAGACGCAGATCACAGGATCCCTGTCATCAATACAATATCAAAACATTACCTTTCTGATGGTGATAGCTGGACAGCCTCAGGTTCTACGGCTTGTACATCAACAGACATTGCTTTGATCCTTGCAACAACAATAAGTAATAACGGTATACGGGCATATATGGCATCCGGAACCATTACAACGTTTGCAGGCATAGGGTTCACGTTTCAAAATGGTTCAAATGGATTATTCCAGGCAGGCGGTAGCGTTACTTTATCTCCCGGATTTACGGCATCTGCAGGTTCTTATTTTGAAGCAAAGATTGGTAGTTGCGCCACAACTAATATGGTAGGAGCATGTAATTAATTGGACAACGCTAATTATTGAATATGATATGGATGAAATTAATTCAGCTTATATGTTCTTTGTGTTAATTGATTATGATTGCAAATGTCAGCAAGGAAAAGAATGGAAACCGAGGTGATATTGATATGCCGGGTATCAAAGCATTGAAGCTGTGAAAAAGATAGGACGACTGATGCTATTGTTCAGATTGTAATTCACACGGTTTTTGATGACAACACCCATGTATTTGAAGCCATGTATGCAGGTGCCAATGGCTACCTGCTCAAGAAATATGTTTCAGACAAGCTGATTCAATCTATACGGGAGGTGCTGGACGGGGGGTGCCCCGATGAACCCTTCCATTGCCCGGATGGTGATCTCCAATATGCAAAAAGGGATTCCCATTGCAGATAATGATTACCAGCTTACCAACCGGGAGAAAGAAATATTGCAATTGCTCTCCAGGGGTAATAGTTTTAAAATGATCGCTGTTGATCTGTGCATCAGCCTGGATACTGTACGTACGCATATCAAACGCATTTACGATAAGCTGCATGTACGGTCGCAAATAGAAGCCGTAAGTAAAGCGATCAGTGAAAAGCTGGTATAGATTTTCCGTTACTTAGTTATTCTGTTGTTATTTAATTGTGGCTTGTATCACATCATCAGGGTATTGTTTAGGGTGTAAACTGATTGCATCTTTAGAAAATTAAATTTTCTTTAAAAATTTCCTGATGAGATATAAAATACCTGTCTTTATAATTTTCTTTTTTTCATTGGTGCTCACACATGCACAGAATGTTGGCATAGGTACCGAACGGCCGCTCAGCAAGCTGCAGGTAGATGGTAGCTTTAGTGCAAGATCTTTATATTCCTTCAGCAGTAGCTCACCCACTGCAGGGCAAACGTACAGTATGATTAATGGAAACACTGTACAAATCCCGGACACCGACAGTGTAGCCCGCCTCTACGATCACGGTGGTATGGCAGGGAACTACTTACCCAACCTTACCGGAAATACGCTTATAAATTTAAATGGCACTATTGACAGCTACATGGAAGCAGTGATTGAATCAGTAAACCTTGGTACCGGCGACTCCCTCATTATATATGATAATAGTTATGCTTCGCCTGGTGAGGTATTGCTGGCAGTAGGCAATGGTTATACGGCAACCAATCTCAGCCTGACTTTCTCCTCTAATGTTGGATACTGCTCATTCAAAAGCAATGCTGATGCTTCCGTAGGATCAGGTTTTTCCATCTTATTTACCCGGAAATTCCCTAAGCTCACTTTTCTTGATATTGCAAACATTACTCAAAAAGCCATGACCTATAGTCCCAATTTGGCTGCATTCAGGGTAGGCAAAATTTCAAACGCCAGCATCGGATGGTATTCTGTAGCAATGGGTCGCAATAATACAGCATCTGGGCAGGTTGCTATTGCATTGGGAGATAGAACTGAAGCAACTAATGGAAGTGCCACTGCTATGGGGAGTCAAACAAAGGCATCAGGGCAATATGCCACCGCCATGGGATACCAAACACAGGCAACCGATGTATATTCGACTGCCATGGGCAGAGCATCATGGGCAACCGGCAGTGCAGCAACTGCTATGGGAGAACGTACAACGGCATCCGGTACAGCGGCTACATCAATGGGATATTATACAGTCGCATCAGGGGAATCTGCTACGGCCATAGGAGATGGTGCCCTTGCATCCGGTGTCACTGCAATGGCATCAGGATACTATACTGTTGCGTCGGGCAGGTATGCCACTGCAATGGGTGCAGAAACGCATGCAAATTCCTATGCGTCTTTAGCTATAGGAAGGTTCAATGATGCACCTGCATCAAGTGCCAACAGTTGGGTAAGTACAGACCGAGCATTTGTAATTGGCGACGGCACTTCCGATGCAGCCCGTTCAAGTGCTTTCATTATTTACAAAAACGGCAATGGCTGGATGCAGGGTGCACTCAGCCAGTCAAGTGATGCAAGACTCAAAAAGAACATTCATAAACTAGACCAGGCGCTGGACAAAATCAACCGCCTTAACGGCTACAACTATTACTGGAAAGACGAAGGAAATATACCCGGCCTTCAAAGCGGGCTGCTGGCACAGGAAGTACAGCAAGAGATGCCCGAACTGGTCACTACCAACACAGAAGGTGAATTAGCGGTGAACTATAATGGCATGGTACCTTACCTGCTTGAAGCCATTAAAACGCAGCAGCAACAGATACAAACACAGCAAGAACAAATAAGCCTCTTGAAAAAAGATGTTGAACAACTAAAGCAAACTAAAAAGAAAAGTCGGAAAAAAGTTTATCGTTGAAAGCTGCAGCGGTAAGGTCCCGCCTCAAATTTGTTAAGTATTATTTTTCCATCACATCATTGCGGTATTGTTATTTATGGTTACAGCAATGAATTTTACATCTATTCAAAAACGATAATTATGAAAAGGCTGATTTTGTTTTCCTTTCTTTTGTTTTCAACTGTTTTACTATATGCACAAAATGTAGCTATTAATAATGACGGGAGTCAGCCGCATGCCAGCGCAGCGCTGGATATTAAAGCAACAGATAAAGGACTGCTGTTGCCGAGGGTGGCAAACCCGGCCGGTGCGGTGAGTAATGCTGCGGAAGGATTGCTGCTGTATAATACTACTACACAACAACCCAATTTTTTTAATGGAACAAACTGGCAGGGAATGGGCGGGGCATTAAGTGCCAGGTTTCCCAGGGCCATAGCTTTCCGGGGCGATGTAAATTCCGCTAATAGCCAGACCAATGCTACGTGGACAGTACCTGCAAACATCACCCAGGTGTGGGTGGAAATGTGGGCAGCCGGCGATGCTGGCCAAATATTATCTAGTGCTGTTGCATCAGATATGTCTGACCCAGCAGGTGGGGATGCCGGGGATTATGCCTCGTTGCTGCTGGATGTTACCCCCGGGCAGGAGCTTTCACTTAATGTTGGAAATGGTGGTAATCAGAATCGTTTCCAGGGCGGTAATACCCGTGTGGTAAATAATGCCGTTACTTATGAAGTAACCCAAAATTACACCAGCATCATTGTCAACAATTCAACATTTACACAGGTGCCGGGTTTGCTGCTGCATGTAAGTGGAGAAGCGGGTGAAAAGACCGCTCATACTTTTATGCAATCTTCTTCTACCTTATACCGCAGGGTTTTGCAAACCGGTAGGGGAGGGAGTTCCTATCCGAATCAGAAAGGCGGAGCAGGAGTAAATCTTCATTTCTACGGCACAGGAGAACTGATCCCCAGCATAGCAAATAAGCCCGGAGGAAATGGCGCCAGCCCCGGTGCCGGAGGTGGGGGTGGTTTAATACTAAGAAGTCTCGGTGGCAGCGGATTGGTCATTGTTCATTGGTAGGGTTTTGAATGTTGAAGTTTTTCAGGATAAGAGATTAGATAAATAAAAATGAGAATCACTGTCAGGGTTTTAAATCCATGCGGTGGTAAATTATTTCCGATAATAGCAGAGCCTCTTTATGTTTTGGCCGGATTCACCATCCAAGGTTACGCAACAATGTTTTATGGGAGCTAGCCCTGGAGCATCACATCATTAGGGTATTTCTATTATATAAAAGTTCTTTATTTTTATCAAGATCAATCATCAGAAATTATAAACTATGTATATGAAAAAGATCCTCTTGCTGCTGCTGGTAATACTGTCTGCCACCATTTGTACCATTGCACAAAATGTAGGTATCGGTACCCCGGCTCCGGAATCAAAACTACATGTGGTGGACACGTTTAATATAGCCGACGGTAGCAGCGGCGCCT
>Ga0073902_10001088_pt1 | contig 15134 bp, 8 predicted proteins | sample KloWWTmeKNB19Kit_FD_66667 | JGI IMG/M metagenome (GOLD analysis project Ga0073902, IMG submission 66667) | Active sludge microbial communities from Klosterneuburg, Austria, studying microevolution and ecology of nitrifiers - Klosterneuburg... | ecosystem: Engineered > WWTP > Aerobic digester >...
CTCAGCCTTGGTCCAAAAAATGAAGAAGAACACCCGATTCGGCGTTGTTGCCCTGGCGATTGCCGGGATTGTCGCGCTTGGTTTTTACGCCTACTCGGCCAACCGGGCGCCGGCGAATGCGCCGGGGGGTGTGCCCGCTTCTCCCGACAAGCCGGGCGCGGCGGGCGGCACGCCGGGGGGTATGGCGATAGCGGTTGAGGTCGCCAAGGTCAAGGCCAGCGATTTTTCCGATGAGGCATCGGCGGTCGGTAACCTGAAATCCGGTGAATCCGTGGTGCTGCGCCCGGAAACGCCTGGCCGGGTCGCGACGATCAATTTTCGGGATGGCACGATAGTCAGCAAGGGCACTGTGCTGGTCGGACTGGATGCGTCGATTCAGGTAGCCGAGTTACAGCAGGCGAAGGCCAACCTGGCACTGGCGCGGAGCAACCACAAGCGCAATCGGGAACTACTCGACAGGAAGTTCATCAGTCAGCAGGCACTTGACAATTCCGGTGCCGCGCTCAAGGTGCAGGAGGCCGCAGTACAACTGGCCGAGGCCAAGATGGCCAGAATGGAAATCAAGGCGCCGTTCAATGGCATGGTCGGTTTACGTAACGTCAGCGTTGGCGATTACGTCAAAGAGGCTCAGGATCTGATCAATATTGAAGAGATCGGTACTCTGCGGGTCGATTTCAAACTGCCGGAAAGCTATCTCGGTCGCGTCAGCAAGGGGCAGACCGTTGAAGTGACCAGCGATGCATTGCCCGGCCAGTATTTCAAGGCGGTGCTGGATGCTGTCGATCCCATGGTCGACCAGGGGGGGCGCGCGATTTCCATCCGGGCACGGCTGGATAACCAGGCCGGCAAATTACGGCCGGGTCTGTTCGTCCGGGTCCGCCTGCTTTTCGGCGAGCGGCAGAATGTCTTGATGGTGCCCGAGCAGGCCATTGTGCCGGGTGTGCAGCCAGCGGTGTTTAAGGTAATTGACGGCAAGGCGACGCTGGTCAAGGTCCGGCTCGGCGTGCGCCGGGCGGCACAGGTCGAGGTGCTCGAAGGGCTGGCAGAGGGTGATGTGATTGTCACAGCGGGGCAGTTGAAGCTGCGTGATGGCGCCGCGGTGCGGCCGATTGGCGAAGGGGCTGCGGTGACGGCACCGGTAACCCAGGCCGCCACCCCAAGCATAGCGGCGGCCGCAGCAAAATGAAAATATCCGAGATTTGCATCAAGCGGCCGGTGTTTGCCACCGTCCTCTCGCTGGTGATCATGCTGCTCGGTATTGTTTCCTACGACCGATTGCCGGTGCGCGAGTACCCGAAAATCGACGAGCCGGTAGTGACGGTGGATACGACCTACCGGGGCGCCTCGGCCGACATCATCGAATCGCAGGTGACCAAGCCGCTGGAGGATTCGCTGGCCGGAATCGAAGGCGTCGAGGTGATTACTTCGATTTCGCGGGCCGAAAATAGCCAGATTTCTGTCCGCTTCAAGCTTGAGCGCCCGCCCGATTCGGCCGCGGCCGATGTCCGTGACCGGGTTTCCCGCGTCCGCAACAAGCTGCCGACCGAGGTTGATGAGCCGGTAATTGCCAAGGTCGAGGCCGACGCCAATCCGATCATCTGGGTGGCGTTTTCCTCCGACCAGCATTCGGCGCTGGAGGTGACCGATGTCGCCAGCCGCATCGTCAAGCCCAAGTTGCAGACCTTGCCGGGGGCGGCCGATGTGCGGATTTTTGGCGACCGCAAGTTTGCGATGCGGGTCTGGCTCGACCGCCAGCGCCTGGCTGCCTACCAGTTGGCGCCGGCCGATGTCGAGGATGCCTTGCGCAAGCAAAACGTCGAAGTCCCGGCCGGGCGTATTGAAAGCCGCGAGCGCGAGTTTTCGGTGGTAGCCAATACCGACCTGAAAACGCCCGCCGAATTCGGCGCAATCATCGTCAAGACTGTCAATGCTTACCCGATACGGATCAGAGATCTCGGTCGGGTCGAGATTGGGCCGGCCTCCGAGCGAACTTCGGTACGTTTCAAGGGCCGTTCGGCGGTGGCGCTGGGCGTGATCAAACAGGCGACGGCCAACCCGCTGGAACTTTCGCAGGCGCTGCGCAAGGAACTGCCGGCGCTGATCGCCAATTTGCCGGAAGGGATGCGGGCCGATATTTCTTACGATTCATCCATATTTATCGACCGTTCGATCAAGTCCGTCTTCAAGACCATTGGCGAAGCCATCCTGCTCGTGCTGGCAATCATTTTCTTCTTTCTGCGCAACATCCGGGCGACGCTGATCCCGCTGGTGACCATTCCCGTGTCGCTTATCGGGGCGTTCGGCATCATGTTCGCGCTTGGTTTCACGATCAATACGCTGACCCTGCTGGCGCTGGTGCTGGCGATTGGTCTGGTCGTCGATGACGCCATCGTCGTGCTCGAAAATATCTATCGCCATATCGAGAACGGCATGCCGCGGCTGCAGGCGGCGCTGCTGGGCTCAAAGGAAATCGGCTTCGCAGTCGTGGCGATGACCCTGACCCTGGCCGCGGTCTATGCCCCGGTCGCCTTCATGACCGGACGCACCGGCAAGCTGTTTGTCGAATTTGCGCTGACCCTGGCTGGTGCCGTGCTGGTTTCCGGCTTCGTCGCCCTGACCTTGTCGCCGATGATGTGCTCGGCGCTGCTCAAGCATGAGGACAAGCATGGCAAGGCCTTCATGATGATCGAAGGTTTTCTCCACTGGTTGAATATCGGCTACAAACGAGTGTTGACCGCATCCCTCAACCGGCGCTGGATCGTGCTGCTTGGTTTTGTGCTGGTCGCCGCCTCCTGCGTCTTCTTGTTGAAAGTCTTGAAATCCGAACTGGCGCCGGTCGAGGATCGCGGCATCATTCTCGGCGTCTTCTCCGGCCCGGATGGCGCGACGCTGGACTACACCGAAAAATACGCCCGCCAGATCGAGCAGATTTACAGCGAGACCAAGGATGTCGAACGCTATTTCGTCGTCTCCGGCAATCCGACCGTCAGTCAGGGCATTTCCTTTGTCGGGCTGACCGACTGGAGCGAGCGGGGCCGTCGTTCAGTCGACATGGCCAAGGAGTTGTTCCCGAAATTCATGGCCATTCCCGGCGTGCTGGCTTTTCCGGTAACACCGCCCTCGCTCGGCCAGAGCCCACGCGAGCGGCCGATTAATTTCGTCATCGTGACCTCGGCCTCGTATGAGGCGCTGCAAGAAGTGACCAGCCGCTTTCTCGCCGAGCTGGCGAAAAATCCGGGCCTGACCAACGTCGATACCGACCTCAAACTGAACAAGCCCGAACTGTCCGTCGTGGTTCGGCGCGATCGGGCCGCCGATATGGGGGTGCCGGTTGAAACCATCGGCCGGACGCTGGAAACCCTGCTCGGCGGCCGTCAGGTCACCCGTTTCAAGCGCGATGGCGAGCAATACGATGTAATTGTCCAGGTAGCGAACGTCGACCGCAGCAATCCCGACGATATCCGCGATATTTACGCTCGTGGCCGCGATGGCAGCATGATTTCGCTCGATAACCTGGTCAGCGTCTCCGAAAGCATCGCGCCACGGGAGCTCAATCACTTCGGCCAGCGCCGCGCCGTCACCATTACCGCCAACCTGGCGCCCAACTACACCATGGGCGAGGCGCTGAGTTATATGGACGGGGTGGCGACGCAACTGCTTGAGCCGGGTTATGCGGTCGATTACAACGGCCAGTCGCGCGAATTCCGCCAGTCTTCATCTTCACTGGCGATGACTTTCGGGCTGGCGCTGGCCTTTATTTATCTGGTGCTGGCGGCGCAATTCGAGAGTTATCGCGATCCTTTCATCATCATGCTCACCGTGCCGCTGTCGATTGCCGGGGCACTGCTTGCGCTGTGGCTGGCTGGCGGCACACTGAACGTTTATAGCCAGATCGGTCTGGTCACGTTGGTCGGGCTGATCACCAAGCACGGCATCCTGATTGTTGAATTCGCCAATCAGTTGCAGGAAACGGGCGTCGAATTGAAGGCAGCGGTAATCGAAGCGGCGACCTTGCGCTTACGGCCCATCCTGATGACCACCGGTGCCACAGTTTTCGGCGCGCTGCCGCTGGCGCTGGCGACCGGCGCCGGGGCGGAGTCACGGCAGCAGATCGGCTGGGTGATTGTCGGCGGCTTGTTGCTTGGCACCTTCTTCACACTGTTCGTCGTGCCGACCGTCTATTCGCTGCTGGCCACCCGGGTAGAAGTTTTGCCGGAAGGCCTTGTCGCAAGCGAACCGGCTCTATAACATCCCGCCCTTTTGTGGGTTGCTCGATGCGCGTTCTGCTTGTCTATTCGAATCAGAGCCGCGAGCTCGTTCCCGCACCGCCGGTCGGCTTGAGCTATGTCGCTTCGGCGACCGGGGCGGCCGGGCATCAGGTAAAACTGCTCGATCTGGCCTTTGCCGACGACCTGCCCGGTAAAATCGCCCAGGCAATTGAAGCCTTCGCCCCGGAAGTGGTCGGCCTGTCGATCCGCAATATCGACAACGTCATTCATCAGCGCTTCGACTCGCCGCTCCAGCTGTTGCAGGCCCAAATCGCCGTGATCCGCGAAAAAGCCCGCAGTAGCGACGGCCAGCCGGTGCCGCTGGTACTCGGTGGCCCGGCAATCTCGATCCTGGCAGAAAAGGTATTGCCGCTTTTTGGCGCCGATTACGCCATCGTCGGTGAGGGCGAGGCAGTCTTTCCGGCCTTGCTTGCGGCGCTGGCCAAAGGCGCCTCGCCAGCCCGCCTGCCCGGCCTCTGCTATTGGCAGGACGGCGTGGCAAGGCGCAATCCCTCCACCCTGTTGCCGGGTTTTGTCGATTCCGGCATGCAGCAGTGGATCGACTGGGCACCCTATCAGCACGCCGGCGGCACCTGGCCGATTCAGACCAAGCGCGGTTGTCCGATGCATTGCGTTTATTGCGCCTATCCGCTGGTCGAGGGGCGGCGTTTTCGCCAGCGTGAACCGAAAGAGGTAGTTGATGAAATCGAGCAGGTGCTGCGTCAGCATCGTCCACGCACCTTCGAGTTCGTCGATTCGACTTTCAATTTGCCCGCCTCGCACAGTATCGCGATCTGTGAAGAAATCATTCGCCGCGGCGTCAAGGCGCAATTCACGGCGATGGGCGTCAATCCGCTGGATGTCCCGCCCGAGTTGTTTCCACTGATGAAGCGTGCCAGCTTCAACTCGGTGATGATCACGCCGGAGGCTGCCAACGACACCAGCCCATGCTGAAAAATCTCGGCAAGGGTTTCAGCATGCGGCAAGTGAATCTGTGCCTTGAACGGGTTGCCGCCGCAGGTCTGAAAAGTATGTGGTTCTTCATGCTCGGCGGACCGGGCGAGACGATGGCGACCTGCGAGGAGAGTATTCGCTTTGCCGAAACCCGTCTGACCGGGAAAAATTTCATTACGGTATTTTTCACCGGGGTTCGCATCCTGCCCGGCACTGAGCTGACGCGGAAGGTCATCGAAGACGGTTATTTCCCCGCCGATACCGACTTTTCGGCCGGGGTCTTCTATTTTTCGCCCGAAATCAATGAACAGCAGGTACTCGACCGGATTCACCAGGCGGTGACCCGCAACCCCTCCATCGTTCAGGCTGCCGAGGGCGGTGCGTCGTTCGCCCAGGGCATGATGTACCGCGTGCTGAATCGCTGCTGCGTTGCCCCGCCTTACTGGCGCTATTTGCCGCAGATGCTGGCCTTCCCGCCCCTGCGCTATTTGCGTGGCAAGTACCCCTCGGTGGTGGCCGGCAATAGCCAGATGGTGCTCTGCGAAACCTGACGATCTGGCTGGCTATGCCGGCTGGTTCGAGCCCAGAAAATTGTCGACTCGTCCGGCAATAACCTCCGTCAGATCGCTGCGCAGGCAGTCGAAATTCTCGGCTTCGAAAGAATTGGTCAGCCAGGTAATCTGGCGTTTGGCCAGTTGGCGGGTGGCAAAAATACCCCGGTCGCGCAGTTCCTTGGGCGGGATCAAGCCCTCCTGCGCTTCCCAAGTCTGGCGATAGCCGACACAGCGCATGGACGGCAAATTCAGGTGCAGGGCGTATTTCTGACGCAACATTCGCACTTCGTCATCGAGCCCGGCCAACAGCATTTCGTCGAAGCGGCGGGCAATACGCGCGTGTAGTTCGGCCCGGTCGGATGGCAGCAGGCCAATCGACAGGAAGTCATATGGCGGGTGCTGGCGTTCGCTTTCGGCCAGCAGTTCGGACATCGGCCGGCCGCTGAGTTGGCAGATTTCCAGGGCGCGCTGCAGGCGCTGGCTATCGGTCGGGTGCAGCCTTGCTGCGGTCAACGGGTCAAAAAGGGCTAATTTCGCATGCATCGCCGGCCAGCCTTTGGCGGCAGCTTCGGCGTCGATTTCAGTGCGTAGCGTGGCGTCGGCTTGCGGCAATTCGGCCAAGCCATGGAGCAGGGCGCGGAAATAGAGCATCGTGCCGCCAACCAGCACGGGTACCTTGCCGGCGGCGGTGATTTTCGCCATGGCGCTCAGTGCATCGTTACGAAAACGGGCGGCGGAATAGCTTTCTTCCGGTGAAATCAGGTCAATCAAACGGTGCGGGTAGCGGGCCAGTGTTGCGCGATCCGGCTTGGCGGTGCCGACATCCATGTCGCGGAAAACCTGGGCCGAATCGACGCTGATCAGTTCGACCGGGAAACGGTCGGCCAAGGCCATGGCGACCGCCGTTTTGCCCGAGGCAGTCGGGCCCATGATCAGGATGGCGGGGGGCAGGCGGGGCGAATTCATGGCGGCGAATGCTACCACGCACGAGCAACGCCGCTCCGGCCTATAATCGCCCGACAACAGGGGGGAAACAGCATGTCGCTCGTAGCTTGCCGCGCCTGCGGCCACAAAGTCGATACCTCGGCGGTAGCCTGTCCCGGCTGCGGCGCCACCAATCCCGGCCGAAAGTTGAGCCGGCAGCAGCATGACCTGATCGTCCTGCTGATTCAGCTGATCGTCGGCACCGCGCTGGTGCTGGGCGGCGGTACGCTGGCCTGGAATGCCGTCGAGCCATATATCAAGCAGCAACTGGCCAAGCCGCAGGCGCCGTAAGCGGATGGTCGCCGATTGGTTTGGCTCGAACAGTCGTTAGCGCGGCCCGCGTTCGCCCTTTTCATTGCTTCGTTCCTGACGCTGGTGGCCCTTGTCCCGCTCGCCACCCCGGGGTTCCTGGCGAGGCTCTTGCCGTGGCATTTCACGCATTGGCTGGGGCGCAGCCTGCGGTTGAGGCGCTGCTGGTTGAGGTTGAGGTTGGGGCGAGCGCATCGCTGGCGCCGCTGGTGGCGCGACTTCGCGCTGGCGGATGGCCGGTGATGCAATCTCACGTGGCATGCTGCGTTCGAGACGCGGAGTTTCCCGCGGTGCTTCGCGCATCTCACGCCGTGGTTGCTGTTCAAGGCCGGGCATGCTCGGCGGCGGCCGGCGCTCTTCCCGCATCGGTTGCGGGGCTGCCGGTGTTGGTGGGCCCGGGGCGCGTAGCACCGGGATTGGTGGAGATGCTTCGCGCTGGGGCATGACGGGCGCTGCGCTTTCCCTCGGGGAACTGCGCTCGATCCCTTGCATTTCGCGCCTTTCCGGGCGATTTTCACGCGCCGGGTTAGGCGGCATGCTTGCCGACGGTTGCACGATTGGGGCTGACTGCGGTGCAATGGAAGGCGCTTCGCGCCGTGGACTTGGTGGCTCCGGACGAACTGCCGGGGCAGGTGGCATGGACTCGACTGGACGCACCGGCGGTGCCGCGGTCTGGTTTGCTGGTGAAGGCGGTAATGTGGCTTGTGGCTGGCGGCGGTCCCTCTCCGGGCGCCCATTCTCGCGCCGAATATCGGACGGCATCTCAGCCGTCGGTGGCTCGACTCGTCGTATTTCGTTTCGCCGCTCATTATTTGCTGCCGGGACGGGCTGGCGATCCTCTGGCGGGTTGGGAATATTTGTTGCCGGCGCCAGGCGCGGGGCGGGGCGCTCGCTGGAGAGCAGGCGGGAAGGGCTGTCGCTATCGCGCTGCGGACGGCCATTCGAGATCTCGCGACGTTCTGCCTGATGCGGCCGGTTGGCCCCGGCGGCGGGGGCCAACCAGTCGGCGCTCGGTGCTTGCCGGCCTTGCGGGGCGCGTTCAAGTTCCTGGCGTTCCGGTCGACGTATTTCCCGGCTCGAAATTGGCCGCCCTTCGCGCATCAGATTGGCCGGAACCACCGTTACCGCCTGCTGGCGGTCGCGATAGGAAAAATGTTCCTGGGCGCCCGGGCGAACGGCACGGTCAATGACTTTTGCATCATGAACATGAGTGATGTTGATCTGCCGGATATAAGTCGGGCTGTGACGATAGGCTGGTACATAGACTTCCCTCGGGGCCAGCGGAAACCAGCCGACAGCCGGCGCCAAGCCGGAACTGAAGCTGACGCTCCAGCCCGGGTTGCCGATCCAGCCGACCAGCGCCGGAGCATAAACCGGGCGCGCTGCATGGCGACCGGGCGCCCAGCCCCAGCGGTTCTGGATAAGCACCCAGCGGCCGTAGTGGAAAGGCGCAAAGCCCCAGGGTGCCTGATCGATCCAGGTCCAGCCCCAGGGCGCAACCCAGGCCCAGCGACCAAAACGGTAGGGCGCCCAGTCCGTCGCCACGGTGCGGGGATACCAGACCGTGCCGTACTCCGCCTCGGGTTGCCAGTCGCCATACGCGTCGAGATCCTGGTAGCCGGTCATCTGCGGTGAAACGTAACGCCGGGCCGCATTGGCCATCGTCGCGTTTTCACGCTCGGCGACCCAGAAGTCAAAATTGTCCTGATCGAAGTCGCCATCGATCCGCGCTGGCCGATCCTGATAAATGCGCGCTTTCTGGCCGGCGGCCACCGTGATCGGGCGGTTGCGATCATCGACCACGGTCTGGCCGGCTTGCGCCGTCACTTCGCTATGGTCGGACAAAACATCAATCCGGTAGCGGCCGGGGGTCGTGAAGCGAATGATGCCTTCGGGTGTGCTCACGCTCAGCTCATCGAGCTGATCGCGGTCCATGATGCTGACGCTCAAACTGCCGACCGAGACATTGATGCTGATTCGCTGGTCGTCCACCTGCACGAACTCGACCTCACTATTGCCGGCCACCCGGTAGGCGCTCGAGCCGATCCACACCTCGGCCCGGCCGCGCCACTCGGTATCCAGTATCGCCCCGTTGCTGATCGGCCAGTTGAGCGTGGCCGGTGCGCGCTCAGTGCTACGGTCAACCCGGAAATTGACCCCGTTTTCAAGATGCGCCAGACGCCCGACCCGCGCCGGTGGATCAGCCAGCGCCAGCGACGGTAATAGTGTGAGCAGCATCAGCGACCACAAGATAAGACGTAGGAATCGGGACATCAGGGAACTCCAGTTCAAACCAAACGAAATGCACACCATCAAATTGACGGGGCACTAATTCAGTAACGCACAGAAACGCCATTGGATGGCCGAAGGAGTCGGCCAAGACGTTTCAAAATGTTGCTGGTGGCAGGAACTGGGGGCGTGCAGGCGTAAGGAAAGTTTCCCGAGCGGGGCAATTTTGGGTGTCCGGAATCCACATCATTCAGGACATGCCCCATTTCTTGGTGACGATAATGCCCACCCTGAAAGCCGTGAGCACTATCTTCACCGTTTTACGCATCATCAACCGATGACGTTACAGAGCTTTTCCGGCAAGGATCCGATAGCCCTGGTGGCCGTCCGCCGATGATGCACCTTGGCTGGCAATCACCGTGTCTACGCGACTGTGGACATCATTCCATGCTTGCACACCGGTTGTCGTCAAGACGCGGGTGCCGCCCTGAGGGCCGGCAAATGGGACTTTGGCGGCGACAGGCGCGGCAGCAGTTTTGCCGACGACAGCCTCATCCTGGGCAATCTTGCCGTAGAACCCGCGTTGGTAGCCTTCGTGAGCATCCTTGGCGGCATGGGCTTGTCCGCCAAAGGCAACCAGAGCGGCAAGGACGATGGTGGTAGATAAGGTCGGTTTCATTTGATTTTCCATAAATTAAAAAAATTAAAAGTGGCTGAGCCATGACGCGAAAACACTTGGAAGAGCTGATTGGCAACGCCCATCAGTCACGCCGATTTCCAAACCCGCTACTGCTTCAGAGAAGGTTTGTCGCGCTGAAGATGAATATAAAATGAATCTTTGAAAGAGTCAACAAAAATGAATCTTTAAATTTTCCCCTTATACTAAAAATGGTTTTCCTAATCGGGCTTCAACTACCAAATCGCGGCGGAGAGAAATGCATATCACCCAGCACACGGATTACGCCCTGAGGGTCCTTATGTACCTGGGTTCGAATACTGATCGGCTCGTCACCATTCGGGAAATCTCGGAACGTTTCGATATCTCTCGCAGCCACCTGATGAAGGTGGTCAACCAGCTCATTCGCGACGGGTTTGTCGAAGGCATTCGAGGCAACGGCGGTGGCTTGCGACTGGGATGCCCCGCGCCGTCAATTCTTGTCGGTGACGTGGTGCGCCGGGTAGAGTGCAACATGGAACTCGTCGAGTGCTTTGCCGAGGGGTGCAACTGTATTCTCGACCCCAACTGCAAATTGAAAAGCACACTGACCAACGCGCTGAATGCTTTTCTAAGGGTGCTGGATCAGGTAACCCTTGCCGACCTTCTGGACACGCCGGAGACAAAGCTGCTGCATGTGATGCGCCGCGTTACCTGACGTCCATGTATGAATGCCATTGTCGTCAACCACGAATTTATCATTTGGATAGAGCGTGCCCAATTGTTCGGCTATGTTTTACTTTCATGTAATAGCGCCTTGGCTTCCCTCGATTGTCAATGACAAATGGCGTTGACTGTGATCTGGCAGGCTACGATACTTGGCGTCTTGCCATAATTATGGCGGCTAGTGGGGGCCGATGTGCCTGGCCTGGAAAATCAACTAAAACCGAGGAGATACTAATGGTTGCAGCGAAATCGAAAATCATTTACACACTAACGGATGAGGCGCCACTGCTGGCCACCTGTGCTTTTCTGCCCATTATTCGAACCTTCACTGCGCCGGCCGGCATCGAAATCGAGAAGGCTGACATCTCTGTTTCCGCGCGTATCCTGGCTGAGTTTTCAGACTTCCTGACTGACGAGCAGAAAGTGCCGAACACCCTCGGCGAACTGGGTCGCCTGACGCTGCTGCCTGACACCAATATCATCAAACTGCCGAACATCAGCGCTTCCGTGCCGCAGTTGACTGTCGCAATCAAGGAGCTGCAGACGCGCGGCTTCAAGGTTCCGGATTTCCCGGAAAACCCGAAAACCGACGAAGAAAAAGCGATTAAGACCCGCTATTCGAAGTGTCTGGGCAGTTCGGTCAATCCGGTGCTGCGCGAAGGCAACTCCGACCGTCGCGCCCCGCTGGCCGTCAAGCGCTACGCCCGCAAGAACCCGCACTCGATGGGCAAGTGGAGCATGGCTTCGCGCACCCACGTCGCACACATGACGCACGGCGACTTCTATCACGGTGAAAAGTCGATGACGCTGGACAAGGCGCGTGACGTCAAGATGGAGTTGCTTACCAAGAGCGGCAAGGCCCTGATCCTGAAGCCGAAGCTCTCGCTGCTCGAAGGCGAGATCATCGACAGCATGTTCATGAGCAAGAAGGCGCTGTGCGACTTCTACGAAGAGCAACTGGAAGATGCCCGCGAAACCGGCGTCATGTTCTCGCTGCACGTCAAGGCAACGATGATGAAGGTTTCGCACCCGATCGTTTTCGGTCACTGCGTCCGGATTTACTACAAGGATGCCTTCGAGAAGCACGCCAAGCTTTTCGAGGAACTGGGCGTCAATGTCAATAACGGCATGTCCAACCTTTACGACAAGATCGCCAAGCTGCCGGAATCCAAGCGCGAAGAAATCGAACGCGACCTGCACGCCTGCCACGAGCATCGTCCGGAACTGGCGATGGTCGATTCCGCCAAGGGCATTACCAACTTTCACTCACCCAGCGACGTGATCGTCGATGCCTCGATGCCGGCCATGATCCGCATCGGCGGCAAGATGTGGGGTTCGAATGGCAAGCCGAAGGATACCAAGGCAGTCATGCCGGAATCTACTTTTGCCCGCATCTATCAGGAGATGATCAACTTCTGCAAGACCAACGGCAACTTCGATCCGGTGACCATGGGTACCGTACCGAACGTTGGTCTGATGGCCCAGCAGGCTGAAGAGTACGGTTCACACGACAAGACTTTCGAGATTACTGAAGATGGCGTTGCCAACATCACCGATCTCGCCACCGGCGAAGTGCTACTGACGCAAAATGTTGAAGCCGGTGACATCTGGCGTATGTGCCAGGTCAAGGATGCCCCGATCCGCGACTGGGTCAAGCTGGCCGTCACCCGTGCCCGCAATTCCGGCATGCCGGCAATCTTCTGGCTCGACCCGTATCGTCCGCACGAAGCCGAACTGATCAAGAAGGTCGAAACCTACCTCAAGGATTACGACACCACTGGTCTCGATATCCAGCACATGTCGCAGGTCCGTGCCATGCGTTACACGCTCGAGCGCGTCATCCGCGGTCTGGACACCATTTCGGTCACCGGTAACATCCTGCGCGATTACCTGACCGACCTGTTCCCGATCATGGAACTCGGTACCAGCGCCAAGATGCTCTCCATCGTGCCGCTGATGGCCGGTGGCGGCATGTACGAAACGGGCGCCGGCGGTTCGGCACCGAAGCACGTCAAGCAACTGGTCGAAGAAAACCACCTGCGCTGGGATTCGCTGGGCGAGTTCCTGGCCCTGGCTGTTTCTTTGGAAGAGTTGGGGATCAAGACCGGCAATGCCAAGGCGACGATCCTGGCCAAGACGCTGGATGATGCAACCGGCAAGCTGCTCGACAACAACAAGTCGCCGTCGCCACGCACCGGGGAGCTCGACAACCGTGGCAGCCAGTTCTATCTGGCCATGTACTGGGCGCAGGAGCTGGCTGCGCAGACGGAAGACAAAGAGTTGCAAGCCTATTTTGCTCCACTGGCCAAAGCACTGACCGAGAACGAGCAGAAAATCGCCGACGAACTCAAGGCTGTGCAGGGTAAGCCAGTTGATATCGGTGGTTACTACATTGCGGATGCCGAGAAGTGTCAGGCGGTCATGCGCCCGAGTGCGACCCTCAATGCAGTGTTGAAAGCTGCGCGTATCTGATCGTTAGTTAATCCGGCTCCGCGCTGGTCGGTAAATACGTGCCGACAAACCGATGACTGGTTTGTCGGCACGCCGCGTTTACCAGCGGGAAATTCGGTCAGATCAAAAATGTTTCCCGGCTTAGCCCGGGCTGGCGATTCTCTGCCTGAGGGCTGAAGGCAGATTCAATTTTCCGGCATAGGCGGCCGAGCATTGGAGATTGACGGCCAGCACAGCGCTCAGCAGACTGGCGGCGCCCAGGTTATGAGCCACGGCCAGCGCCAAAGGCAGTGAAAGCAGCACATTGCCGATGCCCAGGCCAATTTGTAGCAGCAGCACGAAGAGCAACAACTTCCCCCAGTTGCGCCAGCGTCGTTCACTCGTTCTCAATAATGCGATGGCCAGCGCGCCGACGGTGAGCATGACGGCGATGGCGCCTAGACGGTGGGTCCAGTGAATTGCCGTCAGCGCCTGGCTGGAGAGCAGTTCGCCTTGGGCGGTATAGCCCAGGTCGCGGTGTACGCTGAAAGCTTGGGCAAAATCCATCGCAGGGCGCCATTGCTGCTGGCACAGCGGAAAGTCGGGGCAGGCGAGTGCAGCATAGTTGCTGCTGACCCAGCCACCGAGGGCGATCTGGGTGATGATGGCGAGCAAGGTGAAGGCCGCCAGCAGGCGTGGGCCGGGCCGGCTTGGCGTCGGGGTGCGGCGGCATCTGAGGAGCAGGCAGACCAGGAGTGAAAGGGTCGCCATGCCGCCGAGCAGATGCAGGGTAACAATCAGGGGTTTGAGCAACAGGGTGACGGTCCACATGCCCAGTGCTGCTTGCAGCGAAACGATGAGCAGCAACAGGCTCGGCAGCAGCGGTGACTGCCAGCGGCGAATCTCCTTGCGCCAGGCTTGTACGAAGATGCCAAGGATGAGCAGGCCCAGTGTGCCGGCAAAATAGCGATGAATCATTTCCTTCCAGGCCTTGGCGGCTTCGAGCGGCTTGTCCGGGTAGGCTTGCCGGGCCGCCAGTTGTTCGGGCTCGGCATCGGGAACGCCAAGCCAATGGCCGTAGCAGCCCGGCCAGTCCGGGCAGCCGAGGCCGGCGTCGGAAAGGCGGACGTAGGCGCCAAGCGCGATCACCGCAAAGGCGAGCAGCGTGGCGGCGAGCAGCAGTTGGCGGTAGAGGCGCATGGCGGCTCAGAAGACAATCAGCCGGTCGGCAAACAGTGCGGCAAAAAGCAGGGTCAGGTAGAGAATCGAATAGCGGAAGCAGCGCCGGGCCAGGGCGTCGCTGTAGTTGCGGCAGAGGGCGATGGCGTAGCCGAGAAAAACCAGGTCGAGCAGGCTGATGGCGATCAGGTAGAAGCTGCCGCTCATGCCGAGCGAAACCGGAATCAGGCTGGCGGCGCTGAGCATCAGCGTATAGCCGAGGATGTGCTGGCAGGTGAAGGCAACGCCGTGCGTGACCGGCAGCATCGGCAGGCCGGAACGGGCGTAGTCGTCGCGCCGGTAACAGGCGAGGGCCCAGAAGTGGGGTGGGGTCCAGAGGAAGATGATCAGGAACAGAACCAGCGGTTCGGCGGCAATCTGGCCGGTCATCGCGGTCCAGCCGAGGATCGGCGGCATGGCGCCGGAGGCGCCGCCAATGACGATATTCATCGGTGTTGCCGGTTTCAGGATCAGCGTGTAGATGACGGTGTAGCCGACAAAGGTGGCCAGCGTCAGCCACATGGTCAGGTCGTTGATGTAGCTGTGCAGCAGCCAGAGGCCGGCAGCGCCGAGCGTGGTGGCCCAGGTGATGGTTTCGAGTGGCGAAATTTCGCCACGGGCGGTGGCGCGCCAACTGGTTCTTGCCATTTTGGCGTCGATGGTGCGCTCGACCAGGCAGTTGAGGGCAGCGGCGGCAAAGGAGACCAGGGCGATACCGAACGAGGCAACCAGAAAGCGCAGCAGGGGTGGAAAACCCGGGGTGGCGAGGAACATGCCGATCATCGCGGTGAAGACGATCAGGCTGTT
>Ga0073902_10001090_pt1 | contig 15103 bp, 12 predicted proteins | sample KloWWTmeKNB19Kit_FD_66667 | JGI IMG/M metagenome (GOLD analysis project Ga0073902, IMG submission 66667) | Active sludge microbial communities from Klosterneuburg, Austria, studying microevolution and ecology of nitrifiers - Klosterneuburg... | ecosystem: Engineered > WWTP > Aerobic digester >...
AACTAGCTATCAATAGAGAAGCTTTATTGGGCCGTCCAACCGCCATCCATGTTCCAGGCCACGCCGCGCACGTTGTTGGCGGCGCTGGAGCAGAAGAAGATAGCCAGTTCTGCCAGCTCTTCGGGGGTGGTGAATTGCATCGAGGGTTCCTTTTCGCCCAGCAGCACTTTCTTGGCCTCTTCGTTCGACACGCCCAGCGCGGCGGCCTTGGCATCCACCTGTTTTTGCACCAGGGGCGTCAGCACCCAGCCGGGGCAGATGGCGTTGCAGGTGACGCCCGTGGTGGCGTTCTCCAGGGCCGTCACCTTGGTCAGGCCCACGATACCGTGCTTGGCGGCCACGTACGCCGACTTTTGTGCCGAACCCACCAGGCCGTGTATCGAAGCCACGTTGATGATGCGGCCCCAGTTGGCCGTCTTCATGGCGGGCAAGGCCAGGCGGGTGGTGTGGAAGGCGCTGGTCAGGTTGATGGCGATCACGGCGTCCCAGCGCTCGACCGGAAAGTCCTCGACGTTGGCCACATGCTGGATACCGGCGTTGTTGACCAGGATGTCCACCTGACCGAACTCGCGGGCACCAAAAGCCATCATGTCTTCGATGTCGGCCACGCGGCTCATGTCCGCGCCGTGGTACGCCACGCGCACGCCAGCGTGCTGGCCCGCCGCCTGCACCTGGGCACGAGGGCCTTCCGAATCGCCGAAACCGTTGAGCACGATGTTGGCGCCCTGGCGCGCCAGGCCGATGGCGATACCCAGGCCAATGCCGCTGGTGGAGCCGGTAACGAGGGCAGTCTTGCCTTTGAGCATGAATTTTTCTCCGAAACAAATCAATTACGATGCAATGAAAGAATTATCGAACAGTGCTTTTGGAATCCGCATCCATGATTGAACCTAGGCTGAACTACGTATCCTGCCCCGGCCCTGCCGCCCACCCGCAGGAAGGCGCTTCCGCGCAGCAGCACCGCATGGCCTGGTGGGAGTGGAATGCCACCGGCAACCCCCATCACCCGCATGTGGTGGTGTGCGTGCACGGCCTCTCGCGCCAGGGGCGCGACTTCGATACCCTGGCGCGGGCGCTGTGCCACAAAGTGCGCGTGGTCTGTCCCGATGTGGTGGGCCGGGGGCAAAGCGACTGGCTGGCCGACCCCATGGGCTACCAGCTCGGCCAGTACGCGGGCGACATGCTCGCGTTGCTGGGTCATCTGCACCAGCAGTCGCCTCTGCAGACGCTAGATTGGGTGGGTACCAGCATGGGCGGGCTGATTGGCATGGCCGTGTGTGGCCAGCCCGGACTGCCGCTGCCCGTGCCCGTGCGTCGCCTGGTGCTCAACGATGTGGGGCCGGTGATCGAATGGCAGGCGCTGCAGCGCATCGGCCAATACCTGGGCCAGCCCGTGCGCTTTGAGTCCCTGCAGCAGGCGGCCGATATGCTCTGGAGCTTGTCCACCACCTTTGGGCCGCACACGCCAGAGCAGTGGCTGGAGCTGTCGCGTGCCATGGTTCGCCCCCTGGCCGAAGGCGGTTTGGGCCTGCATTACGACCCGGCTATTGCCGTGCCTTTCCGCGCCATTGATGCGCAGGCTGCTGCTGCGGGCGAAGCCGCCCTGTGGCAGCTGTACGACCACATTGATGCGCGAACCCTGCTGCTGCGCGGCGCGCAGTCTGACTTGCTGTCGCCCGCGACGGCGCAGGCCATGGGCCAGCGTGGGCCCCAGGCCCGGCTGGTGGAGTTTGCGGGCGTAGGCCACGCCCCCACACTGGTGGCGCCGGATCAGGTCGATGCCGTGGCGTCGTTTCTTCTGGACCCGTACGACAAGAGCGCTGCATGAAAAACCATTCTGCGCGACCGGTGGCAGAAAACCCCGTAGCGCACGGCACCGCAGCGGTGCCTGAACTGATCGCAGCCACGGCCCACACCTTGCCAGAGCAGGTGGATGCGCTGGTGCGTGCACGTAATTTTGCCGAGCCCCTGATCGCTGGTGAACAGTTGGACACCGGCGAGAACGCCCTGGACCACGCCGATGCGGTGGCCGCGATCCTCAAGACCATTGGCGGCTCCGAGGCTATGCAGGCGTCCAGCTACCTGGTGCACGCCTGCACACACCTGAGCAAACCCCAGGAGGTGATTGCCAAGGCCTTCGGTGAAAACTTTGCTACCTTGGCGGTAGAAACCACGCAACTGATGCGCGTGCAGCAGCAGGCCCGCGTGGCGCTGGCCTCGGGGCAACTGGTGGACGATCCCGTGGTTCAGACGGAAAACGTGCGCAAGATGCTGCTGGCGTTCTCTCGTGACCTGCGCGTGGTGATGCTGCGCCTGGCGTCGCGCCTGCAAACACTGCGCTACTACGCAGCGAGCAAGCAGCCGGTATCGCCCGGCATTGCCCGCGAGGCCTTGCACGTGTTTGCGCCGCTGGCCAACCGCCTGGGTATCTGGCAAATCAAATGGGAAATGGAGGACTTGGCCTTTCGCTTCCTGGAGCCCGAGACCTACCGGGAGATCGCTGGGCTGCTCGATGAAAAGCGCGGCGAGCGCGAAGTGAACATGGCGCAACTGCGCGAGCGCGTTGAATCGCAGTTGCGTGCCCACAGCATCAGCGCCACGGTGACCGGGCGGCCCAAGCACATCTACAGCATCGTCAAGAAGATGCGCGGCAAGTCGCTCAACTTCGATCAGGTGCTGGACATCCGTGCTCTGCGTGTCATCGTTCCCAACGTCAAGGACTGCTATGCCGCACTGAGCTGGGTGCACTCCGAGTTCACGCCTTTGGTGGAAGAGTTTGACGACTACATCGCCAAGCCCAAGCCCAATGGGTACCAGTCGCTGCACACCATCGTGCGCGACGACAGCGGCAAGGCCACTGAGATCCAGATCCGTACCCAGGCCATGCACGACCATGCCGAGCACGGCGTGGCCGCACACTGGGCCTACAAGGAAGCGGGCAACAAGGGTTATGCAGGGGTGTCGGCCAGTGGCGACTACGATTCCAAGATTGCCGTGCTGCGCCAACTGCTGGCCTGGGAGCGCGATCTGGCCGGGGCCCCGCAGCACGCCAGCCTGTTTGACGACCGCATTTACGTGCTGACGCCCAATGCCGCCATCGTGGAGCTGCCTCAGGGCGCTACGCCCGTGGACTTTGCCTATACCGTGCACACCAACGTAGGCCACCGCTGCCGGGGTGCACGGGTCGATGGAGCGATGGTGCCGCTCAACACGCCTTTGCAGAATGGCCAGACGGTGGCGGTCACGACCGCCAAGGAAGGAGGCCCCTCGCGCGACTGGCTTAACGCCGACCTGGGCTACCTCACCAGCCACCGGGCGCGCGCCAAGGTGCGTGCCTGGTTCAATGCGTTGGCCCAGCACGAAACCGTGGCACGCGGACGTGAATCCGTCGAAAAATTGCTGCAGCGCGAAGGCAAAACCGCCATGCGGCTGGAAGACCTGGCCAGCCAGTTGGGTTTCAAGTCGGCCGATGCGCTGTTTGAAGTGGTGGGCAAGGACGAGTTCTCGTTGCGCAACATTGAAACCCTGCTGCGCCCCCCCGAGCCTGTCTTGCAGCCTGACGACTACCTGTTGCTGAAGAAACCGCGCAACAACGATAAAGCCTCCAAGGGCGGCGTGCTGGTGGTGGGGGTCGAGTCGCTGATGACGCAGTTGGCCAAGTGCTGCAAACCGGCACCGCCCGACGAAATACGGGGTTTTGTCACGCGCGGCAAGGGCGTCAGTATTCACCGCGCCGATTGCAGCAATTTCCGTGAGATGGAGGTGCGCAATGCTGAGCGCGTGATCGAGGTGGAATGGGGAACGCCCAAGGCAGCGGCCACGGCGTCGGTGTACCCGGTGGACGTGGCTATCGACGCAGCCGACCGACAGGGCCTGCTGCGTGACATTTCGGAAGTGTTTGCCAAGGAGAAGATGAACGTGATCGGCGTGCAGACCCAGTCGGTCAAGGGCACGGCATGGATGACCTTTACCGTCGAGGTGGCTGACTCGGGGCGCCTGAACAAGGTGCTGGGCGTTGTGGCCAATGTCCCGGGGGTGCGCTCTGCACGGAGACGGTGAACACGGCGGGAGCGATTTTTCAGAATTCGAGCCTAGAGCCCCCTTTTTTTACTGCTATAATCGCTCTCTCGAATACACAGGCGCGTAGCTCAGCTGGTTAGAGCACCACCTTGACATGGTGGGGGTCGTTGGTTCGAGTCCAATCGCGCCTACCAATTTCTGTTGACCAGACAGATCGCACTAAGCCTTGCATCATCACGATGCAAGGCTTTTTTGCTTTTGATTCGGCTGCACCCCTGTACGCCTTCGCAGAAGGCGTACGAAGGGTCACTCTGGCAGGATCAGCGCCGCAGCTTCCGCCGCGGCCACATGGCCTTCGTCCGTGGGCACCACCCAAACTTCCACTGCGCTGTCTGTTGTGTGGATGGGACGGGCACTCTGGTGGCCTGTTTGCTGGTTGCGAGCTTCGTCCACGCGCACGCCCAGATAGGCCAGTTTCTGGCAGACCTGCGCACGCAGGACGGCATCGTTTTCGCCGATGCCACCACTGAAGGCCAGTAGATCGAGGCCGGACATGCTGGCCGTGAGTTCGCCGGTGCTGCGTACGATGCGGTGCGTGAACAAGTCAATGGCAAACTGGGCCGTCGGGCGAGGGTCGGCGCGCAGCGTGCGCATATCGGCGGCAATGCCGGAGACACCCAGCAGGCCGCTTTGCTTGTAGAGCAGGCTTTGGATGCGCTCATGGCTCCAACCCTGTTCCAGTAGATACAGCAATACGCCCGGGTCGATGGAGCCGCAGCGTGTGCCCATCATCAAACCATCAAGCGCAGAAAAACCCATGGTAGTAGCCACGCTGCGCCCTTCAAGGGCTGCGCACAGGCTGGCGCCGTTGCCCAGATGGGCCATGAGCGTGCGCCCGCCAGCGCGTGGGCTGTGCTGTTGCAACGTGCCCATGATCGACTGGTAGGACAGGCCATGGAAACCATAGCGTCGCACGCCTTGCGCGCTGAGGGCTTGCGGCAAGGCGAAGCAGTATTCCAACTCAGGCAAGGTGGCGTGGTAGGCCGTGTCGAAGCAGGCCACCTGGGGCAGGTGGGCAAACGTTTGGCTGAAGGAGCGGATGCCTGCCAGGTTGTGCGGCTGGTGCAGCGGCGCCAGCGAATTCAGACCTTCCAGCGCCGCCAGGATGGCGGGCGTGACGATGGTGCTGGAACGGAAATCCTGGCCGCCATGCACCACCCGGTGCGCCACGGCCTGGAGCACCGGCAAAGACAATTCGCGCGTGAGCAGTTCGCGCAGCGCGACCAGGGCCTGCCCGAAAGGGTTGTCCTGGGAGGCGGTCAGCGTACGGTGCGCGCGCTGGCCGTCCAGCGTCCAGCCCATTTCGGGGCTACCGCCTGGCTCCAGCCCCTGGATGTTGCCGGTCAGGATGGGGGCTTGCACCTGCCTGCCCTGCAGGGGGTGGATGGAAAACTTGAGCGTGGACGAACCCGCATTGACAGCAAGAATAGCCATGGTGGACCGCTTCGTCAGGCGGAAGTGCCAAGGCCGGCCTGCGCTGCAGCGCCGGCCGCGCGGCCATGGTGGGCAATGAGTTTGGCCAGCAGGGCCGAGGACACGCGCGCCAGCGGGCCGTCGGCCCTGCTGGTCAGTGCGATGGGAACGCGCGCGCCCAGCACCACGCCCGAGCCCGTGGCCCCCGCCAGGTATTCGAGCTGTTTGGCCAGCATGTTGCCGCTCTCCAGGTCGGGCACAGCCAGGATGTCGGCCTGGCCTGCCACCGGGGAAGTAATCTGCTTGATCAGCGCGGCCTGGGCCGAAATGGCGTTGTCGAAGGCCAGCGGACCGTCCAGCAGGCCGCCCGTGATTTGGCGGCGGTCGGCCATCTTGCACAGCGCTGCGGCATCGAGTGTGGAGGGGATGTTGGGGCTGACCGTTTCCACAGCGGAGAGGATGGCCACCTTGGGCAGCGCCACCCCCAGAATGCGTGCGAAGTCGATGGCGTTCTGGATGATGTCGGCCTTCTCGGCCAGGTTGGGGCGGATATTGAGCGCTGCATCGGTGATGAGCAGCGGCTTGGGGTACAGCGGTATGTCGAACCGGAACACATGGGACATGCGCCGCCCCGTACGCAGGGCCGGGCTGGAGAGCACGGCATGCATCAGCTCATCGGTGTGCAGGCTGCCCTTCATCAGCATGCCTACATCGCCCAGCGCGGCCAGCTCCACGGCCTTCTGGGCTGCGGCGTGGCTGTGTTCGACGGGGAGAATCTCGATGCCGTTCAGGTCGATGCCTGCGGCTTCTGCCACGCTGCGCAGCCGCGCCTCGGGGCCGATGAGCACGGGGATGATCAGGCCGTGCAGGGCCGCATCCATGGCGCCGCGCAGCGAATCGGTGTCGCACGGGTGCACGACCGCACAGCGCTCGGCGGGCATGCCCTGGCCCAGGGCCAGCAGCTCCCGAAAGCGGGCCTGGGGGTCAAAAACCTGAATCTGGGGGGCGTGGGGCTTGGGCAGACGCACTTTCTGCGTGGGTGCTATCACCTGGGCTACGCCATGCAGCACGCTCTCGCCCCTCTGGTTGACCGCCTGGCAGGCCAGCTCTACCCGCTTGCGACTGTCGTCCTTGCTGACCACGGTGGCGGTGACGGTCAGCGTGTCGCCAATGCGCACGGGCTTGGTGAAGTGCAGATCCTGCGAGACATAGATGGTGCCAGGGCCAGGAAAATTGGTGCCCAGCAGCGCCGAAATCAGTGCGCCGCCCCACATGCCGTGGGCAATCACGCCGTGGAACAGGGTGTCGTTGGCGTAGTCCGAATTCAGGTGGGTCGGGTTGGTATCGCCCGAAACGGCGGCAAAAGCCTGGATGTCGGCGGTGCTCAGGGTGCGCAACAGGCGCGCGCTCTGGCCGACGACCATTTCGTCGAAAGTGACGTTTTCCAGCCATTCGCTGGGAGGGATCTGGTTCATTGCTATCCGTGGCGAATCAGTGAGGATGTGCCACGGTATCACGAGACGGCATGCGGATCGGTGGGGTGGGGTAGTGCGCGTCCCCTAACAGCAGGGCGCACCATCGCCGGATGCCGTCAGGGTATTCCTGCGCGGAGGCATAGAGTCGCACGCCTAAAATCTGTTGCAGTGCAATACATGGGCGCGATGGCCCAAGGAGACTCCACAGTGCAAGAACAGAATGCCGCGCCAGCCGCAAAGCAGGCCCAGCGGGTCATCAAAAAATACCCCAACCGGCGCCTCTACGACACCACCACCTCCTCCTACATCACCCTGGCAGAAGTCAAGCATCTGGTGATGGCCAGCGAGCACCTGGTGGTGCGTGACGCCAAGACAAGCGAAGACATTACACGCAGCATCTTGCTGCAGATCATTTTGGAAGAAGAGGCCGGCGGGGCGCCCATGTTTACCGAGTCCGTGCTGTCCAACATCATCCGTTTCTACGGCCACGCCATGCAGGGCTTCATGGGGAGCTACTTGGAGAAAAACGTGCAGGTCTTTACGGACATGCAGTCCAAGCTGACCGAGCAGTCGCAAGGCATGACCCCCGAGATGTGGACCCAATTCATGAGGGCGCAATCCCCCATGGTGCAGGGGCTGATGGGCAGCTACGCCGATCAGTCGCGCACCATGTTCACGCAAATGCAGGAACAAGTGCAAAAGCAGACGGAACAAATGTTGGGGGCGCTGGGGCTCAAGCGCTGATCGCCGTTTTCGCAATACTGGGACAATACGGGGATGACCGAAGTCTCCTCCCCCACGAAAATTCCCAAAATCGGTTTCGTCAGCCTGGGTTGCCCCAAGAACCTGACCGACTCCGAACTCATCCTTACCCAGCTCAGCGCCGAGGGCTACCAAACCGCCAAGACGTTTGAAGGTGCGGACCTGGTCATAGTCAACACCTGTGGTTTCATTGACGACGCCGTCAAGGAAAGCCTGGACACCATTGGCGAGGCCCTGGCCGAGAACGGCAAGGTTATCGTCACTGGCTGCCTGGGCGCGCGCGCAGGCGAGGGCGGCGGCAACATGGTGCAGCAGATGCACCCAAGCGTGCTGGCCGTGACCGGCCCGCAGGCCACGCAGGAGGTGATGGACGCCGTGCACCGCAACCTGCCCAAGCCGCACGACCCCTTCATCGATTTGGTGCCGGGCGCCATGGGCGTGGCGGGCATCAAGCTCACGCCGCGCCACTATGCCTATCTCAAGATCAGCGAAGGTTGCAATCATCGCTGCACCTTCTGCATCATCCCTTCGATGCGCGGTGACCTCGTTTCTCGCCCCATCGGCGATGTACTGAAGGAGGCCAAGGCCTTGTTCGAGGGGGGTGTGAAAGAGCTGCTGATCATCAGCCAGGACACCTCGGCCTACGGCGTGGATGTGAAATACCGCACCGGTTTTTGGGACGGCAAGCCCGTCAAAACGCGCCTGTTGGAGCTGGTGCAGTCCCTGGGCGAAATGGCCGAGCCTTATGGCGCGTGGGTACGGCTGCACTATGTGTACCCCTACCCGAGCGTGGACGAGATCATCCCGCTCATGGCGCAGGGCCGGGTGTTGCCTTACCTTGATGTGCCTTTCCAGCACAGCCACCCTGACGTGCTCAAGCGCATGAAGCGCCCTGCCAGCGGCGAAAAAAACCTTGAGCGCATCCTGCGCTGGCGTGAGGCCTGCCCCGATATCGTGATTCGCAGCACCTTCATCGCTGGCTTCCCCGGCGAGACGGAAGAGGAATTCCAGCACCTGCTCGACTTCATGCGCGAGGCGCAGATTGACCGTGCCGGCTGCTTTGCCTACAGCGACGTTGCGGGTGCCGAGGCCAACAACCTGCCCGGCATGCTGCCTTTGGCGCAACGCGAGGCGCGCCGCGCGCGCTTCATGGCCGTGGCCGAGGAAGTGTCGATTGCCAAGCTGCAGCGCCGCGTGGGCGCAACCATGCAAGTGCTGGTGGACCATGCCCCTGCGCTGGGCCGCAAGGGCGGCGTGGGCCGCAGCTATGCCGATGCGCCGGAGATCGACGGCACCGTGCGCCTGCTGCCCCCCGAGAAGATCAGTAAAACCCTGAAGGTGGGCGAATTCACCAAGGCCCGCATCGTGGGCGTGCAGGGCCATGACCTGGTGGCACAGCCGATTTGATTCTTCAAAAATGTGAGCATCTAGCGCTTGTCCTGTATTGTTTTAAATATCAAAAATGTTTGAAAGCTAGTAAATACAAGCGCTGGCAGCTATATTTTTAATAGCGCTTTATGCAGCACACATAAAAAAGGCTTCCCGAGGGAAGCCTTTTTTGTTCCAGTGGCCGCTGTGGGCGGCAACCGCATCACACGCGCTTGCGGTATTCGCCGGTGCGGGTGTCGATTTCGATCTTGTCGCCTTGCGAGACGAACAGGGGCACAGGCACTTCAAAGCCGGTGGCAATTTTGGCGGGCTTAAGCACCTTGCCGGACGTGTCGCCCTTGACGGCGGGTTCCGTCCAGGTGATTTCGCGCTCCACGCTGGTGGGCAGTTCGACCGAGATGGCCTTGCCGTCGTAGAACACCACTTCAATGGTCATGCCATCTTCCAGGTAGTTCAGCGAATCGCCCATGTTTTCGGCTTCGACTTCGTACTGGTTGAACTCTTCGTCCATGCAGATGTACATCGGGTCGGCGAAGTAGGAGTAGGTGCACTCTTTCTTGTCGAGGATCACGTTGTCGATTTTGTCGTCGGCTTTGAACACGTTTTCGGTGCCGAAGTTGCCGATCAGGCTCTTGAGCTTCATGCGCACGGTGGCGGCGCCGCGGCCGCCACGGGCGTATTCCGTCTTGAGCACGACCATGGGGTCCTTGCCGTGCATGATGACGTTGCCGGCGCGGATTTCTTGAGCGATTTTCATTGCATATTGCCTGGGTTGGGGCCGCTCAACGCGCAGGCCCGCAGCCCGAGGGACTGCCGTGCCGACGCATGTTCTGCGGCGGGAATGCGCGGTGGTCGCTGTGCCAGTGGATCACAGCATTTTGCGCAAAGCCTTGAATTTTACTGTTTTTCGTAAACGAACCCCAGAATTTGCGTCACCAGGTCGCTCTGCCCCAGTAGCCGTGCGCGTGCGGCCTGTACGCACAAAGCCCATTCCATCCGCGTAGATTCATCCGGCAGCGCCAGCGGCGCATCGTTCATTGCGTTCCAGGTGGCATGAAACTGCCGCAGCGACGCCGGGGCCTGTAGCCAGTCCAGAAAGGCGTGCAGCTTGCCGTGGTGCGCGTTGTCGTGCTGGGGGTAGATCTGCCAGACCAACGGACGCCCCGCCCACAGCGCGCGCACCAGCGAGTCTTCGCCGCGCACGCAATTGAGGTCGCAGGCCCAAAGCATTTCGTCAAAGGCCGCTTGCGTGCAGTACGGCAAGTATGAAATTGATAGCTGCTTGCGCTTGTGGGTTAAGCGCTGAAGGCTGATTTCATCCATATTATCCAACAATGCCGATCGCGTGGCCGCTGCAGCGCGGCCGGGGGTGGCGAGTAGGCGCGTGGGTTGTTGCTCGCACTGTGCCAGCAGTGCGGGCAGGGCGGCAGGTTCGTAGCAGAACAATGAAATCCAGCATTCGTTGGGGGCGCCTGCGTGCTGGCTGCGCCATGCAGCCACGTCAAAGCGGGACTGGCGTTCGAGCAGATCGGGTTCGCGCAGCAGTCCCCCGGTATCCGGGGTAAAGCCAGGATAGAAAAACCACTTGGTCCAGCCCGCCGCCGGGCCCTGCATGACCGGGCTGGGCAGGGTGTGGTGGCGTGGCACCCAGCTTTCGGCGGACAGGTATTCCAGGTTGATCCACACCGGCCTGCGATCGCCCGTGCGGACCCGTTCGGCACAGGCTGCGATGAAATCCGTTCGGATATCGCAGCCAAAGGCCTCCACCAACACGTCGGGGGGGGCGTCGTGGGGCTGGAGCCCATCCATCCAGGCACGCACCTCCACGCCTGGCACGCCGACAGGCGCCATCCATGCCAGCGCCGAGGCATCGTCCACCCACAGGCGCACGGCGTGGCCGCGGTGGGCGAGCTGGCTGGCCAGCCGCCAGCACACGCCGATATCGCCGTGGTTGTCGATGACTTGGCAAAAAATGTCCCAGTACAGAGGTGGCATAGGGGCGCATTGTCGGTGCACTGCCGCACCGCAGGCCCGGCGCAGACGGGTGGGGTTGCTGAAGTACCCCCGTGGCCAGGGTGGCGCTGTGCGTGGCGCCACAATAGCGGCGATGTCCGATCTGCATTCCGACGAACTGCTGGCCCAAGTGGCCGCGCTGCCCCCGCTGCCCGGCGTCTATCGCTATTTCGACGCCGAGGACGCGCTTCTCTACGTGGGCAAGGCGCGCAACCTGAAGAAGCGGGTGTCCAGCTATTTCCAGAAAACCCATGGCGGCACGCGCATCGGCCACATGGTGGGCAAGATCGTGCGCATGGAGACCACCGTGGTGCGCTCCGAGGCCGAGGCGCTGCTGCTGGAGAACAATCTCATCAAGTCGCTGAACCCTCGGTACAACATTCTGTTCCGCGACGACAAGAGTTACCCCTATCTGAAGATCACGGGCGTGGCTTCCAAGGATGGCCAGGGCGATGCGCCGGGCCAGCGGTTTCCCCGCATGGCCTATTACCGGGGCGCCATCGACCGGCGGCACCGCTATTTTGGGCCGTACCCCAGTGCCTGGGCCGTCAAGGAAACCATCCAGCTGCTGCAAAAGGTGTTTCGCCTGCGTACCTGCGAAGACACGGTGTTTGCGAATCGGACCCGGCCGTGCCTGCTGTACCAAATCAAGCGCTGCACGGCCCCGTGCGTGGGTCTGGTCTCGCCCGAAGCCTATGCGCAGGACGTGGCGCACGCCGAGGCGCTTTTGCGCGGCGAAACACAGACGCTGCTGCAGACGCTGGAGGCGCGCATGATGGCGCACGCGGAACGCCTCGAATTCGAACAGGCGGCCGAACTGCGCAACCAGATCACGGCACTGGCGCGCGTGCTGCACCAGCAGTCCATCGAAACCGCTTCCGACAAGGACGTGGACATCCTGGCCGTCAAGGTGCAAGGGGGCCGTGCCTGCGTGAACCTGGCCATGGTGCGCGGCGGGCGGCACCTGGGCGACCGGGCTTACTTTCCGGTTCACGTCGAAGATGCGGCTGCCGTGTTCGAGGCGGAGGATGCGACCACGCCAGCCCGTTCCGTAGAAGCTTTGGTGCTGCATGCCTTCATTGCGCAGCACTACATTGGCGTGCCGGTGCCGCCGGTGCTGGTGGCCAGCGATCCGGTAGACAAGGGGCTGCTGCAGGCTCTGTCAGAGCAGTGCGGCGTGCAGGTGGGTGCGGTGCACCAGCCCAGAGCGCAGCGCCGTGCGTGGCTGGACATGGCGGAAAAGAATGCCGAGCTGCAGCTGGCCCGTCTGCTGGCCGAGGAAGGCTCGCAGCAGGCCCGCACACGGGCGCTGGCCGAGGCGCTGGACCTGCCCGGGGAAGACCTGGATCAGCTCACCATCGAGTGCTTTGACATCTCGCACACCGCTGGCGAATCGACCCAGGCCTCGTGCGTGGTGTTCCATCACCACAAAATGCAGGGCAGCGAATACCGGCGGTACAAGATCGAGGGCATCACCGGCGGCGACGACTATGCCGCCATGCGCCAGGTGCTCGAGCGCCGCTACAGCAAGGTGGCCCAGGCGCAGCGCGAAGCGGGCGGCGCCGAGCCCACGGGTGCGCAGGCACGCCTGCCCGACCTGGTGCTGATCGATGGAGGCAAGGGCCAGGTGTCCATGGCGCGCGAGGTGTTCACTGCCCTGGGGCTGGATGTCACGCGCATCATTGGCGTAGAAAAAGGGGAAGGCCGCAAGGTCGGCCTGGAAGAACTGGTGTTTGCCGACGGGCGTGAGAAGGTGTACCTGGGCAAGGATTCAGCCGCGTTGATGCTCGTCGCGCAGATCCGCGACGAAGCGCACCGTTTCGCCATCACTGGCATGCGCGCAGCGCGCGCCAAGGTGCGTGTGGGTGGCAGTCGGCTGGAGGATATTCCCGGCATCGGGCCGAAAAAACGTGCGCGCCTGCTGCAGCGTTTTGGCGGTGTGCGCGGTGTGGCCGAAGCCAGCGCGGCTGATCTCTCCACGGTGGATGGAATCTCGCATGAGCTGGCCGAAGAGATTTACCGCGCGCTGCGCTGATAGGGCAGCAGTCACTCACACCAGGTCACCCCGGGCGTGACACAATCGCAGCCATGTTCTGGACCATACCCACCATCATGACCTGGACGCGCATCGTCGCGATACCTTTGATCGTGGGGGTGTTCTACCTGCCGCTGGACCCGGCCATGCGCAACCTCATCGCTACGGTGATGTTCATCGTGTTTGCCGCCACCGATTGGCTCGATGGCTTCCTGGCCCGCAAGCTCAACCAGACCTCGTCCTTCGGCGCTTTTCTCGACCCCGTGGCAGACAAGTTTCTCGTCTGCGCCTCGCTGCTGGTGCTGGTGCATCTGCAGCGCGCCGACGTGTTCGTGGCGCTCATCATCATCGGGCGTGAGATCGCCATCTCTGCCCTGCGCGAATGGATGGCGCAGATCGGTGCCAGCAAAAGCGTGGCCGTGCACATGCTGGGCAAGCTCAAGACCATGGTGCAAATGACCGCTATTCCCTTTTTGCTCTATGACGGGCGCGTGCTGGAGATCATCGACACCGGTGTGTGGGGCACTTGGCTGATCTGGATTGCAGCGGTGCTCACGGTGTGGTCTATGGTGTATTACTTGCAGAAGGCCTTGCCGGAAATTCGTGCCCGCGTGAAGCAGTAGGTTGTACAAAAAATAAGTCTTGGTGCTTACCTGACACGCGCCTTCTGTTACCCCGAAAAGGGCAGGCAATGCGCGACGATGTCGAGACCGCCGAGGCATGTCATCGGTGGCGCGTAGCGCTGACAGATCTCTCGTTTGGCTACGCCGATGTCTTGGTCAGTACACCGAGAACAGGCGCTGTCAATCCGGATAGATGCCAAGCGCGCCAGTGGTGCCAAAAAACCCACGCGAGGCTGATCGGTGACACAAATGCGTCTAGAATTGCGTGCATCGCCGTTGGAATCCGGCCGCTTGTATTGACACCCGGAGAGTCGATGGCTTTAATCTGACACGGCAGCGCCTGCCGTGCATTCCAGTCAAACATCCGCCACTGAAAATGCCGCTCATGAGCCCATTGGCGTATGGTGACCAGACCATCCAGAGACAATCCATCCAATTTTCCCGAGAGGCTTCTTGTGAACAAAACCGAACTGATTGAGCATATTGCGAACAATGCCGATATCTCCAAGGCTGCGGCTGCGCGGGCGCTGGAGGCCACGATCGAAGCCGTCAAGAAGACGTTGAAAAAGGGCGGCACGGTTTCGCTCGTCGGTTTTGGTACTTTTGCCGTGGGCAAGCGTGCTGCGCGCACGGGCCGCAATCCCCGCACGGGCGATGCGATTAAAATCAAAGCTGCTAAAGTTCCGAAGTTCCGTCCAGGCAAGGCATTGAAAGATGCCCTGAATTGATGACAAGTTAAGGTGGGGTGCTTAGCTCAGTTGGTAGAGCGGCGCCCTTACAAGGCGTAGGTCGGCGGTTCGAACCCGTCAGCACCCACCACCACCGATGCAAAGGCGAACGAAAGTTCGCCTTTTGTTTTATGTCACAGAAAGATTGACCATGTTTGAATCCATCCGCAAGCACACCAAGATCGCGATGTTCTTGCTGTTCTTGCTGATCATTCCCTCGTTCGTGCTTGTCGGTATCGACAGTAGCTACTTCTCTGGCAGTAGCCCGGTGGTTGCCCGTGTTGACGGCAATGACATCACGCAAGCGGAATGGGATTCCGCCCACAAGATGGAATCGGATCGCATGCGGTCACAGCAGCCCACGATGGATGCCAAGCTGCTTGACTCCCCCGAAGCGCGTTATGCCTCGCTGGAGCGGATGGTGCGGGATCGCGTCCTTCAGATTGCTGCACAGAAGATGCGCCTGACGACCAGCGACGCCCGGCTGGCTCGCAGCCTGCAGGAAATCCCGCAAATCGCAGCGCTGCGCAAGCCCGATGGCTCCTTGGATAGCGAGGGCTATCGAGCCCTGGTTGCCACCCAGGG
>Ga0073902_10001091_pt1 | contig 15103 bp, 9 predicted proteins | sample KloWWTmeKNB19Kit_FD_66667 | JGI IMG/M metagenome (GOLD analysis project Ga0073902, IMG submission 66667) | Active sludge microbial communities from Klosterneuburg, Austria, studying microevolution and ecology of nitrifiers - Klosterneuburg... | ecosystem: Engineered > WWTP > Aerobic digester >...
CGGAACCATCTTTGGTCTTGAAAATCACTTCATTTCCTTTAATAGAATATCCAATACATTCCTTAATGGATGAACCCGACTGAGCATTAACAGTCGGGCTCAAGCATAAAAAAACGAATGAAAAGATTAAAAAAACACACTTACTTATTTTCAAAATAGATAATTTATAAACAAAACTATTTAGTAATTTTAATAACAATGACACCATGGGCAGGAATGTCTGTCGAAAAGGAGGACATTTTTCCTAGATCCTTGTGAGTCCAAATGTCTCTGACTGCAGCTTCACCATTGATTTTGAGTTCAGAAAAAGAGATGCTTCTTGTTCTGGAGTCGCTTTCCCGATTCAATAAAGCGACTACCCAATCACCATTTTTTAGCTGTCCAATCCAGATCTGACTTTTGTCTTTTGCAGGATCATTTGTCAATGGCTTTCCAACAAATCCATCCTCCCTCAAGGCGATCAGTTCTGCGTTCTGATACAACCAAAGATCATCACCAATGGAATTATATCTGTCAGCAACTGTCACAGCTCCTCCAGAAATAAAACACAATGAAATTGCACTTTTCTTCTCTTCTACATTGGCAAAAGTATTGATGCGCAAAAAGTCCGGGTCGAGGATCATTTTATTTCTGCCTGCCACATAAGACCAATAAGTCATTCCGTCAACTGCATTGGCGTATGGAGACCAACCCTCTCTTCGAACTCCTCTTGTATTGTCACTCCAGCGCCACCAGGAACCCTCACCTGCATCTTCATTAATGCGGATCATATGGCCGTATTGTCGTTCCACTTTTCCTTCGTTATAAAGATTGGGCATGACGAGGCTTAGCATCATGCCATTTTTATCACAAGCTTCCCGCATCCAGCGAAGTGCCGTAGAATAGTATTCCTTTTTTCTTTCCGGCCCGGTTTTTCCGAGATATCGGTCCTGTCCATCTTCAAACCAGGAAAGAAAATCGACGCGCAGATATTTGATGCCCATGTCGGCATAAAATTGAATATATCGTTTGACATATTCTTCTGCTCCCGGTTTATCAACCTGCACCCATTTAAACCATAGCGCATCTTCACCCTCATTCATGATGCTCTTGAGTAGAATATTGGTACCCTTGATCTTTACTCCGGCATCAGCTGCAGTTTTGATCACCCAAAGTGGATTATTGTACATGCCCAGTGTCATACCCCGACTTTGCAGTTCATGAGACCACCAGGCATAATCATGCTGCCATTGACTTGAATGTGTAGTTCTATAGCCATCTTGATTGAACTTGCTATCATCACCCCATCCATCGATGCAAACCATTTTGTACCCGTAATCTTTGAGGTTTTGGTCCACCCAATCTACATTTTTTGACCATTCATCCTCCGGAATATATCCATCAGTGGTGAAATTGTATTCGTAACAACTCCAATACATCGGCCCTTTATGCGGATTGAACACCGTATCCTCAAAATGATTTTCACCGTAAGTCACCGGATCATTAACAGGTACGTCTTTCTCACACGAGGTGAAAAAGACGAAACTTAAAAGTACAAAGCATGATAAAATACGAAGCATTTATTACTAATTATTGAATAAAAGAAGTCGCAACTTCCCCTCTTGAGGGGTGGCCACAGGCCGGGGTGGCTTTTGCCATTATTAGATAGATTGTTGAAAAAAGCCTCCCCCTACCGCACAGAAGCATCTTTTCGTTTCCAACTTCCATTCTTCAGTTGGAAACTTCAAGATGTTCTGACTTCACTTTGTCTCTCATTCTTCGAGACTTCGTTTCGTTTCACATCCTTGAAAAGGTCGCTTTTTCACCTTTTCTGCGTCGTTCACCCTCGAAGAGGGGGAAACGCTCCGTAGCTTACTTTTGTTTACATCTTCTCAATACTTATCGTCTCATACAACTGATTCATCACTATTCTATAATTACCCGCTTCAGCGATCTTCCACTTATAATCCGGATCTCCCTTTTTTACGAATTTCATTTTGGTACTTTCCACACCTTGTGCGTTTATCAGTGGCATGAAATAATCACATCCCCAGTCACCGGTCTTTACCGGAAACTTAAATTCACCTGCAGCCAACGGTCCTGTATAAGTAAACTCATAAGGATTACCTGATGTCGGTGTCAAAGGATGCGGTGCATCGATGTTCCATCCCACCGGAGACGCATCTCCCACCATCCACATCTCTGTGTAAGGTACGAATGGCTCGATATATATTTTAGTTTCGAGGAGGTCGAGTTTGATTTTATAAGGTCCAGGATTTACGATCTTCCACTTAAAATCAGGACTTCCGCCAGAAACCAACTGTAAGCCGGTTTCACTCAAGTCCTGATTATTGACGAGTGGCATGAAGAAGTCTGTGCCCCAATTACCTGTAGTTGTTGGGAATTTAAATTCGCCGGCATTTAATATTTCATTGTAGGAAAACAAGAAGAGATTGGAAGGGTCTACACTCAATTCGTTTGGAGCATCGATGTTCCAGCCGTTTGGCGTAGCATCACCCACGATCCACAGTCTATCGAAAGTAGGAAGACTTGTCTTTTTAAGATTGATGGTTAAGTTCAAAAGATCGACAGTGACGATGTAAATACCTGCTTCTTCTATTTTAAATTGTTCATCCGGTTCAGCGTCCTGTGTTCTATACACAATCTGCGTTTCACTGCCACCTTTGTTGTAGGATGGAAGGAAGTTACCCAGAGATGTGATCATTTTGAAATTGCCATTATTCATTTTTCCTTGCCATGAAAATACGCCCGGAAGATCAGCGTCAGGAGTCATTTCCGTGGCATTATCCGCGCTCCAGCCATTTGGAGTAGCATCGCCAATCAGATACAATAAGGTGGAGACCGGCTTATATCCTGTGATTTTGAATGAAATAACATTGGAGGTCTCAGACAGTTCGGGATGTCCCAATACCGTGGTGACAACTTTTGATTCCATCAAGGCTTCTTCACTGGGCTGAAAACCGAATGTAGATATGAGCAGTTCGTTCAGTTCCACCACAGAAAACTTCCTTTCCGTTTGCCCTTTTCCCAATTCCTGGGTAAATGGTGTAGCAAAATTATTGCCCTGACGGTCTATCAACAGTGTGTAACTGATGCCGGCATTGGTCCCGCCATTGCTTCCGCTGGTCCAGGACAGTTTCAGGGCATCATTGTTTTTATCCTTTTCTTGCAACAAGACTTCCGGTTTGTCTACAGACAAAGCAAGTACATTGTTCCCTTTGTTTAATTCCATATCGTCATTTTTGCTGCAGCCGGAAATTACAAATATGGACACACAGCACAACGTGAGAATGGAAAGGGATTGAAATATTTTATAGAAGAAATTATGTTTCGTATTCATCTTTAAATGCATAAGTTTTTTTGTCAATATTGATTAATATCCCGGATTTTGAGATAGATTGGGATTGGAGTCGATCTCTTTTTGAGGAATAGGCAGGAGTAAATGTTTTGCCGCCGCATTGGATTTACCTATCGAATGCAAGAAGTCAAGCGCGTATTGGCCATTGTTGGTTCTCACCATGTCAAACCAACGGTGTCCTTCGAATGCCAATTCCATTCTACGTTCGTGTTGTATTTTTTCACGTAATTCCTGTTGAGATAAGCCACTCACATTTGCCAATCCTGCTCTCATTCGTACACGGTTCAGTGGTCCTCCCGAATTGATGTCTGTAGCCGTAGCCTGTGCTTCCTGAGTCCTTCCCGTTTCGTTCAATGCTTCTGCATACATGAGCAACACATCTGAATATCTCAGTACCGGAAAATTGCTGGGATTATTGTCATAAGCGCCTTGTGTGACATTTTTATCTACAATGAATTTTCTAACATTATAACCCGTATTTGAATATGCCGGTGAATAATCTTTGCCGTCAAATTGTGGACAACCATCATATAACACCGTGATATCTTTACGCAGATCACCGGCTTCATATGCATCCACAAACTCCTGAGTAGGTTGATTCCAGCCGTAACCTCCGTCTACAAAGTCCGCATTTCTTGGTCCCATGAATGCACTACACCAGGAAGCCTGATTTTCATTGTCCCAGAAACTGAAATTGGTTTTGCCCAAATATTGGATCTCAAAAAGAGACTCCGTAGAGTTTTTAGTTGCCGGATTAAAATTGTTGGAATAATTCGCATTTAAAGCAAATCCTTCTCCCTCCAATTGTTGACACAATTCAGTCGTCTTCTGATAATCACCCAGGGTGAGATAAACCTTTGCCAACATTCCAATCGCTGCACCCTTGTTTGCTCTGCCAAGATCAGCTCCTACATACGAACTTTTAGAAGGCAGAAGATCAATGGCTTTTGTAAAGTCACTTTTGATCACTTCGTAAATTGCCTCTTTGCTAGCACGAGGTTGGCGAAGGTCATCACCCGGATTTAGTGGCGTTGTAATTAATGGAACTTCACCAAATAACCTGACGAGGATAAAGTAATAACTCGCCCTCAGAAAATACGCTTCCCCAAGAACTCTGCTTTTCGTGCTTTCTTTAATGTCCATGTCCGGGACATTCTGCAAGACAAGATTGCAACGCAAAATACCGGGCGCCGGACCCCTCCAGACATCTAGTGCAGTAGCATTGTCAGTAGAAGTGACGAAGTTGGCGATGTCTTGAGTCTCAATACCATCTGTTCCTCCACCTGCACCGACGATGCTGTTTCCGGCCCAAATATCTGTCGTCCAGATGCGCAGATTGTACAATTTCGGCCATTGAAGCGGTTGATATGCGCCATTAATTGCGGAGATTGCATCAGATTCTGTTCGCCAGAAATTGTCTGTATTGACAGAGTCCAGAGGAGCTTTGTCCAGAAATTTATCGCAGGCACCGAAGCTCAGCGTCAATGCTACTAATACGATTGGAAATAAATATTTCCTTCCTATGTTTATCTTATTCATATAATTATGATTACTATTTTTTAATTAATTAGTCTACAACACGATGTTTATACCAGCACTGAATACCTTTGTCACCGGGTACAAATTAAGGTCAATACCATTGGCCGCTACTTCCGGATCGAATCCTGTGTATTTCGTAAAAGTGGCAAGATTCTGTCCTGAGAAATAAATCCTGGCAGAAGTCATCTTCGCTCTATTCACAAGTTGCTGTGGAAAAGTGTAACCGAATGTCACATTCTTCAACCTCAGGTATGAACCGTCTTCGATATATCTATTGGAAACTCTGGTATTTTTATTCGGATCGTTGAATACTGCTCTCGGCATATCATCACTCGTTCCTTCACCAGTCCATCTGTCCAATGTAGCAGTTGTCTGATTGACTGCCACAGCCATTCCTTCCTGATAGATCCTGTTGGCATTGTAGATTTTATTTCCATAAACGCCTTGAAAGAAAATGCTCAGATCAAATCCCTTGAAACTAAAAGTATTGTTGATAGCAAATAGCCACGATGGATTCGGATTGCCGATGAAGGTCCGGTCGTCATCATTGATCACGCCATCATTGTTAAGATCCAGAAAACGGATGTCACCCGGAGAAGTCCTGTTGTTGCCATCGCTGCCCGGCACCTGGACTGCGTAATTGTCCACCTCAGCCTGATTCTGGAACAAACCATTCGTCACAAATCCGTAAAATTCATTGATCGGATATCCACCCGGATGTTGAATAGCAAGGTTTTGATTGAGTCCAATGCTGCCGACATACATCGGTATCGTATCATTCAATTTCAGAATGCGATTTTGATTGTAACCTACATTAAAACCAGTGTTCCAACCAAATTCACCCGTCAGGTTTTTAGTATTTACGGTAAGTTCTACACCTCTGTTTTGAACTTTTCCAAGATTGGCCGGAGGAACCACGATGTCTGAATAACCTGTAGAAATCGGAACCGTCAGCGGCACAAGCATGTCATTGGTGTTTTTGATGTAGGCGTCCAAAGCCAGATCTACCCGATAGTTGAGGATGGTTGCATCAAGACCGAAATTGGTTTGCTCCACACGTTCCCACCTGATATTCGGATTGGGCAACATTAATGGCACGATAGCCGTCACGGGCTGACCATTGAAGGTGTATTGCACCGTCTGGAGGGAAGAAGAAAATGCATAATTTCCAATGTTTTGATTCCCTGTGACACCATAACCGACTCTTACTTTCAGGTCGTTGAGTTCTTTGATATCTTTGAAGAAGTTTTCTTCTGAAATCCTCCACGCCACAGATGCGGACGGAAAAGTACCATATCTGTTGTTCTTTCCAAACCTTGACGAACCGTCTCTTCTGACTGTAACCGTTGCCAGATATTTATCTTTAAAGCTATAATTGACCCTGCCCATGAGTGAGAAAAGAGACCATTCATTTGCTGTGCCACCGATAGATGGTAGTAGGGTTCCGTTGTTTAACTGCTGGGTAACATCACTAGCAAATCCTTGTACAGAGCCATTGATGCCGTCATATCGATTGACCTGAGCGGATGTTCCTGCCAATACGGTCAATTGGTGAACGCCTACTTTCTTATCATATGTAAGATAGTTATCCCACAGCCAGGTAAGGTTTTTGTTGAAATTTCTACCCAGATAGGAGTTTTCCTGAGGTGTCGGCTGCCAGTTATATTTAGGCGCCCAGTTTTTTGTATCCCAGAATGATGCCTGAAGACCGCCGGTAGTTCTGAATTTAAGACCTTTCCACAGGGATACTCCACCATAGACATTTCCAAGGATGTTGTAACCGGTCGTTTTGTTTTCATTGAGCGTTGCCTTCCCGATGGGATTGATGACGTCACCGACCCATGACGGTTGGCCGATAGGACCGGAATAAGTGCCATCTTCGTTGAATATCGGTTGATTAGGTAGGGCCGACATGGCATTACGAATGTCGTACGAACCACTTTTTTTGACGTCTGAACTCAGATTAAAACTATTTCCAAATCTCAACCAGTCGAACACTGTAGATTCTGAGTTAAACTGAAGTGAATACCTCCTGTAATTGGTATTGATGACGATGCCGTCCTGATCAAGCACACTACCTGACAGATAATAGTTGGATTTCTGTCCACCACCTGAATATGCCAAAGTATAACCCTGCATAAATGCTTTTCTGAAAAGTCCTCCCAACCAGTCTGTAGAAGTGGTCAGGGAAGTTGGATCGGCAAAAGCAGGATTCTGTGCCTGACCGCCATTGGCCATTATTTCATTGTGAAGGGATGCAAATTGTGAAGCATTGAGTAAAGGCACGAGATTGGTCGCTTGTTGCTGACCAACGAAAGTTTTAAACTCCAGCATTCCTTTTCTTCCCGAACCTTTTTTTAGTGAGATTAATACTACGCCATTCGCACCGCGTGAACCATATATGGCGGCTGAGGAGGCATCTTTCAACACTTCGATGGAGGCGATGTCATCCGGATTGATGCTATTCAATGGTAGGTCTGTCGGAATACCATCGATGACGAGCAGTGGATCGCTGTTGTTGATGGTACCTGTTCCGCGTACTCTGATGGTCACATTACTACCCGGAGCTCCGGAAGAAATGATCTGAACGCCTGCAGCACGACCTTGCAAAGCCTGACCTATATCCGGCACGGGTAGTGATTTGAGTTCTTTACCACTCACAGAACTGACGGCTCCGGTGAGGTCTTTCTTTTGTTGGGTGCCGTAACCGACTACGACGACATCTTCGAGGGAGATATTATCAGGTCGCATTGTGATGTCAAAAGTTGATGACTCTCCAATACCTACAGCCAAAGTCTTATAACCGACGAAGGAGAAAACAAGGGTATCGCCCTTCACTGCGCGCAACGAAAACATACCGGTCAAATCTGTAATCGTGCCGGCAGCACTTCCTTTGATGCCCACGCTGACACCTTCTATGGGAAAACCGTTGGCTTCAGTGACTGTTCCGGAAATGGCTTTTTCCTGGGCGAAGGCCGAGGAAGCATAAAACAAAAGAATCAAGAGGGCGGCCAGCGTGTGGCGAATTTTGTAGAGAAATGACATGCCTAACTCGTTTTTATTCATTAATATATTTGGTTAATTCAACCTACAGCAGTTAAATATTTTGCCAAAGATGGGAATCAAAACATAAAAGAGTCAATCACAGCGTTTCATTTTTATATCATATTGTCTCAAAAGAGGGGTGAGGGGTTGGTTTTATAGATCGATCCTATGGTCTATGAAAGCTAAGTAGCCCCTAAAGGGGCAAGTTGTCTATTGATCGCATTATTACAAATATGTTACCCCTAAAGGGGCTGAGCAGTATGATTGATAAAGGAAATCAATATATGGAGATTGAATTATTATTTTAAGAACCCTAGAGAAACCAAGAGGAATGGTTAGTAGAAGGAATTAAAATTCGATAATAGAAAATTCATTTAACGGCGGAGTATTTCGCATTAAATTGGGGCTTGCGCCGTAGGTGTATCCTGTTTGTAAAAATTATGCAAAGAGTAATACATGCCCCATTCGGGGCTACCTGTTTTGAGGCACTTCATGCAATGCAAATGATATGATGATACGATTGCTTATTTAATAACTTTGAAAGAGAAGGCAGAGTGTTTTATCAATTGAATATGTAAGAAGTTATCCATTTGAAATGGATGACTTGTATTCTGATTGTTTAGATTTAAAGGAGTGGTCCTAAAGAAACAATTAACTGAGCTATATTTTTAGCTAAACATCCCTTTTTTTTGCTGAATCAATAAAGCAATTTTCCATTTTATTGCTCTTTGCAAAAAGCATTTAATAAATTTCCAAAATGTAAATACCTTCCATTCTTCTTGAATAAGACTACCAACTTACTTCTTTTCGTACTTTAGCATTTCACAGTGCACACTATTTATCTTCATTGAAAAAACAACTAATTGCTTTCTTCCTTTTTCTATTCTTCCACTTGCACACATCAGGTCAGACCTTCTATTTCAAAAATTACCAGGTCAATGACGGACTCTCAGGCAATACCATCACCTCAATAGTCCAGGACGATCAAGGCTTCATGTGGATGGGCAGCCGCAATGGGCTCAATAGATTTGACGGAAAAAAATTCAAGGTATTTAAATACAAAAAAGACGACAAAAACTCCATAGGAAGTTCATCTATTCTCAGTTTGCATTTGGACGAAAAAGGACGACTTTGGGTGGGAACGACAAAGGGAGTGTACAAATACAATAATAAGGATGAGACCTTTTCTATGATGAAAAATATTCCTGAAGAAGAGGTCAGAAACATCAAAAGTACAGGAGATGTGCTCTGGATCGTCGTCAATTTTAAATTGTATCAATACGATACAAAAACAAAAAGAACTATTTATCGAAAAACATCATCCCCTGTCGTCGCAATGTCCATCAGTAAACACGACAATTCTACATCGGTGGCGACAATGGATGGCAAGATGATTAAGGTTCGATCTGGTTCAGAAACAATCGTCCGTTATGACCTGACTCAATTCAAAGGCGCCGGTAAAATCACACAGATTCAGGACATATACAGCATCAACGACAGCGTCTTGTTAATTGGAACGTTCGACAGGGCATTTAAAGCAGATCTAAAACATAAGGAATTATTCAACCTGTTCGATAAAAAACCGGGGCTTAAAAATATTCAGGCCCACACCTTTATTGCTCAGAACGACAGCATATATTGGATCGGCTCTGAAAAAGGGTTATATGTATACAACACCAAAAGCGAAAATATTGAACATGTAGAAAAGGAGTTGAACAATCCTTACTCTCTTACAGATAATGTCATTCAATCGTTTTGCCTGGACAATGAAGGCAGTGTCTGGGTCGGCACCTTTTTTGGAGGCGTCAATTATTTTACGAGACAGTTCAATAATTTTAAAAAAAATATGCCTGGCGTTGGCAAAAAAACGCTGTCCGGTAGTCTTGTACACGAGATTTGCAAAGACCAATATGGCAACATGTGGGTAGGTACAGAAGATGCAGGTTTGAATAAAATAGATGCGCTAACGGGACAAGTCACCTATTTCAAAGCAAATGGCAATAAGGGCAGTATTTCATACAATAATATCCACGGTCTGGTGGCTTGCGATGATGAACTGTGGATCGGAACCTACGAACATGGGCTCGACGTGATGGATATCCGGTCAGGCAAAGTAATAAGGCATTACAAAAGTGGAGATAAAAAATACGATCTGAAAGGCAACTTTATTGTTGCTTTATATCGCACGAGATCCAATCAGATCCTCATCGCTACTTGGAATGGTCTTTTTAGATATGACAGGCCGAATGACCGTTTTATACAATTGTTTCCTTTCAATTTTCAAGTACAAGCCATCCATGAAGATCGTGACGGTCTGCTTTGGCTCGCCACTTATGGAAATGGCGCGTATACTTATGATCCTATTACCGGAAAAACTAAAAACTTTCGCAACGAAGCAAACAATAAAAACAGCCTTCCGGATAATTATGTGAATGGTCTCTACGAAGACGAGGCGCGTCATCTATGGTTTTGCACGGAAGGAGGCCTCAGCAAATATGACCGAAATGGCACCTTTACCAATTACACAATGGAAGAAGGTCTCCCTGAAAATCAAGTTTATCGGGTTCTGGAAGATGAAATGCACCAACTGTGGATATCCTCCGCCAAGGGTTTGATAAAACTGGATCCCACATCCGGCCAGATGACACTTTATCGGGTCAATGACGGTTTGCCGACAGAACAGTTCAATTACAACTCTTCATTTAAGGACAAAGATGGCACCCTTTATTTTGGTACCATTAATGGTATGGTTAGTTTTAAACCGTCTGCTTTTGTAAAAAACTCCTCCATCCCACCCGTTTTCATCACCGACATTCTCATCAATAACAAAGCTCAGGACATTCACCCGCAAGGACTTTTGAAGCATTCCATCCTGCATACGGAGTCGATAAATCTTCCTTATGACAGTACCAATATTACGTTCGACATCGCAGCCTTGAGTTTTGTGGCCCCGGAGAGTAATGTGTACAAATATTTCATGCAGGGTTATGATGCGGACTGGACCAAAGTCGCCGGAAATCAAAGCATCCATTACAACAAACTTCCGCCGGGCAATTACAAGTTGCGTATCCAAAGCGGCAATAGTTCAGGTGGCTGGAATCCAAAAGAAACTAAGTTAGATATCAGGATCGATCCACCGCTATGGGCATCTTGGTGGGCATATCTTTTGTATTCGCTTATTGTGATTACAGTGGCTGCCCTTATCCTCAGATATTATTATATTGCAAACAAAGCAAAAAACCAACAGCGATTAGAGACTTTTGAGCGGGAGAAAGAACGGGAAATGTACAATCTCAAATTGGACTTTTTTGCCAATGTAGCACACGAGATCAAGACGCCGCTGACGTTGATCAAGTTGCCATTGGACAAAATGCTTGACGATGAAGCTGAGTATTCGCAGGAGGCCGTGAATCATCTGCAGATGATGAAGAAAAATACAAACAGGCTGATAGATCTTACGCAGCAACTATTAAATTTCAGAAAAGTGGAATCAGAAATGTTTAAACTGACCTTTAGTAAGGTAGATATCAATGAATTATTGTCGGAAGTATTTCACGACTTTGATGAAGTGGCGAAGGAAAAAAACCTAGATTTTGACCTCATCCTGCCGCGCATGTCGCTTACAGCTGTAGTGGATGAAGAGGCCATCAAAAAAATATTTACCAATCTGATCAGCAATGCGACCAAATATGCGGCTCAGAAAGTCACAGTCAAATTATTGCCTTTCAACAGCGACGACATGATGTTTAATATAGAAGTCAATAGCGACGGAAATAAGATCCCTTCTGAACAGAAAGATAAAATCTTCGAACCCTTCTACCGCATCAAGGATAATGGTAAGGAAACGGGTACCGGAATCGGCCTCTCACTGGCAAAATCACTTGCAGAACTTCACTCCGGGATGCTCACGCTGGTACCTACGATGGATGATGAAAATCTGTTTTTATTGTCCATTCCCATCATTCAGGAATCGGCAATTATATCAACTCCTGTTTCTAAAACTAAACCGGAAGAACATAAAATTGTCTCATCTGCCGTGGTTCCAACATCGATGAATGAGGAACGAATCAGTATTTTATTGGTAGAAGACAATCCTGAGATCCTCGACTTTCTCAATCGGGAATTAGGACATCACTTCAATATCCTGACAGCCGGAAATGGTCTTCAAGCTTTGGAAAAACTGGAAAACAATAACACTGCGCTCATCATCAGTGACATCATGATGCCTGTGATGGATGGCATTGAACTTTGCCGTCGGGTAAAGTCAGAACTGGCTTACAATCATATTCCCATCATACTTTTAACTGCTAAAAATTCTGTTCAGGCAAAGATCGAAGGACTCGAAACCGGAGCAGATGCTTACATCGAAAAACCGTTTAATCTGGCTTATCTCCTCGCACAAGTACATAGCTTACTCAACAACAGAGAACTTGTCAAAGAATATTTTACCAAATCTCCACTTACACATTTGAAAAGTACGAGTATCTCCACACAGGACAAGGCTTTCATTCAAGACATCACCAACCTCATCTATGAAAACATCGACAATCTCGATCTCAATGTAGATCAACTTTCTAAACTCCTAAACTTAAGTAGGCCGAGTCTTTACAGGAAGATTAAAGCCTTGTCGGATCTTACTCCGAATGAACTCATACAGGTCGTCCGTTTGAAAAAAGCCGCTGAAATCCTATCAGAGGGAAATTCAAGAATCAATGAAGTCGCTGCAATGGTGGGTTATAGTGTACAGTCTAATTTTTCCAGGGATTTTAACAAACAGTTTGGGATGACGCCGACGCATTTTATGGAGGGGTTGAGGGTGAAAAAGTGAGAAGGTGAGGAAGTGAGGAAGTGAGAAGGTGAGGAAAGCGAACGGCGAGAGGTGAACAGCGAACGGTGGCGGAGAATAATCTTTGGTGCTTAATTTGCTAAAGACTAAAGGGCAGCAGCAGTATTTTAACTTATTTAAGAAGCAGAAAAGGATTCATTAATCAAGAGTATTTATCGGCAAAAATTTAGGACGGTTATTCCATTACTTCTGAAATAATAGCCAAATAATATTTCTTCTGTTACAAAAATTAGCTAACGTTTTATATTTGACTATTGATAGTCAATAGTCAAATATCTAATGCAAATATTGTGGGATGATGCCGCCACAGTTTATGGAGGGATTGAAAGGGAAGTGGTGCGGGAAAAAATAAGATGGAAAGAGTATGCTCTGTCTACTAAAAAATTCCTGTGATACGGGGTTTGAGTATAAGTTTTTTTTCAATAAAGCATTTCATGTAAGAGTAAAATAATCATTTGATTGTAACTTGATTACATTCAAAATAAATTTTGAAGACACCAGAACGTAGATTAACCTACGCTCAGCGTTCCACAACAATTGATTTACATAATCTATGATCATGTGGTTCGGCGTAGTTTAAATTACGTCGGGGTGTCACCAATGTTTTCTTTGAATCTAAAAACGAATTGAATAAACCCTAATTTCAAAAGGGATAATTTTGCTCATCATAATCTCCAACCAAAAGAATCAGCAGCTCCAGCTCATTTCCTTCGAGAGTGTCAGTCTCAGCTTGAAATATTTCCATTAACCTGGTACTTGCAGCATTGTATTCTTCTTCAGTTTTTATGACTTTCCATTTCATTGATTATTTGTGTTGAAGTTTTTAAAAAGTAATTTAGAAATTGATAATGAATTATACCCCTAACACGATATCGGCATCAATATCCAACTTAACACTTATCTCCCGTGCGACCTTAATGGTGATTTCACTTTTGCCATTGAGGTATTCAGAGATCCGCGATGTACTAACTCCAAGCAACTCTGAGAGCCGCTTTTGGTTAAGATTCATCTCTGCCATACGTAATTTAATTACCTCTTCTAACGAAGGCTTTTTTATAGGATAATACCGCTCTTCATAATCAGCAACCCAATCTGACAAGAGGTTTAATTCAATATATCCCTTCGCTTCCTGGTTTTCGATATTGTCTGAATTTTGAAGCAATTCTTCTACTCTGGCAGAAATTGCCTCGTATTCTTTTTCTGTCTGAATCATGGCTAAATATTTTTTATATCATCAATTTTATCATATTCCGGATGAGAGCCAATAAATCTTATATATACTTTTTTTGCATTAAAAGATATTATAGCAATCAGTCTGTACTTATTTCCCTTTATATTAAAAACAAAACGATTATTCCCGATATAGTCTAACGTGTTAAAATCCCTTCTCAGTTCATTGATATTCCTCCAATCCCTTTGTGAAACGAAATTATACCAAAGATTTAAAGGTAGTTCGGCATCATTATGCTTTTTCGAAAATTCATCAATTCTTTTGTGGGTAACTATTCTCATTAATTTATTTTGTATAATAAGTAAAGGTACAAAATAGTTTTGTATTCGGGAATATAATTACAATATATGTAACTATTTTTAAAACTTTGAAGTTTTTCACATCGCTGCAAGAGGCAATCCATTCCCCTGTGCTATGAAATAAATTTAACGTTATTCATTTTACACAATAACATCGCCAGATCCCTTCCTGTCTTGATAGCGATCGGCAATCCGCCGCCTGGTTGATTCCAGTGACTGCAAAGAAACATATTGTCCAGACCGGGAACACGAAGTTTGACAGGAGATGGTGCCAAAAGGTTTTTGCCGGCAAGCCAGCCTTGGGTGCTGCCTTTCCAATTGCCCGTGTATCGATGGAAAGTAGCAGGCGTTGAAAGATCCATCGCCTCAATATCACCGGGTTCTAAACCAAGTTTAGTGGTGACGATGGCGGCACATTTATTCAAAAATTCTGCTTTTAAAGCCCGGTAATCTGCCCTGTTTTTGCGCCTGTGTCCGATCCAATAATCGGCCTTGGAAGTATAAAAGTTAATGACAATGCAAGTCTTGCCCGGAGGAGCCATAGTCGGATCGTAGCTGTAATTGTGGATCTCAAATCGCTCATAAACCGTGCCATCAGGTGATACGAGATTTTCTTCCAATGGGAAACGAGTAAAATGTGATAGGCCTGTCAGATCTTTATTGACACCAAAAGATGCCTGAATAGAGGAGAAAAATGGCTGTAACTTCTTTAGATTCTTTAGATCAAGTTGAAGTGGCGTGGCAAACTTTCCCGCCAACAATTCGAATATCGTATGGTGCCAGTC
>Ga0073902_10001099_pt1 | contig 15024 bp, 8 predicted proteins | sample KloWWTmeKNB19Kit_FD_66667 | JGI IMG/M metagenome (GOLD analysis project Ga0073902, IMG submission 66667) | Active sludge microbial communities from Klosterneuburg, Austria, studying microevolution and ecology of nitrifiers - Klosterneuburg... | ecosystem: Engineered > WWTP > Aerobic digester >...
GCTTCCGACTTGCGTGCATGCGCGATGGCATCGTCGAAGCGGCGCTCGGCCAGCGCAATTTCTGCGCGCCATTGCCACAGCGCCGGATCGTCAGGGGTGATTGCGAGCGCTGCATCCAGCGTCGCATCCGCCATATCGAACTGCTTGGCGGTCTCGGCTGCGCGTGCTTTCTGACGCAAGTCCTCAACCGCCGCTTCCTGCAGCGGCAACACTTCCACGTTCGAAGGCAGCTGATGTGCCTCCGCGCGAATCTCGGTAACCCAATCGCGCGGCGGCGGTTCCGCGGCCTTCGCTGCTGGCTTCGGCGGCGCCTTGGTTGCACAGGCAGCGAGCCCGAGTGCGGCGATCACGCACACTAAACGGCGGTATTCAACGTTCATCGGCATCATTCCGTTGGCCATCGATGGACGGTGGCTCACGCTGGAGGACACGGTTGCGGAACCAGTCGTCGATCGTCCAGCGGTCGCAGTCCATGTAGTCGCTCGGTTCGAAGCCGCGGATGAAGGGCAGCGCACGCGCGCCATCGCATTCGGCGCTGGTCGCGCGCTGCGTCTGCGGATCGATCCAGCGCACCACCGGATTGTGCCCGAGATCGAGTTGCAGCGGTTCGCTCGGCAGCTTTTCGAACAGCCCTGCCCACAATCGCATCGCCCCAGTGGCACCGTAGAAGCCGGTGCGCTTGTTGTCGTCGCGACCGAGCCAGACCACCGCCAAATGGCCGCCAGTGAATCCGGCGTACCAAGAATCGCGCTGATCATCCGACGTACCGGTCTTGCCAGCGACATCTAGATCGCCAAGCCCCAGCCCGACGAGCGCTGCGCCGGTACCGCTGCGCGAGCCTTCCTGCATCGCGAAGCTGACCAGACGCGCCGCCTCGACCAGTTCGCCGGCACGCTGCGGTGCACGGTAACGGGCGATGGCGCGGCCATTGCGATCGATCACCGCAGTCACTGAGGACAACGGCAATAGATGGCCGTCAGCAGCGAGGTACTGGTAGGCCTGCGCGACCTGTAACGGCGTCATCTCGGTCGCACCGAGCAGGAGTGACGGATGCGGCGACACATCGACCCCCGGCACCAGGGCTTCGAGCAAGCGCTCGACTTTCTGCACGCCGACGTCAAGTCCGAGATGCACGGTTGCGAGGTTGTAGGAACGCGCTAGCGCATCGATTAATGCGACATCGCCATGTTCTTGATTGTCGGAATTTCGCGGTTGCCAGGTCTGGCCATTGCGCTGACGTAACGCGACCGCGCGATCTGACAACACGGTCATCAGCGACCAGCGCTCCGGCTGTGCCAAGGCAACCAAGTACACGAAGGGTTTGACCAGTGAGCCAATCGGGCGTGCCGCCATGGCTGCGCGATTGAAGCCCGGCCGTTGCGGATCGCGGTCGCCGACCACGGCTTCGATCGCGCCGGTGGCGGCGCGCGTCACCACCATCGCCGCTTGCAGACCACTGGTGTCTTTCGCCAGCGTCTTGATCTTCCCGGCGACCGCGCGCTCGGCATAATCCTGTGTCGACGGCGCCAGCGTGGTGTGGATCGCGAGGCCTTCACTGGACAGTTCAGCAGCATCGTAGTCGCGCGCCACTTGCGCCTGCACCAACTCGATGAATCCTGGATAGCGGTTGCGTGCGATGGCACCACCCGCTGTCACGTTCAAGCCCAAGCGCTGCTGGCTCTTGGTTTCGAGAGCACTGAGTAGCCCGGCTTGCTGCATTTCACGCAACACCAGGTTACGACGCTTCAGCGCATTCGTCGGCGAACGCCGCGGGTCGTACAGCGATGGCCCCTGAATCATGCCAACCAGCAGCGCCATTTCCTGGGGCGCCAATGCTTCGAGATCGCGCCCGAAATAGAACTCGGCCGCCGCGCCGACACCATGCACCGACTGCGCGCCGTGCTGTCCCAAATAGACGTCATTGAGATACGCCTCCAAGATGACGGTCTTGCTGTAGCGAGCCTCGATCATCAGGGCGAGGCCAATCTCGTTGAACTTGCGCGCCCACTTCTTGCGGCGGTCGAGAAACTGGTTGCGCACCAACTGCTGCGTCAGCGTCGATCCACCTTGAGACAACTCGCCCGACTTCACGTTGACGAACATCGCCCGCGCCATGCCCCACGGGTCGATGCCGTGATGGGTCGCGAAAGCCTTGTCTTCGACAGCGAGTAGGGTGCGCAGAAACAATGGCGGCACTTCGTCGATCTTGACCAGCCGCCGTTCCTGGTGAGTTTTGCCGTAGAGCGTCGCGATGCGCGCCGGATCGATCTTCACCGATTCCAGCGCGCGTTTCGCAGCGACATCTTCCAGCTTGCCGATGCGACGGTTGGCCAAGGTGACGCGGATCCGCCGCGACGGCTGCGCACCACCGCCATCGACGAAGGCGCGGGTCTGGATCAGAAAACTGTTGCCATCACGGACATAACTGCCGGGCTGAATCGCGTCCGCACTTTGGCCATAGCGGGCAGCCTCAAGCTCTAACAGCAGGGTCTCGGCATCGAGGGCGCGGCCCGGCCGCAATTCCAGCGCCCGTGCATAGACACGACTCGGGGTATCGAAGTGCAAACCATCGAAACCGGCGCGCACCAATCGGTCCAGATACCAGAGGTAGGGGCCGAGGAACCCAATGACGAGACCCAGCCCAAGCCAAATCGGCACCCGGAACCAGCGATAGCACCTGCGCAACAGGTCGAGGAAACGGGTCAAGCGAACACCGAGGGCAAGGAGTGGCGTCGCAGTCTACCCGAGCGATTTTCAGCCTCGCATGGCGGGCCGCGGGCGATTCCGTGATAATTCAGGCAGAGCGCACCAATCCAGAGTGCGCAGCGCCCAAATCCGTGACCCATGCCCGCCCGCTCTGCGTGGCCGTGCTCGGCCAGCCTGACGAGGCTTGGCTGGGTGCGCTACTCGCGCAACTTCCCCCCGACATCGAACTGGTCGTGCTCGATGCACATGCGCGTGTCGCTGACAGCGTCGACGTCGGCCAGACCACGCTGCGTGTGCTCGCGAATGCGCTACTGCCGCCGTTCGCGATCCGTCGCCTGCGTGATGCTGCAGCAACGGTCACCGACTTCGATGTCGTCACCGCCGCCGATGTCGGTGTCGATGACCTGAATCCGCTGCCGGAAGCGCAACTGTTTTCCGGTGATGCAGTCACACTTGATGCGGCCTTGTGGTTGCTCGGTGCACGCAGCGCGCGGCCATGCAACGCGGCCACCGGCGCGCTGGCACTGCTCTGCGCTGGCGCTGCAACGCGTATCGCCGAAGGCCTGCCGCTGCGTTACGGCGTGCTCGATAGCCTGCATGTGGCGGCGCAGGATGCAACGCTGCGCGGCCCAGCGCCACCCGAACATCGGCATATCGCGGCACCGCAGACGGCGCTGTCGACACTGCGTGCCGAACTCGCGCGCGCACCGATCCTGCCCAATGTACGCCCGGGACTGGATCGTCGTGGCGTCGTGCTGCATGTGCTACATGGCTGGGGCGGCGGCGTCGAACAGTTCGCGCACGACCTCGCCGATGGCGACAACGAACGCTGGCATCTGGCGCTATTTTCGCGCGGTGAATATTCTCGCCGACGTTGTGGCGAAGCGCTGGAACTCGCGTTGCTGCACGATGGTCAAGCATGGCCGTTGGCGCGTTTCGAGTTGGCCGCGGCCATCGTGACCTGCGCCGTTGACAGCAGCGAATGGCGTGCCGTGTTCGAGCAGGTGCGCCGGCGCTTTGGTATCAGTAGCGTGATCGTGTCCTCGTTGATCGGTCATGCGCTGGACGCGCTCGATACCGGCTTACCAACCGAACTCGTCTGCCACGACTACTTCCCGCTGTGGCCGGTGCTACATGCTGACTTCAGCGCGCTCGATAACACCGCCACCGCACTGACTCAGGCGCTCGCGCAAGCGGTGTCGCCGGAAGCACCGTTCGCCGAACGCGAACCGGGGTTCTGGCAATCATTACGTGCCGCATTCTTGGTGCGACTGTCTAATGAACGCGTGGTGTTGAGCGCACCCACCGAAGGCGTACGCCGCAACTGGCTGCGCTTAGCGCCCGAGCTAGCAGCACACCGCTTCGAAGTCATCGGTCATGGCTTGCGGGACACGGGCGCGACGCCATTGCCGAAACCGCCGGTGCGTCCGCGCATGCGGATTGTCGTACTCGGACGCATCAACGGCGGTAAAGGCGAACGCCTGCTGCGCGCGCTGCTCGCGACTGATCTGCGCGAACACGCGGAACTGTTCCTGATCGGCTGCGGGCGCAGCGGCCTCGGCTTCCTTGGTGAACGCGACATCCACTTGGTCTTCGATTATCGTCGCGACGAACTGCCGCAGTTGTTGGCGCGCATCGCCGCCGATGCCGCGCTATTGCCGGCGACTGTTGCGGAGAGTTTCAGCTACACGCTCAGCGAACTGCGCGCACTCGGTATCCCGACGATCGCGACCCGCCTAGGCGCTTTCGCCGAACGCATAACGCATGACCACGACGGCATACTTGTCGATCCAGATGCGAACGCGATCGCGGCGCTGGTCGCCGAGTTGCACGATGAACCGGGAGCGCTTGCGGCAATCCGCGAGCATCTTGCAAGTGCGCCGGCACAACCCGGCGTGATCGAGATGGCCACTGCACATCGCGCCCTACTCGTTGTTGCCGCTACCGCGCCGCAGTGGCTGCTGCAGACTGATGCCGCCGCTGCAACCTTGGCGGCACGCACACTCGCTGCCGAACGCGAATGTGATGCGCTCCGCCAGAGCGACCGCAACAAGGAACACGAGCTGGTGCGGCGCATGGAATGGGCGCTGGATCGCGAACGCGAACGCGTGCGCGCCACCAATCTGGCCGAGCAGCGCCGCCAGGAATGTCAGCGCCTCGAAGGTGCAATCGATGCGTTGAACGATCGCATTGCCGTGCACGCCCGCGATTTCGCCGAGCGCAGCGACTGGGCACTGAATCTTGACGCCGAAGTGCAGCGCCTCGGCTTCGAATTGCGCGCGGCGCACGAACGCCACGAGGACGCGCAGCAACACTGGGAGCGCGGCGCTGCCCATTTCATGGCGCAAATCGCGCAACTCGAATCAGAAAAGGCTGACCTGCTCGGAAGTTCCAGTTGGCGGCTAACGGCGCCGATACGCGCGACCGTGACGACGCTTGGCAATGCGCGCGTACGCACCGGCTATCTCACGCGACGGCTGCTCGGTCTGCCGCCACGGCTACTACGCAGCCTGCGCAGCCGTGGACTCAAAGCGACGTTGCTGCGCATGCGCGATGGTGCCGGTGTCGGCAGCGGCGCGCCCGATCTGCCGACACCAGAATTGATACCGAACGTGGAACCCGGCAATGTCTTCGAACACTTCGTGATGCCACGTGCCGCAGCACCGCGCGCCAGCATCATTATTCCGATCTATAATAAATGGTCTTATACCGAAGCCTGCCTGCGCTCGCTCGCCAAGGAAACACAACGATCCGGATTCGAAGTCATCGTGGTCGACGACGGCTCGGCAGATCAGTCCGCCGAGCATTTGGCGCAGATCGACGGCATCACTGTGCACCGCAATATCGAAAACCTCGGCTTTGTCGGTTCCTGCAATGCCGGTGCGGCACTGGCGCAAGGCGAGTACCTCGTTTTCCTGAATAACGACACGCAGGTTGCACCGAATTGGCTGGACGCGTTGCTCGACACTTTTCAACAGCACGCGCGCGTCGGCCTGGTCGGATCGAAGCTGGTTTATCCGGATGGTCGCTTGCAGGAAGCCGGCGGCATCATCTTCAGCGACGGCTCCGGCTGGAATTACGGCCGCTTCGGCGACCCGCGCGATCCAGCCTGCAACTACGTGCGTGAAGTCGACTACTGCTCTGGTGCCGCGATCGCGATTCCTCGTCCACTATTCGAGCAGCGTGGCGGCTTCGATGCACGCTATGCGCCGGCGTACTACGAAGACACCGACCTCGCCTTTCAGGTCCGCGAAGCCGGTCTGCGCGTGCTCTATCAACCGGCCTCGACAGTGTTCCATTTTGAAGGCGTCACCGCCGGCACCGACACCACCGCCGGTGCCAAGAAGTACCAGGTCATCAACCAACAGAAATTCCTCGAGCGCTGGGCCGCGGTCCTAGCGCAGCAACCGCAGCCGGGCACATCGATTTCTTTGGCACGCGAACATCGTGTCGGTCGACACGTACTCATTGTCGATGCGACCACACCGCATCCGGACGAAGACTCCGGCTCGGTGCGCATGGTCAATCTGATGCAACTGTTGGTTGCACTGGGTGACAAGGTCTACTTCTTCGCCGAGAACCGCGCCTTCGATGGTCGCTACACCGAGGCGCTGCAGCAAATCGGCGTCGAGGCGCTTTATCACCCGTGGATGCCTGAACCGATGCGTTGGCTGCGCGAAAACGGCGCGCAGTTCGACGCCGTGATTCTGAGTCGCCACTACGTCGCCGCGCCGCTGTTGCAAGCGGTGCGCCACTATGCGCCGCAGGCGAAACTTGTGTTCGATACCGTCGACCTGCATTACCTGCGCGAGGAGCGCGAGGCCGCGCTCGCCGATCGCGATGATCTGCGCCGCCAAGCGGCTTCGACCAAAATGGCCGAACTGCGTCTGATCCGGCAAAGTGACGTCACGCTCGTGGTCAGTCCGATTGAGCAGGAGCTACTGCAGCGAGAAGTTCCCGGTGCGCGCATCGAAGTATTGTCGAACGTGCATGAAGTCGTCGGCCGCAGCACCGGCTTCGACGAACGCAAAGATCTATTCTTCGTTGGTGGTTTCCAGCATCCGCCAAATGTCGATGCCATGCTGTGGTTCGTGCATGCGATCTGGCCGCTGGTGGCGAAGGCGCTGCCAGACGTGCGCTTTCACATCGTCGGTAGCCGGATGCCGGAAGCGATTGCGGCCCTCGCCAGCGAGCGCGTGATTGTGCATGGCTTCATGCCGTCGCTCGACGAGATGCTCGATGGCTGTCGTCTGTCGGTCGCGCCACTGCGCTACGGCGCCGGCGTCAAGGGCAAAGTAAACCAGAGCATGGCGCACGGCCAGCCGGTGGTGGCCACCACCGTCGCAGCGGAAGGCATGTACCTGAAACACGAAGTCGATGTCTTGGTCGCCGATGCAGCAGACGCATTCGCTCGCGAAATCATTCGCCTGTACACCGACGAAACACTTTGGACCCGCCTTGCGGACGGTGGCCTCGCCAATATCGCAACGCACTTCTCATTCGCCGCAGCGACGCGGGCGTTGAAATCAATTTTGGGCTGATCTACGCGGCGATCTGGGTTCTTATGCGCCAACATCGCATCGACTTGAACGCCGTCCTCGCGGTCAAAGCCAGCGCCTGACCGACTGCTTGTAATGCATGAATGGCTCACCAAATTTCTCGCTGAGCAATCGTTCTTCCGGCATGATCTGAAATCGCGTGATGTAGGCCACAAAGACGACTACCGCAAATGCGCTCAGCGCATTCGCAAGGTACGCGCAAATGCCAAGCAAGATCATCACCATGCCGAGGTACATCGGATTTCTGGTGAATCGATAGGGTCCGCTCCGGACAATCGCCGTCGATTTGTCCGGTGCGAGCGGATTGATCGTGGTTCGGGCTTGTCGGAAAGCGATCAAGCCGGACAGATCCAGCGCAACACCGGCCACAACAAAAAAACCGGCGATCGGGAGTCGCGCAGGAAGCAGATACGCGAACTCGGGCGTCCATCGCGCGATTGCCCACGCGAATGCCGCACAGAGAATCGCAATAACGGGCGGTGGAATGGCATGCTCGAGCGAGGTCCATTTTTTCATGACGACCACCTGCAACTTGAATGCTCGCACTTCATGTACTTCATCGATTGATCAAACTCACGGAAGCAACACCAGTTTACCGATGCTCTGACCGGACTCGATACGGCGTTGCGCGTCGGCAGCGCCGTCGAGCGGGAAGCTCTCGACCGGCAATGGCTGCAGGGCGCCGGTCTCAAAATGGGTCATCAGCCAGCGCATGCCTTCACGCAAACGCGGTGCTTCCGATTGCAGGAAACTGAGGTTGGCGGCAATCACGCTGCGGTTACTCTGGGTCATGTCGAGCGGATTGAAGCGCGGCGTGCGCAGCCAGTCCCACGCCAGACGCAGCCAGTTCAGGCGGCCATTGTGCGGCAGCATGCTGTGGAAGCCATAAATGACCAAGCGCCCGGTCGCTGCAAGATGCGCGTAACTTTCCCCCAGCGTGGCGACACCGTTGGCGTCGAAGATCGCGTGATAGCCCTTGGGTGCATCGGCTTTCGCGACCGTCCACAAATCTTCATGCGTTTTGTCGATCACGCGATCCGCGCCCATACGTTGGCAGTGTTCGCGCTTGTGGGCGCTGCCGACGACGCCGGTGATATGGCATCCAGCGAGTCGCCCGATTTGAACCAGCGCCGAGCCAACGCCACCTGCTGCCGAATGCACCAGCCAGCGCTCGCCAGCGCGCGGATGCAGTTGCTGATGCACCATAAACCAAGCGGTGAGAAACACGGTGGGCAGGCTCGCGCCTTCGGCCATCGACAGTCTTTGCGGCAACGCAAACACCTGTTCCTGATCCAGACACAGATGACTGCTGTAACCGTTGAACAGCGTCAGTCCGATGACCGGATCACCAATCGCCCAGCGTGTGACACCTTCGCCAATGGCATCGATGCGCCCGGCCACTTCGAAACCGGGCGTGATTGGATAGCCGTGCAACTCGCGCGCCGACGCATACAGTCCCATGCGAATGATGCCGTCCGCATAGTTCACGCCGCAGGCTTCGACCGCAACGCGTACCTGTCCAGGACCTGGCAACGGGTCGGCGCAGTGCTCGACGCGCAGCTTCTCGTAACCGCCGGGTTGATCGATGCGTATGCGCTTCATGCGGTTCGCGGCGACGGTTTCCTGGCGCGAACGGCCATCACAATAAGTTCGCGAGCTCGGCCGTCACCGGAGAGTCGGGGGCGAGCTCACGCGCTTTGATGGCTGCTCGTTTGGCGTCGGTGGTCTTACCGGCGGCATTCAAGGCCTTGGCCTTGTCGACGTAAGCGCGAACCAGACGATCGCGCATGCCGGGAATGACGGCGTCATTCGCCGACAACTCGCGCAAGGCATCGAAGTATTCATAGGCGGCGTTCAAACGATTGCCGGTCATCGCCTGCTCGAACAGATCCTTGGCACGCGCCGGTAACGCCGCCATGCCGGCAATGGCTTCCGCATTTTTGGGATCAATGCGCAGCGCGTTGTTGTAGGCATCGATCGCGTTCTGACCGGGTTCGCCGAATAGGTCGCCATTGCGCGCATGGTCGCGGGCGCGAGACAGCATTTCGGCAAGTCGCAGTTGTTCGTCCGGGCCGACTGGGCGCGGGTTGTTGGCGATGTCACGCCGCTCCCTTGCCTCGCGTAATTCGAGTTTGGTCGTGCGCAATTCCGCTGCAGACGGAGCGAGTGCTTCGGCGCGATGAACGAGCTTGTCGGCGGCATCGAGATCCGTATCGGCGATCTTGGCGCGTGCCTGCTGCAACAATGCGTTGCCGATACGCGTGATGCCCTGCTTCGCCGGGACACTCAGCGGGTCACGCAGCAGCACGCTCTGATACAGCGCCAAGGCATTTGGTTCGCTCGGCGGCAACAGCGCGCCATCGGCGAACAGACGTGCGGCGCGACCCAGGTCACTACTCAGCGCATCGAGCGCGTTGCCTTGGCCTTCCGACAAGCGCGCTTTCAAATCGGATAACTGCGCAAAATTCGGGCTGATCATGGTGATCGACTGAATCGTCAGCATTGCGGCGGTGAGATCTCCGGCCTTCAATTCGCTGTCGGCGCGCTCGCCCAGTCGTTCAAGAATCTTGGCGATACCGTTCGGCGCGATCGCATTCGCAGCATCGACGCTCATCACCTGCTGATAGAGCTCGAAGGCGCTGTCCGGATTGCCCACATAATTGCCTGCCGCAAATGCCGCTTCCGCTTTCGGCATCAGGTCATCGAGCCGAGTCTTGGCGGCTTCCGCCTCCTGCAGACGCGCCTTCAATTCGACGATCGCCTGGCCACCCTGCAGCAACTCCTCGGCCTCGTTCGCAAACGTCCGTGCGATGTCCAGATTACCGCCGGCACGCGCTTCATCAGCGCGCGTGATCAGCACCGCACCAATGCGCTGGATGCCATCGCGCGCTTGGGTATTGTCGGAATCGATTTGCAGCACCGCATCGTAAAGGTCGCGGGCATTGCCCTCGCCTTCAATCAGGCGATTCGCGATCACGGCGGCGTCGGCGCGCTTCAGCAACGCGACGACATCAGACTCCGGCAGTAATCCGGCCAACTGCGCACGAAACACGTAGCCAGCAGCCAACGCTGCCACGAGCGTGACCACCACGAAATACGGCCACAGCCGTCGCGGCGCCTGCGAACTGCGCGGCAACGGCCGTTTGCCTTGCGGCACTGCCGGGGTGATGCGCGTGCGCGCGGCGCCATCGCTGACCGTGGACATGTCGCGCAGGTCGCCGAACGATGGTTCGGAACGTCCGCGCACCGGCTCGTTGTCCGGCGGCGGCGTCGGCAACCGCTGTGTGCGTGAGGCTTCGGCAAACACCCGACGACGGTAAGCATCGTCCGGCGTGGCCAGATGCGGATACTGACCTTCAGCAATGTCGATTTCGATCTCGCGGATCGCTTCGGCGACCTCGCCGCCATCCTGGAATCGCTCCTCTGGCGTCTTCGCCATCATCCGGTTCAGCAGTGGCTGGATCGGAACCAAATGCGGCGACAACTTCGGCACTGGCTCGGTGATATGCATGATGCCGACAGCAAGCGGGTCATCGGCTTGGTAGGGCACTCGCCCCATCAGCATCTCGTACAACACACAGCCAAGCGAGTAGAGGTCGGCGCGACCATCGAGCGGGCGTCCGCGCGCCTGCTCCGGACTCATGTAGTGCGGTGTACCGATGACCGCTCCGGTGCGCGTCATCCGCGTCGCCGAGTCGTTGGCACGCGCGATACCGAAATCGGTCAGCGCCGAAGAACCGTCATCGCGCATCAAGATATTGTCGGGCTTCACGTCGCGGTGAACGAAACCCTTGCTGTGCGCATAGCCGAGTGCAGTCGCGATCTCGCGCACCACGCGCAGCACATAGGTCGGATCATCCGGCTTGCCATCTTCGTGATGTGCCGATCCACCCGCGACGAATTCCATCGCGATGTAATGAATGTCGCCGTGCTTGCCGACATCGTGCACGCCGACGACGTGGCGATGATGAAGTTTGGCGGCGATGCGCGCCTCGCGCAGAAAACGCTCACCGAAGTTCGGGTCGACCATCAATGCCGGCGACATGATTTTCAGCGCCACTTCGCGGTCGACCGACTCCTGTAGCGCCAGATAGACCGTGGCCATGCCACCACGGCCGAGTTGCTTCAGAACTTTGTATCCGGGGATGTCGATCACGGCGCCGAGGTCAGGTCACGATTCGTCCCGAGCATAACACTCAGCGCGCGCGCAACGCCTCGGTGACCGGGATGCGTGCGGCATGCAGAGCCGGCGCCAGGCCGCCGATGAAACCGATCGCCAGCGACCAGAGCAGCCCCTTGACCAATAGCGCCGGCGTCACCGCAAAATCGAACGCGATCTGGGTGAAGCCGCTACCGAGCGTCGACACTGTGTAACCGTTGAACAAGGCCCAAGCGATGCCGGCACCGAGCACGCCACCGGCCAGTGCAAGCAGCAGCGATTCGGCCAGCACCGAAGCGATCACCGGAACGCGCCCGAAGCCAAGTGCGCGTAAGGTACCGATTTCGGCGGTACGCGTGGAGACCGCCGAATACATGGTGTTGATCGCCCCGAACATCGCCCCCAATGCCATGACAATACCTACCAGCGTGGTGACCGCGCTGATTTGGCGCGTTAATCCCGCCGACTGCGATCGGAAATACTCGCCCTCGCGTTGCACTTCGACATTGAGTTGCGGATCGCTGGTCAGACGCGCCTTGATCGCATCGAATGAATCCGCATTGGCGAGCTTCAGCAGCACGCTGGACACGCCGTTGCGTCGAAACACACCCTGCACCGTTTCGAGGTCCGCCCACAGTTCGGAATCGTGCGCGTCACCGCTGGCGAATACCCCGACCACACGCCAGTCAGTACCTCGAAAACGCAGGACCGAGCCCGGATCAAGATTCGCGAACTGGCTGCGCGCCGCACTCCCGACAATGAGTTCACGCAACCCGGGCCGGAACATGCGGCCTTCGATCAAACGCAACTCCGGGCGCAATGCCATCCCGGAAGGCTCGATGCCACGCAGCGATACATTGGCACCGCTGGTCTGCCCTGGGCGCACCACTTCGGTGATCACCACGACTTCTCCCGATGCCGCCGGCAACGACGATGGCAGGCGCGCCACCGCCGGGTCCTGTCGTACCAGGGTGCTCGATGCGCGATCGAGGAAACTCGATAACTCGACGGTCGAACCGCCACGCAGCACCATGATTCGGTCTGGTGCGCCGGTGTCCTCAAGCGTGCGCGACAAACCACGCGCCATCGACAGCATCGCGACCAGTACCGCGACCACCCCGGCGATGCCGATCACGATGACCAGCGAAGCACCGAGGCGCGACGGGATGCTGCGCAGGTTCAGCAGCACGATTTCGCGGGTCTGCGAGAGCATGCCCATCTCAACGACCCGCCAAGGCGTCGACGATCTTCAGATGCATCGCCCGCCACGCGGGCGGCAAACCGACCACCACGGCAAGTAGCAAGGCAGCGATGGCCGCGATCACCAGCACGCGGGTATCGATGCGTGCCGGGTAGTCCGCCGGCAGCAAGGCCGTCACTGCATAAGCCAGCCCGATACCCAACGCAGCACCGGAGGCGCACAACGCCAGCGCTTCGGCCAGAACGAGGCCGAGCACGGTGCGGTCACTGAAACCGAGGCACTTCAGCACCCCGAATTCAGGCACGCGCTCGCGTACCGACTGGTTCATGATGAATCCGGTGAGGATCAGCAGGGAAAAAAACGCCGCGCCGAGAATGGCGTTGACGATGAAGGCGATGTCGCCGATCTGGCGCAGGAAACCGATCTGGAATGCCTGTTCACTTTGAGTCTTGGTTTCATCCGGAGAGTTCGCAAACTGTGCGTCAATCATGGCGGCGACGGTGTCGACTTCTGCGGGGTCGCGCAGACGCACAACAAAGACACCGGCCAGCCCGGCGGCACCGGCCACGCGCGATTCATCGAAGTAACCGAAATTCAGGTACATGATGCCGGTGCGCTTCTGCCACGCATCGTCGCGCCCATCGAAGATGCCGACCAGCTTCCACTCCCAGGCGTTGCCGCCGTCACGCTTCTGCCAGATGAACGAACTCAGCGGGATGGTGTCACCGACCTTCCAACCATACTTGTCGGCGAGCACGCGCCCAACGATCGCGCCGTTGCGGGTCGCAATGAAGTCACGCTTGGCCTCGGCATCAAGTCGCCACTCCGGGTAGGTGTCATATAGCCGCGCCGGATCGACCGCGAACTGCGGGAAAAAATTGCGCGGGTCTTGGTACACACCACCGAAGAATTGCGACCAGCCGACGCGCTTCACGCCTGGCACTGCTTCGATGCGCGGCAACATGCGCAGCGGCAACGGCTGTGTGAAACTGGTGCGCGCTTGTGTGATCAAACGATCGACGCCCAGAAATTCGGCACCGCCTTCGACCAGCGAATTGACCGCCTGCCCGAGTCCGAGCAACAAAAAGGCAGCCATCAAAGACAGCAGCGCCAGCAGCGTCCGCCACTTTTTTCGCAACAATGCGCCAAGCACCAGTGGAAGGTATTTCATGACCGACTCAATGCTCCGCCGCGTCGACCAGAACACCTTTATCGAGGTGCACGGTGCGACGAGCGTATTCGGCCGCCTTGGGATCGTGCGTGACCATGACGATGGTCTTGCCATGATCGCGATTCAGTGACTGCAGCAGGCGCAACACTTCGTCCGCAGTCTTGCGGTCAAGATCGCCGGTGGGTTCGTCGCAAATCAAAATGCGTGGGTCCGACACCAAGGCACGCGCAATGGCCACGCGCTGCTGCTGGCCACCCGACAACTCGTTCGGTTTATGCGAAGCACGATCCGACAGCCCGACCAGTTCCAGCGCGACACCTGCTCGCTGCGAGCGTTCGCTGCTGCTCATGTCGGACAACAGCAACGGCAGTTCAACGTTGCGCAAGGCGCTCAGCACCGGCATCAGGTTGTAACTCTGAAAGACGAAGCCGACGGTATTTGCACGCCACGTCGCCAACGCGGCCCCGGACAGTGCATCAATACGTTCGCCATCGATCTTCAACGACCCATCGGTAAGCGTGTCGAGCCCACCGATCAGATTCAGTAGTGTGGTCTTGCCGGAACCGGACGGTCCCATCAATGCGACAAAGTCGCCTTGGGGAATGTCGAGGTCGATGCCGTGCAGCACTTCGATGCGCTGCTTGCCACGCTCATAAACCTTGGTCAGGTGGCGAATTTCGATCAGAGCCGGCATGGTTCAGATTTTCTTGATCGTGACGCGCGCGCCGTCGCGCAAGGTATCAAATGGCCCGAGCACGACCTGATCACCGCCCTTCAAGCCCTTGGTCACCAGTTGGTCAGCGTCACGTTTTTCACCGAGCACGACCGCCACGCGCTTGGCCTTGCCGTCGGCGCTGATGACGAACACTGCTGCGTCCTTGTCCTTGCCGGAAATGGCGCGCGTCGGCAGCCACACGCCCTCGCGCTTCGGCGCGCCGGGTTTTCGCTCTTCCAGGAAGCTCACACGCACGCCCATGTCCGGCACGATGCGCGCGTCCTTGCTGCCGAGCGCGATGCGCACCTTCACCGTCGCCTTGGTGCGGTCAGCGGCCGGGATGATGGCGATCACCGATGCCGGGATGTTCCAGTCCGGGTAGGCATTCAGCACCGCGTTCACCGGTTGCTGTGCGGTGACACGGTTGATGTAGGCCTCATTCACATCGACGTTGACCTCGAGCGAATCCATATCGACGATGGTGCCAATGCCGGTACGGGTGAAGCCACCGCC
>Ga0073902_10001106_pt1 | contig 14929 bp, 10 predicted proteins | sample KloWWTmeKNB19Kit_FD_66667 | JGI IMG/M metagenome (GOLD analysis project Ga0073902, IMG submission 66667) | Active sludge microbial communities from Klosterneuburg, Austria, studying microevolution and ecology of nitrifiers - Klosterneuburg... | ecosystem: Engineered > WWTP > Aerobic digester >...
AGGTGCCCGGATCGCGCATCGCACCCGCGCCCGCGCCGGCGAACGCAGCGAGCTTGGATTCGACCAGCGCCTTGTGCAGGCGGCCGCCGGGCGCATGGCCCAGCAGGTTGCCGAGCACCACCAGCGCCGGCGTGTCCGGATGGGTGGCGGCAGGCATGTGGTAGGCCAGCGAGGTGATGCGGATGTCGCCGCTGCGACGCACGGTGACCTCGCGCTCGCCGTCCTGCGCGGGCTCCTTGGTGTACGCCACCGGCAGCGCGCGCGACGGCTTCCCCAGGCCGCCGAACTTCACCTTGATGTTTGGCAGCAGCGTGGCGGGATCGAACCGGCCGGCGACGATCAGCACCGCGTTGTCCGGCTGGTACCAGGTCTTGTAGAAGGCCTGCAGGCGTTCGATCGGCACGCGTTCGACGTCGCTGCGCGCGCCGATGGTGGTGTTGCCGTAGTTGTGCCACAGATAGGCCGTTGAACGCAGGCGTTCGTTGAGCACGCTGCCGGGATTGTTCTCGTTGCGTTCCAGCTCGTTGCGGACCACGGTCATCTCGCTGTCCAGGTCCTTCTTGGCGACGAACGAATTGAGCATGCGGTCGGCTTCCAGGCCGAGCACGTAGTCGAGCGTGGCGTCGTTGGCCGGGAAGCTGCTGAAGTAATTCGTGCGATCCAGCGAGGTGCTGGCATTGAAGCCCACGCCGCGCTTCTTCAGTTCGCCGGGGATGTCCGCATGCTTCGGCGTGCCCTTGAACAGCAGGTGCTCCAGCAGGTGGGCCATGCCGGTTTCGCCGTAGTTTTCGTGCACCGAGCCGACCAGGTAGGTCAGGTTGACGGTGACCGTGGGCTTGCTGGCATCGGGGAACAGCAGCACGCGCAGGCCGTTCCGCAGCCGGTATTCGCAGATACCTTCCACGCAGGCGCCGGCGCTGATGCCCGTGGGAGGTGCGACACCCGCGGCAAAGGCGGAAGCCGGCATGGCGAGCAGGCAGGCGAGGGCGAGGGCGTGCAGGCGGTGATGGGTCATGGAATCCGTTCCGGTGCGGGACAATGGCGGCAGTCTAGCGAAGCGATGCAGGCCACCCATGTCCGATTCGTCATCCCTGCCGGTGCTGTACCAAGACGAAGCACTTGCCGTCGTCGACAAACCAGCCGGGCTGATGGCCCACGACAGCGCGCTGGCGCGTGGTGAAACCGATTTCGCCGCGGATCGCCTGCGCGAGCAGTTCGGCAAGCCGATCTTCCTGGTGCACCGGCTGGACCGCGCCACCAGCGGCTGCCTGCTGCTGGCGTTCGACCGCGAGACCGCGTCCGCGCTCGGCAAGACCCTGATGTCGGGTGAGGTGGCGAAGGACTACTGGGCGGTATGCCGTGGCTGGCCGGCGGAGCAACGCTTCGTGGTCGACCATCCGCTCGACGGCGGCCCCGGCAAGCCGCTGAAGAAGCCGGCGCAGACCGCGTTCGAGGTGCTTGCCACGTGCGAGTTGCCGGTGCCTTCGGCGGGATTCGAGACCTCGCGCTATGCGCTGCTGCAGGCATCGCCGCTGACCGGCCGCTTCCGCCAGATCCGCAGGCACCTGAAGCACCTCTCGCACCATCTCATCGGCGACAGCAGCCATGGCGATGGCCGCCACAACCGCAATTTCCGGATGCTCGGCATCCATCGGATGTTGCTGCATGCGCGGCGGCTGGCATTCGTGCACCCGCACACCGGCGCGCGCCTCGACGTGGCCGCGCCGGTCGATGCCGAATTCGCCAGGGCGCTGGCGCTGTTCGACAGACCCCTGTAGGAGCGAACCATGTCCGCGCCCGCTCGTTCTCGGAAGGATGCGGTCGCGGGCAGGGTCCGCTCCCGCATGAGGCGAGCCCGTTAGAATCGCGCGATGCTGCAGGTCGGATCCATCGCCATCGACGACGACGAACTGATCGAACGCTTCGTGCGCGCGTCGGGGCCGGGTGGGCAGAACGTCAACAAGGTGGCCACCGCGGTGGAGCTGCGCTTCGACATCGCGCGCTCGCCGTCGCTGCCGGAGCCGGTGCGGCTGCGCCTGCTGGCCCGGCGCGACCGCCGCGTCACCGACGACGGCGTGCTGGTGCTCGCCGCGCAACGCTTCCGCACCCAGGAGCGCAACCGCCAGGACGCGCGCGAACGCCTGGCGCATTTCATCGAGGGCGGCCTGCACGCGCCGAAGCCGAGGGTCGCGACCAAGCCGACGCGCGGGGCCAGGGAGCGCCGCTTGGGTGAGAAACGCGGACGTGCGACGATCAAGAAGGGGCGCACGGGGCGGGACTGGGATTGAGCGACGCGCGAGACAACGACGTGGTGCTGGCGCTGCCACCGGGCGCGCCACGGATGCCGCGCAACCGCCTGATGGAGGGGCTGGGCCGCGGGATCCTGCGGCTGTTCGGCTGGCGCATGGCAGGCGCGTTCCCGGACCTGCCGCGGCTGGTGCTGATCGCCGCCCCGCATTCCTCGAACTGGGACGGCTTGCTGGGCTTTGCCGTCAAGTTCGGGATGGGCGTGAAGCTGTCGATCCTCGGCAAGGACAGCCTGATGCGGGTCCCGCTGCTGCGCGCGCTGCTGCGCTGGCAGGGGGTCATCCCGGTGGACCGCAGCTCGCCGCACGGGGTGGTCGGCCAGGCCGTCGAGGCGATCCGCAGCGCCGACCGCATGTGGTACGCGATGGCCCCGGAAGGTACCCGCAAGCGGGTGGAGCGCTGGCGGCCGGGGTTCTGGCACATCGCCCACGACGCCGGGGTGCCGGTGGTGCCGGCCTATTTCGACTACGCGAACAAGGTGATCGGGATCGGCCCGCCGTTCGAGCTGACCGACGACATGCATGCCGACATCGCCCGCATCCAGCGCTGGTACAAGCCGTTCAAGGGCCGCAACCACGACGTGGTGCAGCCCGCGGACTGAACGACCCGCCCGGCAAGCAAGGAGCCCCGGCATGCCGGGGCTTTGCGTGCGCGCTCCGGGTCCCGCTTACAGCGGGGCGCCGCCCAGCTTCCAGGTCAGCTGCAGGTAGTAGCTGCGGCCCATGCTGTCGAACCACGAGGTGTCGTAGTAGGGGTAGTTCGCCCAGGTCGCGTCCTTCGGCGGCATCTTGTCGAGCAGGTTGTTGACCGACAGCGAGACCCGCAGGTGGTCGCTGATGTCGTATCGCGCGCTGCCGTTGAAGCGCCAGGTGGCGGGCGTCCAGACGTCGTTGTTGTAGTTGGCGACGCGCCCCACGTAGTTGCCGAACAGGCCCGCGCCCCACGCATTCCTGTCCCAGTCCACGCCGAGGTTGCCCTTGGTGCGCGGCAGGGTGGTGGCGCTGAAGCTCAGGTCCAGCATGTCTTCTTCCGGATCGCCTGGATACTGCTGGCGGCTGTGGCGATCCGCCCAGGTGTAGTTGCCGGTGAAGCGGAAATCGCCGGCGCTGGCGCTCTGCAGGCGGTAGTTGGCGGTGACGTCGATGCCCGACGTCTCTTCGTTGGCGATGTTGATCGGGGCGAAGTGGACGCTGGTGATGGTGCTGTAGGGATCGTTGGGGTTCTCGCGGATCACGCGGGCCAACGCATCCACGCAGGTTGGCGAGTTGATGTCGACGGCCACGCCGGCATCGGTCACGCCGAGCAGGCAGTTGGCCTCGTCGGCACGCAGCCGCTCCCGGCTCTGCGCCTGCACCTGGTTGGCGATGCGGATGCGGTAGTAGTCCACCGCCAGGTCGAAGTTGGCGGTCGGCGACCAGACGAAGCCGGCGGTGAACGACTTGCTGGTTTCCACGTCCAGCTGCATGTTGCCGGTGTAGACGTCGAACGTGTTCACGTCCCAGCTGCCGTCGTCGTAGCAGTCGGCGTCGCTGTAGCCGGGCTCGTCGGTGCGGCACTGGTAGTAGTCGGTGGAGACGGTGCGGTAGAAGTCGTCGCCGGCGAACAGGTAGTGCATGTCCGGCGCACGGAAGCCGGTGCCATAGGAGCCGCGCACCAGCAACGTATCCAGCGGACGCCACTCCAGGCCCATGCTGTAGGTGAATTTGCCCGGATCCTTGTCGCCGTAGCTGTACATGTCGTAGCGGCCGGCCACGCTGGCCTGCAGCGACTGCAACAGCGGCACGCGCAACTCGCCCGCGGCGCTCCAGTGGTCGCGGCTGCCGCGGCCATCGCCGTAGCGCGGGCCGTAGTAGGCGTCCGCGGTGAGCGCTAGCGGATCGGGGTTGATCTTGTAGGACTGGCTGCCGTACTCGATCGCGCCGGCGAAGCCGACATCGCCCGCCGGCATGGTGAACAGCGACGGCGTGTTCGCGGTAAAACTGAGGTTGTCGTTCTTGGCGACCGGATACCAGGTGGACATGGCGCCGATGTTGGCGAATTCGGTCGGCGTCAGCGGGGTGAACAGGCGCGCCGGGTCCGGGTTGAAGATGGCATAGCCGTCATCGTCATAGCCCAGCCGTTCGCCCAGGAAGAACCGGTTGGCCGCCTCCGCATTGATGCGCGGCATCTTCACCACGGCCTTGTACTCGGAATGGTTGTAGGCGGCTTCCCAGGTCCAGTCCTCGCCCAGCGTGCCGTTGAAGCCGGTGGTGATCGCGAAGGTCTTCTGGGTGGTGCTGTTCATGCGGTTTTCCAGACCGCCCACTTCCTCCGGCGCGAACTGGCGCGACCAGATCTCGTAGTGGCCGGTGCCGGCGTTGAAGAAGATCTTGTCGTTGTTGTCGGTCGAGTTCGGGTCGTGGAATTCCCACCCCATGTGGTCGCTGGCGACGTCATTGCCGTTGGTGCCGGTCAGCAACTTGACGGTCTGCCGGCCCATCTGGAAGTCCGCGAACCACGACAGCTCGGAGGAAAAGCGGTACTCGAGCGCGCCATAGAGGTTCGCGCCCTCGCGCTGGTTCTGGATCGTGCGATACGCGATGGCGCGCTCGCTGCCGCACAGCGGTTCGCCCCAGCGGTCTTTGGACGGCACGGTGGTGCCGTCGTTGAGACCGGCCATCGCCGCGCAGTCGTCGGCCGGACCGATGTTGACGTCGTCGTCCCAGTCGTAGAGCTGGGCGACGAGACGCGGCAGGCGACGACGCGACGTGGGCGCATCGAGGGTCGAGTCCTGGATATCGCGGTCAAAGCCCCACAGCGGACGCTTGTCGAGCAATTCCAGGCCGACGATGCCGCTGAACTCGCCGCGCTCGAAGCCGGTGGTCAGCGACAACCGGTGCGATTCGCCGCCACCGCGCTGGGTGTCGCCATAGCGGTAATCGATGATGGTGCCGTCGGTGGATTTCTTGAGGATGAAGTTGATCACGCCGGCCATCGCGTCCGAGCCGTACACGGCCGAGGCGCTGCCGGTCAGCACTTCGACACGGTCGATCATGCCCAGCGGGATGTTGCCGATGTCGGTGAAGTTGCTGCGGCTGTTGAGCGGCAGCGGGAAGTCGGCGATGCGGCGGCCGTTGATCAGCACCAGCGTGTGGTTGGGGCCAAGGCCGCGCAGGTCGACCGCCTGTGCGCCGGGCGTGGACTGCGCGCTGGTGGTGTTCTGCTGGCCCTGCACGCTGCCGCTGTTCTGGCTGAGCGAGCGCAACACATCCGGGACCGAGGTCAGGCCGGCGGCCTGGATCTGCTCGGCGGTGATCATGGTGATCGGCGCCGGCCCTTCTACCTGCGCACGTGGGATGCGCGAACCGGTGACCTGCACTGTCGCGATGTCCGTCACCGGCGGTGCGGCGTTCGACTGCGGCTGCGGGGCCGCCGGCCTGCGGTTGGCAGGCGCCGGCGACGTCGGCCTGGGCGCGGCTTGCGGGACGATCAGGACCGCGCCGGATTCATCGCGCTGTGCGTGGAAGCCGCTGCCCTTCAGCAGCGCGTTCAGTGCCTGCGGGGATGCGGGCTGGCCTTTCAGGCCACCGCTGCGCGCGCCCTTCAACTGGTCGGCGCGATACACCAGCTGGGTGCCCGACTGCCGGGCATAGGTATCCAGCGCAGTGGCGAGGTCGCCGGCGGGAACGTCGACGCGCCCACCCTGCGCCTGCGCGGCGAGCGCGGCAGAACAGGCCAGCGACAGGAACAGGACGCGCAGCGGACACGATGGTTTCATGCAGATTCCCCCAGGCGCTCGACGCGGCGCCGTTACAGCTCCATGACGAACGAGCCTGCGAAATCCCCCGCGCGGTCAGGGCGACGCCAGCACGATGCTGTCCGCGGCGTATGCGGCGCGCACCGGGAACCCGCGTTCGAGCAGCCGGGCGAAGCCTTCCGCATTGTCCCAGCGGAAGCTGCCGCCGATCCGCAGGGCACCGGCGTCGGCGTCGGCCACCACGAGCTTGCGTGCGTTGTAGCGGTTGAACTCCGCGGCGACGTCGGCCAGCGTGGCATCGCGAAACACCAGCAGGCCATTGCGCCAGTCCAGCAGGCGCTCGGCGTCGGCGATCGGGATGCTGCGCACCAGCACGCCATCGGCGCGGACCAGGGCCATGCTGCCGGCCGGCAACAGCGTGGTGGGACGCGTGCCCCGCTTGCCGCCTGCCGGTGACTGCAGCCGAACCGTCCCCTCGGTGACCACCACGCGCAGGTCGCGCGCGTCGCGTCGCACCGAGAAGCGGGTGCCGATAGCCACCACTTCGCGGTCGCCGCCGTCGACGACGAACGGGCGGCGGGAATCCTTGGCCACGTCGAAGATCGCTTCGCCGCGGGCCAGCTCGATGCGCCGCTGGCGCCGCGACAGCTGGACCTCGATCAGGCTGTCGCTGGCCAGGATCGCCTGCGAGCCGTCGCTGAGCGACACCGTCTCGATGCCGCCCAGGGCGGTGCCGTAGAGGGCGGACTCGACGCGGTGGTAGGACTGCCATCCCCAGGTCGCAAGCAACCCGCAGGCGGCCAGGCAGAGCGCGGCGACGGCGCGTGCGGCGGGCCGTCGCGCGGTGTGCGTGCGTGGTGCCAGCCGGAGCTCGCGCAGGTCCGGGGGCGCGGGCAGCGGCGGGGCATCGTCGCCGAGCGAGGCGATGCCATGGCCATGCGCGGGCGTGGCCCAATGGCCGCGCGGCGGCGGACCGGCATGCGGCCAACCCGCGCCCAGCGCCTGCAGTCGCCGGCTCTCGTCCCATGCCGCCAGCAGGCGCAGGAATGCGACGCGGTGCCGGGTGTCCGCACCCAGCCACGCCTCCAATGCGGCGGCATCGGCGGGCGCCAGTGCGCCGCCGTCCTGGCGCGCCAGCCAATCGGCCGCGACGCGCTCCGCGTCAGTCCGCGCGTCGCCGTTCATCGTCATGTTCCGGGATTGCCGGGGCGCCATCGCGCGACGGCAAGTCCCCGCTGAACAGGGAGGCGGCGAGCAGGTGCATGCCCTTGGCGATGTGCTTTTCCACGGTCTTCTCGCTGATGCCCAGGCGCAATGCCACGTCCTTCTGCGACAGCTCGTCCACGCGTCGCAGCCACACCACTTCCCGGCAGCGGTCGGGCAACCGGTCCAGGGCCTCGGCCAGTCGCTTGAGCGCTTGCCTGCCCCCGCACCAGCGTTCCGGCGACACCTCATCCACCAAGACGTGCGAAGGCTCGAAATCACCCATGGGCTCGATCGACACCACCCTTGCACGGCGTGCGCGGTCGGCCAGCAGGTGGCGCGCGCTGGCGAACAGGAACGCCTTGGGTTGCTGCGGCAGCCCCTTGCCTGCGGCCTGGTAGACCCGTGCGTAAACCTCCTGGCGCAGGTCATGCAACTCGTCGCGGTGCGGCCAGTTGCGCTGCAGGTAGCGCAGCAGGGCCTCCTCGTGGACGAGGATCGCGTCGATGAACCACCTGTCCAGCGCAGTCGGCATCGGCCGAAGATAGCGGATGCCGCGGCGCGTCGCAGCACGGGGGAAATCGCGCCCCGGTTCGTCTAGGACAGGACTGCCGGATGAAGGACGCGGATCACGATGAAGCGATGCAAGGGTTGGGCGGTGGTGCTTGCGGCGTTGCTGGCGGCATGTCCGGCGATGCCGCTGCTGGCGGCGGACACCGGTCGTTACCTGCTTGGCGACACCACTGCGGCGACGCCCGGCAAGACCGCGCCGGGCTTGTTGCTGATGGGGGGCGGCGACCGCAACTTCGAGGCGCTGCGCTGGTTCATGAAGAAGGCCGGCAATGGCCATATCGTGGTGCTTCGCGCCTCCCAGGCGGGTGAGATCGGGGAGGAATTCTTCAACGAGGTCGGCGGCATCCGCTCCGTCGAGACCTTCGTGTTCAACGATCGCGAGGCATCCACCGACCCGAGGATCCTGGCCGCGCTGAAGCGGGCGGACGGCATCTTCCTGGCCGGCGGCGACCAGTCCCGCTATGTGCGCTTCTGGCGCGGCACGCCGGTGGCCGAGGCGCTGGATGCGCATGTGCGCGCAGGCAAGCCGCTTGGCGGCACCAGCGCAGGCCTGGCCATGCTCGGCGAGTACCTGTACGGCGCGATGGACGGCGGCAGCCAGACCAGCCCGCGTGCGCTGGCCGATCCGCTGGGCGCCGAGAACACCATCGAAACCGGCTTCCTGCGCATCGCGCTGTTGAAGGGCGTGGTCACCGACACCCATTTCAGCGAGCGCAACCGGCTCGGCCGCCTGATCGCCTTCGTCGCCAAGGGCGAAGCGATGGCGGGCAGGCCATTGATCGGCCTGGGCGTGGACGAAGACGCCGCGGTCGCGGTGGAAGGCGATGGCAGTGCGCGCGTCTACGCGACTTCGCCGATGGCGGGCGCGACGGTGGTGCGCGGCGGCCTCGCCAAACAGGTCGAAGACGAAGCGATGCAACTCGAACGCGTCGAGACCATCGGTGCGGGGCCGAACTCCGTGTTGCACCTGCCCGATGGCCGGGTCGAGCGACCGGTGTTCCAGCGTCGCTACGCGGTGCGCGATGGGGTGCTGGCCGCGCTGGATGCGCCGTTGCTGGTGATCCATGGCGGTGCCGGCGTGGAGCCGGGCGACCTGACCAGGGAAGAAGAACAGGCGGCGCGGGCGGCGCTGGAAGCGGCGCTGCGTGCAGGTCATGCGCGGCTCAAGGCGGGCGGATCGTCCGTGGATGCAGTGGCGGCGACGATCACCGTGCTGGAGGATGCGCCGCAGTTCAACGCCGGCCGCGGCGCGGTGTTCACCCACGACGGCCGCAATGAACTGGACACCTCGATCATGGATGGCGCCACCGGCAAGGCTGGCGCGGCCGCGGGCCTGCATCGGGTGAAGAACCCGATTACCCTGGCCCGCGCGATCATGGATCGATCGCGGCACGTGATGATGGTTGGCGAAGGTGCGGAAACGTTCGCGCAGGAGCAGGGCGTCGCGCTGGTCGATCCCTCGTATTTCCGCACCGAGAAGCGCTGGCAGCAGTTGCAGAAGGCGTTGCAGGAAGAGAGCACCGCGAAGGAGGTCGGCGCCCGGCTGGTGCTTGCGGGCAAGGCCTACTTCGGCACCGTCGGTGCCTTGGCGCTGGATGCGCAGGGGCGGCTGGCCGCGGGGACCTCGACCGGCGGCATGACCAACAAGCGCTACGGCCGCGTCGGCGATGCGCCGATCCTCGGCGCCGGCACCTGGGCCGATGCACGATGCGCGGTCTCCGGCACCGGCTGGGGCGAGTTCTACATCCGTGCCGCCGCCGCGCACGAGATCTGCGCGCGCGTGCGCCTGGCCGGGCAAGGCATCGTCCGCGCCAGCGAGGGCGTGATCAACGGCGACATCCCCAAGGCCGGCGGCGACGGCGGCGCGATCGCGCTGGATGCGCAGGGCGTGGCCGCATTCCCGTTCAATACCGGCGGCATGTACCGCGGCTGGATCGGCGCGGATGGCGTGCCGCACGTGGCGATCTACAGGGACGACGCACTGCCGCTGCCGGCCTACTGACCAGGTACTCGGGAGGAGGGGCGGAGGGGATGGATGTCCTCCGCCCCTTCGCTCGTCTATCGCTCCGAGTGCCCGCTCTGGTCGTACTCGCGGCTGGCCAGCAGCTCCGGCTTGATCAGTTCGACGAAGGCGCGCGCCTGCGCCGACAGGAACTTGCCCTTGCGCATCACGATGCCGTAGCTGCGCGAGGGGAACCAGCGCGCCAGCGAGCGCGCGGCCAGGCGCTGGCGGTCGGCTTCGGTCAGGCAGATCGCGGTGACGATGCTGATGCCCAGGCCCATCGCCACGTATTGCTTGATGACCTCCCAGCCGCCGACTTCCAGCGCCACCGTGTACGGCACCCGGTTCTGCTGGAACACCAGATCGACCAGCCTGTACGTGGTCAGGCGCTTGGGCGGCAGGATCAGGCCGTACGGCGACAGGTCCTCCAGCGAGAGGTCGCGCTTGTCCGCCAGCGGATGGTCCAGCGGCATGATCAGCATCGGCTCGAAGCGGTACACCGGCGCGTAGCTGAGGTCGGCCGGCACGTCCAGCATCGAGCCCACCGCCAGGTCCACCGCGTCGTTGCGCAGCAGGTCCAGGCCGCTGGCGCCGGTGACGTTGTGCAGGCTCAGGCGCACGTCCGCATGGCGCTGGCGGAAGGCATCGACGATCCCGGGCAGCAGGTACAGGATGGTCGAGCTGCCGGCGGCCACGTTCAGCTCGCCCGCATCCAGCCCGCGCACCTGTTCGCGGAAGCTGGCGGCCAGCCCGTCCAGCCCCTCCACCAGGGGGCGCGCCATCTCGTACAGCAGCTCGCCCTCGCGGGTGGGGGTCAGGCGGCGGCCGCTGCGCTCCAGCAGGCGTACCCCCAGTTCGCGTTCCAGCGCCTGCAACTGCAGGGTCACCGCGGGCTGGCTGAGGTACAGCGCTTCCGCCGCGCGCGACACCGAGCCCAGCCGCGCCACCTGGCAAAACGCCCGCAAGGGCTTCAGGCGGGAGCCCTTGTAGGCGAATCGCAGGGCGCTGGGACCGGTCTCGGCCATTGATCTGATTACACTATTTGGAATTCAAATAGTACGCATTGATAAAACTGCTTTGTCAAATACCAGACGCAGGCGGATGGTTCGTATCCCCACCGTTGTCCTGGAGTTGGCGATGTCGGCAGTGCTGCAAGAGGGTCCGAAGCCGGGCATGCAGGGTGGCGTCGAAGTCACCCGCGCCGTGGCCGGCCAGGAATCGCTGCTCACCCCGGCCGCGCTGGCGTTCCTGGCAGGCCTGCATCGCCGCTTCGACGGCGAGCGCCAGGCCCGCCTGTCCGCCCGCGCCGCGCGCCAGGCCGCATTCGATGCCGGCGCCCTGCCGGACTTCCGTGCCGACACCGCCGCGATCCGCGCCGGCGCCTGGACCGTGGCGCCGATCCCGGCCGCGCTGCAGGACCGCCGCGTGGAGATCACCGGCCCGGTCGACCCGAAGATGGTCATCAACGCGCTGAACTCCGGCGCGAACTGCTACATGGCCGACTTCGAGGACAGCACCAGCCCGACCTGGGCGAACGTGCTGGAAGGCCAGCACGCGCTGCGCAAGGCGGTGGCCGGCTCGCTGGACTGGATGGCCCCGGATGGCAGCAAGCACTACACGCTGAAGCCGGCGGCCGAGCGCGCGGTGCTGATCGTGCGCCCGCGCGGCTGGCACCTGGACGAGAAGCACGTGCTGGTCGACGGCGCACGCATGTCCGCCTCGCCGATTTCAGCAAGCATTTTTGACCTCGGCTTGTTCTGCTTCCACAACGCGGTCGCGCTGGCGGCGCAGGATCGCGGCCCGTATTTCTACCTGCCCAAGCTGCAGTCGATGGAAGAGGCGGCGCTGTGGGATGCGGTGCTGGGCGACATCGAGGACACGCTGGGCCTGGCCCACGGCCAGCTCAAGGCGACCGTGCTGATCGAGACCCTGCCCGCCGCGTTCGAGATGGACGAGATCCTGCACGCGCTGAAGGACCGCATCGTCGGCCTCAACTGCGGGCGCTGGGACTACATCTTTTCGTACATCAAGACCTTCCGCCGGCACCGCGACCGGGTGCTGCCGGAGCGCGCGCAGGTCGGCATGACCCAGCCGTTCCTGAAGGCGTACTCGGAATTGCTGATCCGCACCTGCCACCGCCGCGGCGCGCATGCGATGGGCGGGATGGCCGCGCAGATCCCGATCAGCGGCGATGCCGGGGCGAACGACGCGGCACTGGCGCGCGTGCGCGCCGACAAGCTGCGCGAAGTGACCGCCGGCCATGACGGCACCTGGGTGGCGCACCCGGCGCTGATCCCGCTGGCCCGCGAGATCTTCGATGCGCGCATGCCGGAAGCGCACCAGCGCCACGTGCTGCGCGAGGACGTGCAGGTGTCGCGCGACGACCTGATCCGGCCGTCGCTGGGCACGATCACCCGCGCCGGCTTCGAGAACAACGTCGAGGTCTGCGTGCGCTACCTCGCTGCGTGGCTGGATGGCAACGGCTGCGTGCCGATCCACTGGCTGATGGAAGACGCCGCCACCGCCGAAATCGCCCGCAGCCAGCTCTGGCAGTGGCTGCACTTCGGCGACGGCGGCGGCGAGCCGCTGCACCTGGACGACGGTACCCCGGTCGACTTCGCCCTGCTCGAGCGCGCCCTGATCGGCCTGCCCAGCAAGTTCAGCGACCGCCTGCGCATGCCCGGCAGCAGCCGCATCAACGAGGCGATCGGGATGCTCGACCGACTCACCCATGCCGACGTGCTGGTCGATTTCCTCACGCTTCCCGCCTACGAACGCCTCGACTGAACCATCACACCCCTTCACCGCACCGCCAACCCCACGAGAGAGCCCCATGAAGCACACCATGCCGACCGCCGAACAACTGAAGCTGGACTGGGCCAACAATCCGCGTTGGGCCGGCGTCACCCGCACCTATTCCGCCGAGGACGTGGTGCGCCTGCGCGGCACCGTCGCGATCGAGCATTCGCTGGCCCGCCTGGGCGCCGAGAAGCTGTGGAAGTCCCTGCACAAGGAGGATTTCGTGAATGCGCTCGGCGCGCTCACCGGCAACCAGGCCATGCAGCAGGTCAAGGCCGGGCTGAAGGCGATCTACCTCAGCGGCTGGCAGGTCGCGGCGGACGCCAACGTGGCCGGCGAGATGTACCCCGACCAGTCGCTGTACCCGGTGAACTCGGTGCCGCAGGTGGTCAAGCGCATCAACAACACCCTGCTGCGCGCCGACCAGCTGCACCACGCCGAAGGCGACGACACCATCGATTTCCTGCAGCCGATCGTGGCCGACGCCGAGGCCGGCTTCGGCGGCGTGCTCAACGCCTACGAGCTGATGAAGGCGATGATCGAGGCCGGCGCCGCCGGCGTGCACTTCGAGGACCAGCTGGCCAGCGTGAAGAAGTGCGGGCACATGGGCGGCAAGGTGCTGGTGCCGACCCGCGAGGCGGTCGAGAAGCTCACCGCCGCGCGCCTGGCCGCCGACGTGATGGGCGTGCCGACCCTGATCGTGGCGCGCACCGATGCCGAAGCCGCGGACCTCGTCACCTCCGACGTCGACGACAACGACAAGCCGTTCTGCACCGGCGAGCGCACCGTGGAAGGCTTCTACAAGACCCACAAGGGCCTGGACCAGGCGATCAGCCGCGGCCTGGCCTATGCGCCGTACGCCGACCTGGTGTGGTGCGAGACCGGCAAGCCGGACCTGGAGTTCGCGCGCAGGTTCGCCGAGGCGATCCACGCGAAGTTCCCGGGCAAGCTGCTGGCCTACAACTGCTCGCCGAGCTTCAACTGGAAGAAGAACCTGGACGACGCCACCATCGCCAGGTTCCAGAAGGAACTCGGCGCGATGGGCTACAAGTTCCAGTTCATCACCCTGGCCGGCTTCCACGCGCTGAACTACGGCATGTTCGACCTCGCGCACGGCTACGCGCGCCGGCAGATGAGCGCGTTCGTCGACCTGCAGGAAAAGGAATTCGCGGCGGCCGAGCGCGGCTTCACCGCGGTCAAGCACCAGCGCGAAGTCGGCACCGGCTACTTCGACACCATCACCCAGACCATCCAGGGCGGGCAGAGCTCGACGGTGGCGTTGAAGGGCAGCACCGAGGAAGAGCAGTTCCACGGCGAACGCGCCGCCGCGTGACGCGAACACCACCCGCCGGCGCGATGCCGGCGGGTGGATGCACCGACTGGGCGCCGTGCCGCGCCGGGCGCGGCCGATTCCACCACCGATCTGCGTGACCAATCCCGATGGGGGCCGGTGCTATCCTGCGGCCTTCATTCGTGTCGGGGGGCGTGGGGTGGGAGAAGGCGTGGCCGCAATCGAACGGGACGCAGCCGGCGCCTTCGACCAGGGCGATCCGCAGTCGCCTGCGTTGACCGCCGCCGAATACGCGCTGTTCGCGCAGGTGGCGCGCAGCCGCCGCGTCGATGCCGGCGAACGCCTGTTCGCCCGTGGCGACCTCGGCACCCTCATGTACGTGATCGCGAGCGGCGCGGTCGACCTCGATTTCGGCGATGACCTGGTGTGCAAGCGCCTGGGTGTGCGCGAGTTCTTCGGCGAACTCGGCCTGCTGATCGGCGACCACGCCCGCAGTGCCGCCGCGGTCATGTCCGAGGCCGGCGTGCTGCTGGAACTGGGGCGCGACGAATTCGACGCTCTGGCCGCGCGCGACCCGCACCTGCTCGCGCAGTTCCTGCGCCGCGCGATCATGCGCGTGGTGTTCAACGAACAGGCGCTGATCGGGCGCCTGCGCCGCCGCAACCAGGAGCTGCAGTCCACCCTCGATACCCTGCGCGCGACCGCGCACCGGCTCAACCAGACCGAGGCGCTGACCCGCACCGACGAACTGACCGGGCTGTCCAACCGTCGTGGATTCGGCATGCACATCGAGCAGCGCCGCCGCAACAGCACGCTGGCCGGGCTGACCCTGGTGCTGATCGACTGCGACCGCTTCAAGCACGTCAACGATGCCCACGGCCACCTGGCCGGTGATCGCGTGCTGCAGAGCGTGGCCAGCCTGCTGCGGGCGGTGGCTGGCCCGGACGACATCGCCTGCCGCCTCGGCGGCGACGAATTCTGCCTGCTGGTGCAGGGCCATCGCCGCGAAGAAATGGAG
>Ga0073902_10001107_pt1 | contig 14928 bp, 17 predicted proteins | sample KloWWTmeKNB19Kit_FD_66667 | JGI IMG/M metagenome (GOLD analysis project Ga0073902, IMG submission 66667) | Active sludge microbial communities from Klosterneuburg, Austria, studying microevolution and ecology of nitrifiers - Klosterneuburg... | ecosystem: Engineered > WWTP > Aerobic digester >...
AAATAGGAATAAAAAAAAGCAACATTCTTAATAGAATATTGCTTAATAGATATATAAAGTGAAAATTAACTTAAAAATAAAACCCAAATAAACCTTTTATAATGAAATTATTGGTGTACGGAAGGTTTCTGGAATTTCTTCTCCAAATACAATCCAATCGTAAAACTTTAAAAATATTTCCAATATCAAATCCATCTACAACAGGAATTTTTAACTTAACTTTGAGTGAAACTGCTAAAACAGCCACAATAGAACTATACAATATGATTGGACAAAAAATGTATATGGATAAAATAGCTGATTTAAAAGAAAAAACTCTTTATTTAAATGATTTACCTAAAGGTCCATATTTAGTAAGAGTTATTGATGGCGAGGCTATATTGACTAAAAGTATTATAATTAAATAAAATAGAACCTCTTTGCAAATTAATTGCAAAGAGGTTTTAATTAAACTATAATGAAAAACAGCTATATCTTTATCTTCTTTATTTTTATAAATATTTGTTCTTACGGACAGTTTATAGAATTTCCTGACACTAATTTTAAAGCATTATTACTCCTAGCGGATGTAGGGAATGAAATAGGAGGAGGTATTAAAATTGATACAAACAATAACGGTGAGATTGAACAAAGTGAGGCATTGCTAGTAAATGTTTTAACAATTCCAAGTAGTAATATAAACAATATTATAGGAATAGAATATTTTATAAATCTACAAGAATTAAATTGTGCAAATAATCTGTTAACCACTGCTGATTTAAGTGCTTTAAATCAACTCTCATTGTTACATATTGGATCAAATCAATTAACTAATTTGAATTTAACCGGCTTAACTAATTTGTATTTCTTAATTTGTGGAGGTAATCAACTCACAGAACTGAATTTTTCAACTTTAAGTGGATTAAAAATAGCTATTTGTGGTCAAAACTTATTTACTGAATTAGATTTTAGTAACAATCCTGTATTTGATCAACTTCGAGCAGATGAATGTCCTAATTTGACTACTATAAAAATAAACAATAATTATTCGCAAATTTTTACACAAACGCCATACAATGGTTGTTGGGATGAGAATCCAAATTTAGTGAATATTTGTGTGGATGCCAATGAGGTTGCACCTATTCAAACGTTTCTAAGTAATTGTAACATCACGCAACCCATAAACATTTATACGGATTGTACTTTAAGTAATAACGATTTTGTTGCCACATCCTTTAAGTTAGCTCCAAATCCAACAAGTGGAACTGTATTTTTTGATAATAGTGTAAACGCATTTAACACAGTTCATGTTTATAATTATCTTGGGCAAGAAATTTTGAGTAAAAAACTAGCCCCTATTTTTAATGAAAAGCTTGATTTATCCTCTTTTGAAAAAGGCATTTATATTGTCAAGTATACAAACGAAAGGGAAAATGTTAGTTTAAAAGTTGTTAAAGAATAAACCAAAAAATTAAAAATAAAACCCAAAAGAACCTTTTATCGTGAAATTATTGGTGTTAGGCAAGTTTCTGTAATTTCCTCTCCAAGTACAATCCAATCGGAATACTTTAAAAATATTGCCCACACCAAATCCATATTCCCAATAGGGTTTTTCAGGAGCTAAATAAGTTAATGTAGAGGCATTTAATTGAACATTTTCTTCTGAGATAGAACCTACAACTCCTTTTATACTTACTATTTCTCTTAAATTCAATTTACGGACACCCGGGATTCTGGAAAATAACCTTCCTAAAAAATGATGTTCTAACTGAAATGTGGCATATTGATCCGATACAAATTCATAAAAATTTAAATTATTAAAGGTGTTATCAATAATAAAATAAGATTGATTTCCGGGAATAACACTAAGCAAACCTAAGGGAACAGCTCCAAATGTTTTACCCGCTTCTGTAATTACGTTTAAACGACCGAATCCGCCCACTAAAATTGGTTTTTTGAAGTAAAACTGAAGTTTATCATAGGCGAAATCACTTTCTAGCACCCCTTCATATCCTTTGCTATAGCTGACAAAAAAACGGGAATACGGACTGTCCACAACAGCACGTTCCACTCCATACCCGATAGATTTTCGACCGGGAGTATAATCAACTGAAAAGGTCATTTCTGATTGTTTTACATCCGATTGAACTATTGTCCGCGAAGCGTCGGTGTAATAATCCAGACTGAATGTTTCCGAGGCAGATTTCAATGTTCGGTAGGTTAGTCCAAATTCAAACGTTAAATTTTTAACCGGTTCAATATTCATTGACAAGGTACTTAAATTAATACTCGTTAAATTCGTATTTGAACCACTCATAAAAAGTCCGGTTGAAGCAAAACTTCTGCCGAGCACATTATTTGTAGTGGTCAAATTTGCACCAAGTTGTTCGATATCCCTTCGATTTCCGCCTTCTAAAATCAAACGGTTTTTAGGATTCAATAATATCTTTCCCGACAAACCGTATTTTACCTGATCATCTTTAAAACCATAAGCGGTGTAGGCTTGAATTCGCCAAGGGTCATTTCTGCCAAAATATGTCCGCCCTCCGACTCGAAGTCGCAATCCCTCCACATCGCTATAACCAACGGTGGAAAAAATTGGTCCGAAATCAAATTTATTAAATTCTATATAGCCGCTTCCCAAAATGGAAACTAATCGGTACATTTTTTTGAATTTTTTGACCGTCTGCAGCGTATCTAACATTTTGTAAACCCCTAATTCATCTTTACTCAAACTTTCAAATCTGTTTTCAGCCCAAAATTCATCCGGTTTATTATAAACAGAATTGTCTATAAAATTGATTTCTTCTTTGTAAAACTCTTTAGGTTTTTCTTCATTGAATTTGTGATTCTTATATAAAGTAGTTCTTTTTCCATAAACTCCTTGGGATTCTTCTTTTTTATTGAAGGCAAAATCAGACATCATATGATCTCTTTTTAAAAGAAAAACGGAATCATTGACCACATCAAATTCTTGCTCAATATAAATTTCTTTAATCCAGTTAATGTTTGCACTTTTACTAACCGCCATATTGATTGACTTTATGGCATACGTAGAATCATTCACCCAAAAATCACCTTTAAAAGTGAGTTCTCCTTTTCGTCGGGGATAATAAACAATATTATAACACCATTTGTTATCAATATACATGCTATCCGTAAGAGCATAATTATAAACTTCAATTCCGGTTCGAGATAAAGGACTCACAAAATCCTTATCAAAAAACTTCAAATAATTATCATAAATATCATAATCAGCATATAAATCTTTAACAAAAGCAATGACTTGTTGATTGTTGCTAAATCCGGAATTTTTATTAGCTTTTGTAATTTCTTTTTCTTTTTTAGTCAAATTATTTCCATAGACTTCAGAAATAGATTCATTAATGAAAATAGGCAAATACGTTTTTCCGGTTATTGCTGAAGTGTCCATTTGCTCAAAAACAAATTCCATTCCCTTAAATAGCTTAGATTTCATGGTAGCACTATCGATTGTATTTAAATCGAATTCAATTTTCTCATATTTATCAAATTGATATTGATTAAATTGTTTTAAACCATTTAATCTTTTTCGTGCCCAAATCTTACGTAAAATGTCAATTGCCGGATTATTTTTTTTAGATAACTTACCTGAAACCAACACAACTTCACGAAGTGTTTCCCCTTCCGCTAATTTAACTTTAAGATTGTAAGTTACTGATTTCTCTAACACAACTTCTTTTGGGGTATAACCAATAAAAGAAACAATTAAAACAGCATGATTTTTGGCAGATTCAAGATAAAAACGGCCATTTTCGTTAGTAATAACTCCTTCAGAAGAATTTTTAAAATAAACATTTGCAAATGGAATAGGCTCATTTTTTTCATCTACAACCATTCCACTCACTTTTGTTTGCGCAAACAAAGAAGTAGAAATCAATAACAAAAAGTAGAAAAAAAATTTAAATTTCATAGCAAATTAAAAAAAACCTTCATCAAAATTGGGTTGATGAAGTCTCCTATAAAGCAGATAATATTTCTATTTATACATCACTTTTTTTACCGCCTTAATTACATCATTGAAATTAGGCAACCATTCTTTTAGTAAAGCCGGTGAAAAAGGAGCCGGTGTATCGGCAGTGGTAATTCGTTGAACCGGGGCATCTAAATAATCAAAAGCTTTTTCCTGAACCATATAGGTAATTTCAGAAGCTACACTGGCAAATGGCCAAGCTTCTTCTAAAACTACTAATCGATTTGTTTTTTTAACAGACGTCAATATAGCCTCATAATCCATCGGGCGAACTGTTCTTAAATCGATGATTTCACATGAAATACCTTCTTTAGCTAATTCGTCTGCGGCATGATAAGCTTCTTTAATTATTTTACCAAACGAGACAATGGTCACATCTGAACCTTCTCTTTTAATATCAGCTACTCCTAATGGAATAGTATATTCACCATCAGGAACTTCCATTTTGTCACCATACATTTGTTCAGACTCCATAAAAATAACGGGGTCATTGTCTCGAATAGCTGATTTTAGCAATCCTTTTGCATCATAAGGATTTGATGGAACAACTACTTTTAATCCGGGCGTATTGGCAAACCAACTTTCAAATGCCTGAGAGTGTGTTGCGGCTAACTGACCGGCAGAAGCCGTTGGTCCTCTAAAAACCATTGGCATTGAAAACTGTCCGGCTGACATTTGACGCATTTTTGCGGCATTATTAATAATTTGGTCAATTCCAACTAATGAAAAGTTAAATGTCATAAATTCCACAATCGGACGACACCCATTCATCGCTGAACCTACTGCGATTCCAGCAAAACCAAGTTCTGCAATAGGTGTATCAATTACTCGCTTTGGTCCGAATTCATCTAACATTCCTTTAGAAGCTTTATAGGCACCATTATATTCTGCTACTTCCTCCCCCATTAAATAAATGCTTTCATCACGACGCATTTCTTCACTCATAGCCTCACAAATAGCTTCTCTGAATTGAATTGTTTTCATATAGAAATTTTCTTTAAGTCTTTTATTCGAAAGGCAAAAATAATTATTTTAAATCACTTTGAAGCATATTTTTAGTGTAAAATAATTGGCTTTTTATAATTTTTCATTTTCAACTATTTGTAGTTTTCTTGTAGAAAAAATATAATTCTTTAAATTAAAGAATTGTTAATAGCAACGAAAACGATATAATACTGAAATTTTATTATGCACGCATACTAAAATTAGAAATATTATTTGTACTTTCGTAACCGAAAAATAATCTAAACCTTTTTTATGAAAATATTAGTTTGCATCAGTCATGTGCCTGATACTACATCCAAAATTAATTTTGTCAATAACGATTCTGAATTTGACACAAATGGTGTTCAATTTGTAATTAATCCAAATGATGAATTTGGTTTAACAAGGGCTGTTTGGTTTCAAGAACAACAGGGAGCAACTGTAACAGTTGTCAATGTTGGTGGCCCAGATACTGAACCAACATTAAGAAAAGCTTTAGCCATTGGTGCCAATGAAGCAATTCGTGTTAATGCTAATCCTACAGATGGTTTTTTTGTTGCAAAACAATTAGCAGAAGTTGTTAAACAAGGGCAATATGATTTAATTATTTGCGGTAAAGAATCGTTAGATTATAATGGTGGAATGGTTCCCGGAATGATTGCCGGTTTGTTAGGATACAATTTTGTAAATGCTTGTATTGACATAAAAGTTGATGCATCAAATGCTAAAGCAATCCGTGAAATTGATGGTGGAAAAGAAACTATTTCTGCTTTGTTACCATTGATTATCGGTGGTCAAAAAGGCTTGGTAGAAGAAAAAGATTTACGCATTCCAAACATGAGAGGAATTATGACCGCTCGAACTAAAGTTTTAACTGTTTTAGAACCTGTTGGAGCAGCACTAAACACTAAAGCCGTAAAATTCGAAAAACCGGCAGCAAAATCAGCAGTAAAATTAGTAAGTGCTGATAATTTAGATGAATTAGTAAGTTTGTTACACAACGAAGCTAAAGTTATCTAAACATTTAATCTAATTTAAAATCCATCACTTAAAATATAAATTATGTCATTATTAATATATGCAGAATCGGCTGAGGGAAAATTCAAGAAAGTAGCTTTCGAATTAGCTTCTTATGCTAAAAAAGTAGCCGAATCATTAGGAACAACAGTAACTGCCGTAACAATAAATGCTTCTGATGTTTCAGAATTATCAAAATACGGAGTTGACAAAGTATTAAAAGTCACTAACGACAAATTGGCCGCTTTTAATGCAAAAGCTTATGCAGATACCATCAAACAAGCTGCCCAAAAAGAAGGTGCAAAAGTGATTGTGCTTTCCTCAACAACAGACAGCATTTATCTTGCTCCATTAGTTGCTGTAGGATTAGAAGCAGGCTATACTTCGAATGTTGTTGGACTACCATTAAGCACCTCTCCTTTTCAAGTGAAAAGAAATGCTTTTTCAAACAAAGCGTTCAATACAACTGAAATTTCTACTGAGGTAAAAGTGTTAGGTTTAGCTAAAAACTCTTATGGTTTAGTGGAAAGCGATTCAAGTTTATCAACCGAAGATTTTTCACCAAGTTTAAATGATACTGATTTTAATGTAAAAGTTGAAAGCGTTGAAAAAGTTACCGGAAAAGTAACCATTGCTGATGCTGAAGTAGTTGTTTCAGGCGGTCGTGGATTAAAAGGGCCTGAAAATTGGGGAATGGTAGAAGAATTAGCGACTGTTTTAGGAGCAGCAACTGCCTGTTCAAAACCTGTTTCAGATTTAGGTTGGAGACCTCATAGCGAACACGTTGGCCAAACCGGAAAACCCGTTGCCACTAATTTATATATTGCGATTGGAATTTCCGGTGCCATTCAACATATAGCCGGAATCAGTTCATCAAAAGTTAAAGTAGTTATCAACTCAGATCCTGAGGCACCCTTCTTTAAAGTGGCTGATTATGGTGTCGTTGGAGATGCCTTTGAAATTGTTCCAAAATTGACTCAAAAATTAAAAGAATTTAAAGCTCAAAATTCATAATTTTTTATAAATTGTGCCCTCATTGGGCTATCTAAATCGAGATAGTTGTATCTTTGTTTAGATAGTCCATTTTTTTATTATTAATTTAGTGTATGTACCTTGTACTGAATACGTTGTACTGATATTATATGAGTCTTGTTAAACTAGCCATAAAAGGAATTTCCTATAGTCAAACCCAAAACGGTGCCTATGCCTTGATTTTAAATGAGGTAGATGGTGAGCGAAAATTACCCATCGTCATTGGAGCATTTGAAGCTCAATCTATCGCAATTGCTTTAGAAAAAGAAATAAAACCCCCTCGTCCACTTACGCATGATTTGTTCAAAAACTTTGCAGACAGGTTTGATATTGTAGTCAAACAAGTTATCATTCACAAATTAGTTGACGGTGTTTTCTATTCCAGTATTATTTGCGAACGTGATAAAATAGAAGAAATCATTGATGCCAGAACATCCGATGCTATAGCTTTAGCCTTGCGGTTTAATGCCCCTATTTTCACTTACAAAAACATCTTAGACAAGGCCGGCATTTACCTAAAAGGGAACTCCATGGAGCCAGACAATCCAAGCGGTGAAAATGAAGGTGTTTTAAGTAATCCCGAAACTTTTGGGTTAGAAGAATCAACTGTAAAAGATAGTTATAGTGGTAAAAGCGTTCAAGAATTATATGAACTCTTAAATGAAGCTGTTCAAAATGAAGATTATGAAAAAGCTGCAAAAATTAGAGATGAAATTTCCAAAAAAGAATCATAGTAAATCCCCACAAAAAATAATCCTATCCTAACAATCAAATGAAAATGTATAAAAATTTAATTTTTCTTTCTATAATCTTGCTTTCTACTTTAGGTTTAACAGGACAAGAACTTGAAAAAAAATGGCAACTAAGTTCCTCAAAAACAGATTTTTTAGAATTGAAAGAAGGAGGATATGAATTGAAAATCACCTCTGACAGCATTATACAAAAAGGGGACTATCTTGTACAAGATAATTACCTTTTTTTATTTGAAAATGGTTCGGATGCTCCAACAAAAAGATTTACAATTCAAACAAAATCTGATTCGATTTTAACTTTAAAATCAAAAGACAAAGCTTATTCATTTTTTGCTTCTAATAAAATAAAAACTACCCCAACAGAAGCCAAATTAATTGCCAGTCAAGGGTTATCCGTGACCAGTATTTGGAAAGGAATTTTAGGCATGCTTTCACTTTTAGCTTTAGCTTATGTTTTTAGTGCCAACAAAAAAGCAATAAATTGGAAAACAGTTGGGATTGGTATTTTTGCTCAATTAATATTGGCAATTGGTGTGCTAAAAGTGGGTTTTGTAAAATCACTATTTGAATTTGTGGGCGGATTATTTGTCAAAGTTTTAGATTTTACTAGAGCTGGAAGCGAGTTTTTATTGGGTGGAATGATGAATGTAGATAACTTCGGTTTCATTTTTTTGTTTCAGGTTTTACCAACTATTATATTCTTCTCTGCTTTAACTTCTTTATTATTTTATTTGGGAATAATTCAAATTGTTGTTAAAGGTTTAGCAATGTTACTGTCTAAACTATTACACATTTCCGGTGCAGAGAGTTTATCAGTAGCAGGAAACATCTTTTTAGGACAAACGGAAGCTCCTTTGATGATTAAGGCCTATTTAGAAAAAATGAATAAAAGCGAAATTCTTTTAGTCATGGTCGGCGGAATGGCCACTGTTGCCGGTGGTGTTTTAGCTGCATATATTGGTTTTCTTGGTGGTAACGACCCTCAATTGCGATTAGTTTTTGCCAAACATTTATTGGCCGCATCTGTGATGGCTGCACCAGGAGCTATTGTCGTTTCAAAAATGTTATTCCCACAAACAGAATCAATCGATACCAACGTAGAAGTTTCTAAAGACAAAATTGGCTCAAACATACTTGATGCCATTGCTACCGGAACTACCGAAGGATTAAAATTGGCTGCCAATGTTGCAGCCATGTTATTAGTTTTTATTGCTTTTATTGCAATGATTAATTACGGACTAGGCAAAATAGGGAGTTTAACTGGTTTGAATGAAATAATTGCAGATAACACACCTTATTCTAAATTCTCCTTAGAAACAATATTAGGAATTGTTTTTGCTCCATTAATGTGGTTAATTGGTGTTGCAAAAGAAGATGTGATGTTGATGGGACAACTACTTGGAATAAAACTAGCGGCTTCAGAATTTGTAGGATATATTCAATTAGCCGAATTAAAAAACGCTGCAAATGCTATCCATTTTACCTATGATAAGTCGGTAATTATGGCTACTTACATGTTATGTGGATTTGCAAATTTTGCCTCTATTGGAATTCAAATTGGCGGAATTGGCTCCTTAGCACCCGGACAACGTAAAACACTTTCAGAATTTGGCTTAAAAGCTGTAATTGGCGGAAGCATAGCTTCTTTGCTTTCGGCTACTATTGCAGGAATGATAATTGGATAATTAGAAAGAATAACAAAATGAAACAATATCATGACTTAGTAAAACACGTTTTAGAAAACGGAACTCAAAAAGGTGATAGAACCGGAACCGGTACTAAGAGTGTTTTTGGTTATCAAATGCGTTTTGATTTAAATGAAGGTTTCCCTATGGTGACAACCAAAAAATTACATTTAAAATCAATTATTTATGAATTATTATGGTTTTTGAAAGGTGATACAAACATAAATTATCTTAAAGAAAACGGCGTAAAAATTTGGGATGAATGGGCTGATGAAAACGGTGATTTAGGTCCTGTTTACGGTCATCAATGGAGAAATTGGAACAGTGAAGAAATCGATCAAATCAGCGAATTAATCGAAACGTTAAAAACAAATCCAAATAGCCGCAGAATGTTAGTTTCTGCATGGAATCCTTCTGTTTTGCCTGACACATCCAAATCGTTTGCAGAAAATGTAGCTAATGGTAAAGCAGCACTTCCTCCTTGCCATGCTTTTTTTCAGTTTTATGTAGCGGATGGCAAATTGAGTTGTCAATTATATCAACGCAGTGCTGATATATTTTTGGGAGTTCCTTTCAACATAGCCTCTTATGCCCTATTTACATTAATGATAGCTCAGGTCTGTGATTTACAACCGGGAGAATTTATTCACACTTTTGGCGATGCACATATCTACAATAATCATTTTGAGCAAGTTGAATTACAACTTTCCCGTGAACCAAAACAATTACCAAAAATGATTTTGAATCCGGAAATTAAAAACATTTTCGATTTTACATTTGATGATTTTACATTGGAAGGGTACGACCCACATCCGCATATAAAAGGAGTTGTGGCAGTTTAAAGCATAAAAAATCCGCTTGAAAACTCAAACGGATTAAATTTTTACTATAAAAACAAAATTAAACGGCTACCACACTATTTTCTGCAGCAGCAAAATCATTCCATTTGTAAGCATCTGCTTCTGTATCATTAACAAATTGACCATCAACTAAATAACGGAATTCGTACGAATTTGAAGCAGGTAATTCAAATGTTGCTTTGAAAGTACCATTTTTTAATTTGCTTAATTCACCTACTGCCGGATTCCAATTATTGAAATCTCCAACCACAGCTGCTGTAGTTGCGTCTTTTGCTTCGATTGAAAAAGTTACTTTACAAACCGGTTTCGTTTTTATAAATTGTTTCTTAATTGCCATAACTATCTAATTTTTAGAATTATGGTACAAAGTAACAAAGACAATATTGAATATCAAATAGTTAAGTATATTTTTATCATATTAGCAAAAACAATAGCAAAAAAAAGTTATATTATTAATTTATAACACTTTAGTTTACATTTTATAAACAGGAAAACGGTTTCGTATTTCATTATGTGTAAATATCTTTTTTTTATTTTTTAAAAAATAGTACCTTTAAAAACCAAAAAACAACAATTTCATGGAAATGGATAAAGAACTACACGAAAAATATGAATATGCCCGTAGAAGATTGAAACAAAAAAAGAGATTGTATTTTCATTTTGTTTTATTCCTTATTGGAAGTTTGTTTTTCTTGATAATTGAGAAATTATTTGATATCCAACCTTTTGAGGGTTGGTATTTATGGGCAGTTACTATTTGGTTTTTCTTGTTTATTCTTCATTTTATTAAAGTGTATATTACTGACCGATTTATGAATAAAGAATGGGAAAGAGAACAAATTAATCGATTGGTCGCAAAACAGGAACAACGAATTAAACAATTAGAACAAAAGGCTGAAGACGAATTGAACACTAGAAATAATACTTCTATATGATTATCATGATTGCTGCTGCGGCAGAAAACAATGCTTTGGGCAAAGACAACGATTTAATGTGGCACTTACCGGATGATTTTAAACGCTTTAAACAACTTACTTCCGGACATTATATCATCATGGGTAGAAAAACGTTTGAGAGCTTTCCAAAACCTTTACCCAATCGTACTCATATTATAATAACCCGGCAAAAAGAATATCATCCCGAAGGAACTTTAGTTGTTAATAGTATTGAAAAAGCTTTAGAACTTATTCCGAAAAGTCAGGATGCGTTTATCATTGGTGGAGGCGAAATCTATAAACAAACACTTCAATTTACAGATAAAATTGAACTTACCCGTGTGCATCAATCTTTTGATGCTGACACTTATTTCCCGGAAATCTCCCTAGCCAGTTGGGAACTAATTCAAGATGAATATCATCCAAAAGATGAAAAACATTCCATAGATTTTACTTATCAGACTTACATTCGAAAATAAAAAAAAACATCCCGATAAATCGGGATGTTCAGAATCAATGTTTTCATGTTTTAGAATCAGCTTATTCTAGTAGCAATATCTGATAACTTAATATAAAAATTACCACTGCCAAGAAAACTCCAGAAATGAAGATCACGACATTGGCAAACCTTTGAGAATACATCTCAAAGAAGCCTTTAATACCAAATACCACAAAGGTACTAAAAGCGAAAAAAACTAAAATTTCCAAAAACAAATTTAACCCTAAGAACGTTTGCGGCACCCCAACTTCAACTCCGCTCGTTAGAGCGAAATTGTTGATAATGCTAACAAGAAGAAATGTGATAACTAGTGCCAGTAGTATCCATTTTAGTTCAGCTTTCATAACTCTTGATAACATGATGTTTAACATTTGATTCATGTTGTAAAATTGCACAATAACAAATACATACACAATACCCACTTTTAGTGATTTTTTACATATCACTAAATTTAGTGATGTATTGTCTAACTAAAATAGAAAATAATTAAACAATTTAAATTTAATCATTATTGCTATACTTACAGAATAGTTTATATTTGCCTAAAATTTTGAGTATGTCTAAAACTGTCACACCCTATAAAAATTCCAACTTAGGCAAAAAAGAACAAGTAGCACAAATGTTTGATGCCATTTCCGGAAATTATGATGGTTTGAACAGAGTAATATCGTTTGGAACAGATATAAAATGGCGTAAAAAAGTTCTAGCCATGGTAAAATCTACAAATCCGGATACAATTTTAGACATTGCTACTGGAACCGGTGATTTAGCCTTGTTGATGTCGGAAACAAATGCAACCAAGATTGTAGGATTAGATATTTCTGCAGGAATGCTTGATGTGGGCCGTAAAAAGATTGCTCAAAAAAACTTATCCGGTAAAATAGAAATGATTTTAGGTGATTCAGAAAAAATGCCTTTTGATGACAATACATTTGATGCGATTACAGTTGCATTTGGAGTTCGGAATTTTGAAACTTTAGAAAAAGGGCTTTTAGAAATTTTAAGAGTATTAAAACCAAATGGAATTTTTGTCATTTTAGAAACTTCAGTACCGGAAAAATTTCCATACAAACAAGGTTATAAATTCTATTCTAAAAACATTTTGCCTCTTATAGGTAAATTATTTTCAAAAGACAATTCAGCTTATGCTTACTTATCAGAGTCGGCTTCCGTTTTTCCATACGGAGAAGCCTTAAACAATATTTTGAGAAAAATTGGGTTTATAGACGTAGTAGCACTTCCGCAAACATTTGGAGTGGCAACAATTTATTCAGCATCTAAAAAGTAAAATGAGAAAATTTATTATTCTTATCATCATATTAGCAGGTTATCAAACAAAGGCTCAATTTAAAGGAACTTTTGGTAAAGACCCCATTATTCACTTAGAAAATTTCGACAAACAACGCGTCCATTGGGGTTATTTTTTAGGTTTTAACTCGTTAGATTTCAAAATTGATCAGAATTCTCCATCTGAAGAAATTTTAGTAAATAATTCTATTGGATTTAATGTGGGTTTAGTTGGGGATTTACGTTTATATGAATTTTTAAACTTACGCTTTGAGCCCGGTTTATATTATACACAAAGAGACTTAACTTTCCCCGGATTTGAAGAGAAAGTGGATTATTTAAGACAAGTGAAATCAACTTATATCTTTTTCCCTTTGTTGTTAAAATTTTCTTCAGTCAGAACAGGTAATGTCAGACCTTATTTAGTAGGTGGCTTTTCAACCGCTTTGAACTTATCCAGTAATTCGAAATCTACGGATGATAATTCAAACAACCGTTTTAGAATGATTCAATGGACAAACTTTTATGAAGTTGGTCTGGGAATTGACCTATATTTGGAATATTTTAAATTCTCACCTTCTATCAGAGGGGTTTTCAGTTTGAACGATGAACTAATTCGTGACAACGACCCAAACAGCCCATGGACATCTTCTGTAGAATCTATGAAAACAAGAGGAATATTTATCAATTTTACTTTTCACTAAAATTTCTTCTGAATTCACTTAACAAAATGGCTGAGGCAGTTGCCACATTTAAACTTTCCGTTTTTTGTAATTGCCCAAAACGTGGAATACTTATTTTTGAAGAAATTTTTGCTTCCACTAATTTACTAATCCCATTTGCTTCATTTCCTAAAACTAAAATTGCCTTTTCAGGAAGAGTTGATTCATAAACGTTTTTACCTTCCATAAAGGCCCCATAAACAGGTAAAATAGTGTTTTCTAAGAATTTACACAAATCTGTATAAACCAAATTTACTCGACTTATCGAACCCATGGTTGCTTGAATAACTTTCGGATTATAAACATCCGCGGTTTCCGGTGAGCAAACAAGTTGTTCCACACCAAACCAATCACACAAACGAATAATTGTACCTAAATTACCGGGGTCGCGAACATCATCCAAACAAACAACTAATCCAGTTAGATTAATTGGTTTTTGTTTTGGTATTCTAAAAACCGCTAAGCAATCATTAGGCGTTTTCAAGCAACTGATTTTTTTCAAATCAGATTCGGCTATAATTTCAGGAATAGGAGCCGCTGAAATAGACAAATCAGGATTTGTTGTGTAAAAATGCTCGGCAATATATTGCGATTGGAACAATTCTTGAATAACTTTTATACCCTCTGCAATAAAAAGTTGGTACTCATTTCTATACTTTTTTTGCTGTAAACTAGTAATTCGTTTAATTTGATTTTTACTAAGCATAAAAAAATGTACTTTTGGATTAAAATTATTTCCCCATTGAAAAGGATTTCTGCAAAAATATCATTTATAATTTTAATTATAGTACTATTATACGCTTGTGATTCTACAAAAAGAGTCCCAAACGGTGAAAATCTATTGGTACACACTGAACTTATTGTAGATGGTAAAACCGTTAAAAAGGAAGAGGTTATCAATTTAATCGGTCAAAAGCCAAACACACAGTTTTTAAAATTACCATTTAGTCTATATGTCTATAATTGGGCAAGTCCGAATCCTGATTCTCTTTTTGCAGAAAAATTTATAAAGGATACCCTTCGATTTCAAAGAACTTCAAGGCTATTGTCTGAAAAACAAGTGTATCGTTTAGGAGAATCTTTTTTTTATAGTGGCATTCATAAATTTTTAAAAAGTAATGGTGAAGCCCCTGTTTTAATTGATGAACTCAGAACTAAAAAATC
>Ga0073902_10001109_pt1 | contig 14905 bp, 9 predicted proteins | sample KloWWTmeKNB19Kit_FD_66667 | JGI IMG/M metagenome (GOLD analysis project Ga0073902, IMG submission 66667) | Active sludge microbial communities from Klosterneuburg, Austria, studying microevolution and ecology of nitrifiers - Klosterneuburg... | ecosystem: Engineered > WWTP > Aerobic digester >...
TTATTGAAATCAATTCTTTCAAAAAATTGACGAACAAAGTGGGGATGTTGCTCAAAATGTAACAGGAAATTATCTAAGATGCATCAAGAATCCATAACTTACCAACGTTAATGTAGACTCATAATAAAGAGTTGAAAAATACGGAGGTGTATAATTTAAAATTATTAGCATCAATAATTTGTCTCTTGACGATTATCGGAGGGAGTTATGTGCAAGGGCAGGGCACCTGTTGTTGTGGTAACCCAAAGTTGATAGACTTCCAGGGTTTGGATTTTGAATTTGATCCTTACCCTGCTCCCGCAGGTTATATTCCCTACACTGCAGGAAGTTCATTTGGCCCATGGATTGTTACGCAGGGTGCTGTGGATCATGGAGATAAGGATTATTGTGGCATTTTGGCTGCTGGAAATCCCAACGGAGCTTCTGCCTTTGTGGATTTGTTTGGTTCACCTTTTACAGGAAGTATAGCTGGAACCATGCTTTATCCACTCACAGGGTTAACACCCGGATATATCTACACCATTGAATTCTGGTATGCCACCTTTACAGCCAACGGGAGCTTTTCCGCAAATTTAAAGATTGCCAATGGTGCATGGCTGGATGTCAGCTGGAATGCAAACAATCCCGGTAGTGCAGTGTGGTTGAAGAAATCCTATAGCTTTACGGCCAATGCAACCAGTGCGACACTTACATTAAAGGACACAGGCCCAAGTTCTCCCACTTATCAGATCGGAATGTTGATGGATGATATTAAAATTTATGAATGTGCAGTTGATCTGGAAAAACCCATAGTTGAAAATCCACAGGATGATCTTGAGGTAGCATGTGAAAAGGATGTCCCCAAGGCAGCCACTTTAATAATTACAGATAACTGTGATGCCAATCCACAAGTAACTCTTAAGGAGACCAAAGAAAATCATGGTCCATGTAATAAAAAATTAATTCGAGATTGGACTGTTAAAGATGCTTGCGGAAATCTAACAGAGGAAACTCAGGTCATTGACATTGTAGATAAGAGTCCTCCACAGTTCACAAACCTCCCCATTAATAAAACCGTTTATTGTACAGAAGATGTACTTAAAGAATTTAATGATTGGGTCAGTAAAAAAGGACAATCAACTGCTGCAGATGATTGTGGTAATGTAAGTTGGAAAACTTCTTTTGAACGAACACCACATAATTTTTGTGACAGTGTAAAAGTTGAATTTACAGCGTTAGATGATTGTGGACTGGAAAATTCAGAAACTGCCTATTTTATTGTCCTGGATACTGTGAGTCCAAGATTTACAATTAAACCGCAGAATAAAAATCTAATATGCGTATCTGCTATTAGAGATTCTCTATATTTATGGTTAAGCAACTATGGTTATTCCAATACATTTTCAGGTTGTGATACAGGAAGGTTGAGTCATAATTTCGATGGAGACTCAACAAAGAATCCGATGTTGGTTACTTTTTATGTAAGGGATCCTTGTGGTCATGTAGATAGTAGTACGGCAACGTTTAGCTATAGAAATGCAAGTGACACCGTGCGTATTAAAAGTTATTCCTGTGCCTATCCAGCCAATACTTTGGACACCATCAAATATACTGTTCAGGCGTGTGACAGTGTGGTAATTTTAGAAAAGATAAAACTTGATTCTGATTCTACATTTATTAAACAGTACACATGCGACCCAAAACAAAAATTAAGCGACACCCTTCGACTTGTCAACATGAATGGATGTGATTCTTTGATCTATTATCAGTATGTTCTGCAACCAACACCTCATACGGTCATCAAAGATTTTGATTGTGCACTGCTGAAATATTCATCAGATACATTGATTTGGGCAGGACAATATTGCGATTCCGTGGTGATTATTGAACATATCCCTTTACAAAAAGACAGTACATTCATACAGGCTGTGAGTTGTGATTCTTTAAAAGTAGGACTTACAATAGACCATTTCTTAAACAGATTTGGTTGTGACAGTTTTGTTATTCAAAATACCTTTTTTGTTCCGCAACAAACTACCCGAATTACGGTAAGGGAATGTGGACTTTTGAATGAATATGTAGATACACTAAAATTTACCACGGCACTTTGTGACAGTTTTGTAATCGTCTATCATCTCGCAATTCCAAAGGATAGTATAGTTGTCAATAGCAGCACTTGTGATCCTTTAATAGCAGGTCAATACAGTCATCGATTTACCAATCAATACGGTTGTGACAGTTTGGTGATTGAATTGATATCTCTCAAACCCTCCGATTCAGTTTTTCTTGAGGAGAAAACCTGTGTCTTTTCCTCCGCAGGAAAGCGGGTGTTAAAATTTTCCAATCAATTTGGTTGTGATAGCTTAGTACAAATTGATATTAAATTTATTCCATCAGATACTCTTTGGTCCATACAGTACACCTGTGACTTAAAGGAAGTGGGAATTGATACAGTTGTGTATACAACTAATACTTGTGACAGTATTTTATTTTTGGAAAAGAAATATAAATCGGCTGACACTTCATTTACCAGTCAATTCACATGTAATATTCTCGACAGCGGTATGGATACCCTTTTACATCAGAACCAATACGGTTGTGACAGTCTGGTTTTTGTTCACACTATATTCAAGCCATTACAGCTTAATTACAAGTTGGATTCCATACAATGTTTTGATCAAAATAATGGTAAAATATTTATCATCAATGATTCTATTTTTACAATTCCTTATGAGTTTTACCTAAACCAAAAAATATTTACAAACATAAATAGGTTGGAAAATCTTGCGCCCGGGAATTATGAAGTTTATGTGAAGGATGGAGATGGATGCATTACTGATTCAGTAAGATTTACTTTATTAAATCCATCCGAATTCATTACTGAGTTGGGTCCTGATAAAGATGTTGAACGTGGGACAAGAGTAGAAATCAAACTTCAGTCTAATAAGAGGCTTGTAAGTATTTACTGGAAGCCTGACAAATACAGCAATTGTACAATTTGCGATCAGTTAAATTTTATCGCAGATCAGGATGGGTGGATCTACAGTCTCAGTTTAGATGAACAAAATTGCAGCAGTTTTGATTCAGTTTACATCCGGGTTAAAGAATCAGAAAATTTTTATGTACCCAATCTAATCTCACCAAATGGAGATAATATCAACGATTATTTTTTTATCCAGGGCCCTGAAAATGGATCGGTCGAGAATTTGGTAATTTACGATCGATGGGGAGCCAAAGTATTTGGATGTAATGGTGTTCCGGTCAATCAACCAAATGTGGGATGGGATGGAACTTATCATTCCCAGCCTTTAAATCCCGGTGTATTTGTTTTTTATGTAAGGTTAAGAACTGACAAAGGGATCGTTGAGATGAGTGGTGATTTTACCTTGGTGAGGTAATCGGAAAGGGATTTGTTCTTATTCAATGGATTTTTAGATTTTGCATATTGACAACTGCACTTTTATTTAATTACCATTGAGCAAACTCCATAATGAAGTATTGTACATTTTGATTTTTCAAAAATTATGGATTTCTGACATCGATGGTTTTTAGACAAGGTCTTAATTGGAATTATTGAATAACATGATGGAATAGGAATTTATAAAGTGTAGCTATTTTTATCTACCAGATTTTCACTCTTAAGCTATCCGGACGCCACATTATCATGCCTTCTTTTATTCCGAAGGCATCATAGAATTCAGGCAGGTTCGTGAAAGGACCGATTACACGCAAGTGCGCAGGTGAATGCACATCAGTAAGTACACGGGAGGCCATTTCCTCCGGTCTTGTGTGGCCCAACCAGCCAAGCGCATAACCCATGAAAAATCTTTGGACAGGTTTAAGGCCGTTTACAGATTGGTGAGCATGAAATTGAGGTGTTTTTTTAAACGCATCCAACGCAAGAACTATCCCACCAAGATCTGCAATGTTTTCACCCAGAGTGGCTTTACCATTGATGTGGAGACTGTCCAGAACTGTATATTCGTTAAATTGATGAACCATTTTTTGTGCACGGGCATTAAACTGATCCTCATCTTCTTTTGTCCACCAGTTTCTAAGATTTCCATGTTCGTCAAATTGACGTCCCTCGTCATCAAAACCATGAGTGATCTCATGTCCGATGGTTGAAGCTCCTGCATAACCGTATACCAAAGCATCATCTAATTCTTCATCCTTGAAACCAGGTACAGTAAAAATAGCTGCTGGCAGTACGATTTCATTGTTTGAAGGATTGTAATAGGCATTGTATGTCTGTGGAGTCATGTCCCATTCCGTCCGGTCAACCGGTTTGTAGAGTTTGTCGATTTGTTCTGCATACCACCATTTTCTTGCGTTCATGACATTTTCACAATATGAATTTTTTGCAATCTCCATACTGCTAAAGTCTTTCCACTGATTAGGATAGCCCACTTTTTTATTCATGGTCTGTAGTTTAGTCAAAGCTTTGACCTTTGTTTCAGGGCTCATCCATTCTAAATTCCGGATGTGGTCAGCAAAAGAGGATTTTACGGCCTCTACCATGTCTTCATATCTTTTCTTGGCCTGAGGACTGAAGTACTCTTTAACAAATTCCCTACCCAACAATTCACCCATTGAATTTTCCACTTCATTCAGCGCCCTTTTCCATCGAGGTTTCTGCACCTGGGCACCACTCAATAGTTTTCCATAAAATGAAAAATTCTGATCGTTTATTTCTTTGGACAATGTTTGGGCAAAAGAGTTAACCAGATTCCATCGAAGGTATGCTTTCCAATGATCAATTGGCAAAGTCGTCAACAATCCGTTCAACGTTTTGAAAAATTCGGGTTGGCCTACAATGCAGGAATCAACTTTTATTTCTGCAGCTTGCAGCCATTCTGTCCAATTGATGGCCGGAGTCAACATTTTAAATTTTGCAATGGTGTAGGGATTGTAGTTGGCATTTGGATCTCTCAGATCTTCCAATTTTCTGGAGGATTTGGCCAGTGCCGTTTCAAGTGAAAGAATTTGTTGTGCGTCACGAGAAGATTGCTCCTGAGTTCTACCGAGAAATTGGAGCATAACAGCAATATGATGAGGATATTCATTTCTGATGTTGGAGGTTCGAGGATCTGTATTGAAATAATAATCCCTATTCGGAAGACCAAGTCCACCCTGATTTAAGTAAAGTGCCATTTGATCACTTTTTTTAAGATCCTGAGTGGCATACAGGCTGAAAGCAGTATTTGAACCTAGTTTATTCAGTTCAGCCACCATATGTAATAATTGAGGAATGGATTGTATGGAATCGATCTGGTCCAAAAGAGGTTTAAGTGGTGAAATGCCCAGTTGGTCTGCATGTATGGAGTCCATTGCCATCGACCAAAAGTCACCTATTCTTCTTGAATTATGATCAGCATTTGGATTCTTGGCTGCAGCTTCACATATGTTTCGCAATTTGAGATAATTTTCATTTACAACCAGGTTGGCAATACCCCATCGGCTTTCCTCAGGAGGAATTGGATTACTTTTTATCCAGCTGCCATTGGCATATAAAAAAATGTCATCTCCCGGTAGCACCGTGGTATCCATGTTTTTCACCAGAATGTCCGACTTTAGGGGAGTCTTTTCTGATGCTTGTTTACATCCGGTTTGGTAAATGAAAAAGATCAATAAAATGGTGATCGTTTTCGTCAGATATTTTTGATACAACATAAGGCAAAGATTATAGCTGCAAGATATGATTAGAAAGTAAGGAATACTAAAAGTAAACAATATCTGCCATTTTGGTTTGACTTGTATACATTTATGACCGAATATATTTTCACAATTGTTAGCATAATATTGCAATATGTGCATTTTAACTTTGCTGAAATAAGTTGAGTTCTTTGGAATACTCGTAGTCTTCAGACCAGACCCTTGAGAGAATGCATGTTGGCTCTAATTTTAAAAGCCAGAACTAAAAAACAGCTCTGTAGGTAATATAATATATTTTACTAATTACATTTTCTTCAAAGTATTCTTTAATTGTTATACTTTGGTACAAATGTTTATATAATCAAGTTTTTAATTTTCCAATTTATATCATGACCGTTTGTTTAGGCTGATATTCAACATATGGTGGTTAATGGACAAATTACGGGATGGAAAAGTCCTGAGTCTTTAATAGGTTTAGCTTTGAAGAAATCGAAAGGTTATGATATAAAGTGATTTTCCTGCTCAAGTTCAATAGTCATAAAAATTGGGTTTAAAAAAGGTAAAAAATAGAATTCAGTTATTTACCTTAATAAGCAATGCAATGATGACACCTCAGACAAAATATTCTTTAATCACTTCGACCATCTTAACCGGTTGGTCCGCGTGTATCCAGTGTCCTGCATTTTCTATCGTAACAAATTCTGCTTCTGAGAAATAAATTTTGATTTCTTCGCGGTCTTCGTTTGTCACATAATTTGATTTTGAGCCCAAAACAAAACAGACAGGAATGTAAATCCTATGGTCGGGAGAGAGGGATTCATTTATATTATTGTAATTTTGATAAATGGCTTCCAAATTGAGTTTCCACACAAACTTTTGATCATGTTTTCGGTCCAGATTCTTAAGTATGAACTGGCGGACTCCAAAATCTGGAATGAATGGAATGAGTCCTTCTTCCGCTTCTGACCTTTTGGTCAGCTTGTCCAGGTTGAGTGAAAACATTGCTTTGAAAATTTCTTCATGGCCTCCCTTGTAGGCTTTAATTCCAATGTCTACCACCATAGCTTTGTGGACGAGGGTTTCATCTGTTGCCAGCAATTCCATCACTACCTTACCTCCCATTGAATGCCCAATAATATTTACTTCCCTCAGATTATGCTCATGTACAAATCTTACGAGGTCCTGAGCCATAAGATGGTAATTCATCAAGGGTTGATGTGGAGATTTACCATGATTCCGAAGATCGATCAAGTAAATGGTAAATTGATCCGCAAGTCCATTTGCAATGGTCTGCCAATTGTCCAAACTCCCGAACAATCCATGAAGTATCAACAGTGGCGGTCCTTGACCCAGTTTTTTATAGTGTAAAGAAATTGTGTTATTCTCCTCCTGCATGGTATTTTTGCCTTTTGCGCTTAATTAATGTCCAAATTTATACTTAATTCAAATTATCAGCCTTCAGGGGATCAGCCAGATGCTATCAAGCAACTGACTGAAGGGGTGCTGAATGAAGAAAAGGCCCAAGTTTTACTCGGTGTGACTGGGTCTGGTAAAACATTTACCATTGCCAATGTCATTGCCAATATCAACAAACCAACCCTGATCCTCTCCCACAACAAAACACTCACCGCACAACTTTACGGTGAATTCAAGGAATTTTTCCCGGACAATGCTGTAGAATATTTTGTATCATATTATGATTATTACCAGCCGGAAGCTTACGTTTTTGTAACAGATACTTATATAGAGAAGGATCTCGCCATCAATGAAGAGGTAGACAAATTAAGGCTCAAGGCAACATCTTCTATACTTTCGGGCAGACGGGATGTGATCGTAGTCGCAACGGTTTCCTGCATTTTCGGAATGGGGAATCCAGAGGATTATAAAGCTGGAATTATTCGTATTCAAAAGGGCCAGGTCATCTCCCGAAATGATTTTTTGTATCGGCTGGTGGACAGTTTGTACAGCCGTACGGAAGGAGATCTGAATCGTGGAAATTTTCGTGTAAAAGGAGACACGGTCGACATCAATTTGCCTTACGTGGATTTTGGAATTCGCATCCACTTTTTTGGTGACCAGATTGAGCAGATCGATGAGATCGAAATTACTTCCGGCAAGCGCATTACCAGCATGGATTTTGCAGCTATCTTTCCTGCGAATCTTTATGTAGCACCCAAGGATAGATTGAAATCCATCCTCCGACATATAGAAGATGAACTGGCCCAACAGAAAAAGTATTTCGAATCAGAAATGAAATACAGCGAGGCGAAACGCATTGAAGAAAGGACTCAATTTGACTTGGAAATGATGCGTGAGCTTGGCTACTGTTCAGGAATAGAAAATTATTCACGATTCTTTGACGGTAGAGCAAAAGGTACTCGACCATTTTGTTTGTTGGACTATTTTCCGGATGATTATCTTTTAGTAATTGACGAAAGTCATGTGACCATTCCTCAGATAAGGGGCATGTGGGGCGGTGACCGAGCGCGTAAAATGAATTTGGTACAATTTGGCTTCAGGTTACCCTCTGCATTGGACAACAGGCCGTTAAGTTTTGAAGAATTTGAGCAGCAGATTAATCAGATTATTTATGTAAGTGCGACTCCTGCAGATTATGAGTTGGGACAAACAGAAGGAATGGTTGTTGAACAAGTTGTGAGGCCAACAGGTTTGCTTGATCCGCCTATTGAAATCAGGCCATCTATCAATCAAATTGATGATTTGCTGGACGAAATTCATAAACGCAAGGCAAAGAATGAAAGGGTGTTGGTCACGACGCTGACTAAAAGAATGTCGGAGGAACTGGCAAAATATTTTCAGGGTCTTAATTTGCTCTGCAAGTACATTCACTCTGAGATTGACACCATGGAGCGCGTGGAGATCCTCAGGGATCTCAGGCTTGGAGATTTTGATGTCTTGGTCGGTGTAAATTTACTGAGAGAAGGATTGGACCTTCCGGAAGTTTCACTGGTTGCAATTTTGGATGCAGACAAAGAAGGTTTTCTAAGAAGTGATCGTTCATTGACCCAGACTGCTGGGCGGGCTGCACGGAATGCCAATGGACTGGTGATCTTTTATGCGGATAAAGTAACCGACTCCATGAGGAGAACTATGGAAGAAACTGAAAGGAGGCGTGCTAAACAAATGGCATACAATATGGAACATGGAATCACGCCAAAGACATTGAGCAAGACCAGAGAGGAGATCATGGCCAAAAGCTCCATATTGGATTTGAGAGGCAAACAACCTAATGTTTATACAGGTCCTGAAGAGGGTATTATCGCTGCAGATCCTGTAGTAGAATATTTGAACCGCACACAAATCGAAAAACTTATTGCAGAAACAGAAAAGAAGATGAAACAAGCAGCCAAGGATCTTGATTTTATAACTGCTGCACAGCATAGAGATGAAATGAATCTCTTAAAAAAGAAACTACAGGGTTTGGCTTAGATTTTTCTGTCTTTCCACTCAAGAGATATTGGAAACCAAGACAACAACCCAAGTACTAAAAAATAAATAGTATACAAAAGCTCAAGTGGTAAAATCCATTTTAATAAATATCCTCGCTTGAAAAACATGCTAGATTGTCGAATTAAAATAAAGTCCATTAGAAAATGTAAGAACAACATTCCCAACCCAGCATATAAATAAATAGGTAATTCTAACATTAAAGCCAAAAGTGTAAATGCAGGCAAGCTCAATCTGAATACCCAAACGAAAGATGAGACTAATAACATGTTGAAGGAGGATGCACTCTTCATTTTTCCTGCCCATCTAAGACGTTGAGATAAGAGTGCTCGAACAGTTCTGATGGCGCTTGTCTGAACAGAAGCCTGATTTGATTTTAATGCATACACTTTGCCGGGATAGAGTTTTTTTACCTTTTGGATGAGAAAAAGATCATCTCCTGAAGCGATGTGTTGGTTGTTATCGTAAGGATCTGTCTCTTGAAAGACCGATTTCTCATAAGCAAGATTTGCCCCGCTACCAAGATAGAACATTCCCGAGCGAATCCCTACCAAATGCACCATGAAAGAATTGACAAAATCCATGTCCTGAAATAAATTCAGCAAGGTTTTTTCTTTTTTGACTAATACTGGCGCTACAATAAGCTTGGGTTTAAATTTTTCATAATACGCGACTATTGTTCTGAGCCAGTCTTCTCCATGAATGCAATCCGCATCTGTAGTTATCATCAAATGACCTGTGGCATGACTGATTCCATATGAAATGGCTTTTTTCTTTGAACCTGTGATGGTAGTACGTTTATAAACACCCAACCTCATCACTCTTAACCGCTGATCTTTGATGTTTTCAAGTATTTCAGGGGTGGCATCATCTGACTGATCATCCACCACAATCAGTTCAATTAAATCGTAGGGATAATTTTGAGCTAAAATAGAATTGGTACATTGTTGAATACTTTCTTCTTCATTTCTTGCAGGGACAATCACACTTACTTTCGTTGAAGGGGTAAATGCAAAATCTATGATAAATTCCTTTTGTTTTCGCCAATGAACCAGAAAGATCAGGCTAAGAATGATATAGATAAAAGAAAGAAATGCAACGGTAATGAGAAATATCAGCACAAAAAAAGTTTATTCAAACAAATCGTCGTAGCCAGACAAGGCTTTTTCCTTTTCAGCTGACTTTTTATTTAAATCTTTGGAACCTGCATTTGGGTCCATTACTTCTTCGTAAGCTGTATATTTTTCTTCGAATGCATGGTCTGAAGACTCAGGTTGCATCACCCCAAAATTTTTATAAGCCCAGGCTTTAAAAATTAAACCAATAGAGACCAAAGGAAGCCCAATGAGCTGTAGTCCGATGTGCAACATGCCACCAATGAAGCTGGCCTTAAAGGTTTGGAGGATTATTTTAATGTGATTACCTACCACTCTCGGATAAATAATAACGGCTGCAATTAAAAAGATCGGGGATAAAAAAAAGAGAATCCTGTAAACATGATAAAACAAATACAGGAATACACCCACAAAGGCAAGCAACACGAGTGTGCCAATAATCCTTTGGTAAAGATTCTTGTCGGAATTAAAAGTATATGTTTTATTCTGGATCATGTTCGCCAAGCAAATATAGCACAAATTTATGCATTAAAATAATAAATAATATGTTAATGTTGAATATTAACTTATTACGCTTGAATGGGATCAAAATGGGTTAAATACAATCTGGAAAATAAACCATTGGGATGTGCTAAAAGTTCCTGCTGGCTGCCTGATTCTACAATTTTTCCTTTTTCCAGCACAAGTATCTTGTCCACATTTTTAATGGTAGAAAGCCTGTGGGCTATAATGATAGAAGTTCTTCCTTTTGTAAGTTTGTCAATAGCATTCTGGATTATGGCCTCTGTCTGGTTATCAATTGAAGAAGTGGCTTCATCCAATATCAGGATATTGGGCTGGTAAACCAAAGCCCTTACAAATGAGATCAATTGGCGTTGGCCCATGGATAAGTTGGAGCCTCGTTCTGTTACCTGATATTCATATCCACCCGGTAACACCTTGAAGAAAATATCGGCTCCAATAGTTTTGGAGGCTTCCTCAATCTGTTGATGGCTGATGTTAGGATTATTGAGACTGATATTGTCATATACCGAACCATAAAACAAAAATACATCCTGTAGTACCAATCCTATATTACCTCTAAGGGTTTCTAAATCATATTCTTTGATATTGATCCCATCAATAGAAATCACTCCATTTTCCACCTCATAAAGTCGGTTGAGAATACTGATCATGGTCGACTTGCCAGAACCGGTGCTACCTACAATGGCTAAAGATTTGCCGGCTTCCAAAGTAAAGGAAATGTCATTTAAAACCGGAGTAATTCCATCATAGGAAAAGCTTACCCGATCAAATACAACCTCCCCTTTCAGTTTATCCAGATGAATATTACCTGAGTCATAATCCTTTTCTTGATTGTCCAGGGTATGAAAAATCCTTCCTCCGGCAATTAAACCCATTTGGAGGCTGTTGAATTTGTCAGCCAGCATTCTTACAGGTTGGAACAATCTGGCAATAAACATTGGAAAGGCAACCAATTGACCCACGGTAACAGCACCTCCAAGCACACCTTTTGCACCCCACCATACCATAAACCCAAGGGAGGCAGCGGATATAATTTCAACCACCGGAAAAAATACTGCATAATAGAATATCCCATCAAGATTTGCTCTGGTATAGGTTTTGTTGATGCTTTTGAATTTGGCTGCAATTTTTTTCTCAGCAGTGAAGATTTGGACTATCCTCATACCACTGATGTGTTCCTGAAGAAATGAATTCATCCGTGCAACTTCAGTTCGTACACGTTGGTAAGAAACCTTTACTTTTTCTTTAAAAATATAGCTGGCTATCAACAATAGGGGAAAGCTTACCAAAGAAATAAAGGTCAATTTTACACTGGTGTAGAACATCATGCCAAGTATAGTCAAAAGACCCAGCACATCTGCCATTATGGTGATAAGGCCTTCGGCAAATACGACATTTACTGATTCAAGATCATTGACAGTTCTGGTGGTATTGGTTCCAACCGGAGTTTTGTCAAAGTAAGCAAGCTTCATACCCAATAAATGTGCAAAGACTTTATTACGGATGTCTTTAATGACATTTTGCCCAAGGGTATTTGTCAGGATGGTAAAGAGATAACGTAAACCCGTCGTCGTGATTAAAACCAATACAAACAGTAAGGCCATTTTTTGGAGACCAGGAAGGTCTGCCTTCATGATGTGGTTGTCCACCATCAAATGAGTTAAATAAGGGGTCAATGCATTTAATGGAGCCAACAATATTGCTAGAAATGTTGAGGTCCAAAGTATCGATCTGTATGGTTTTGTAAAACCAAACAAACGTCTGAGAATAAAAAAATTGTTGCCTGAATCTGACATTGAGCCAGCAAAATTACAATTATTCTTACAGCATCCCCTCATCTGCAAAGCTGTAATAGCCTTGATCTGAAATTATCAGATGATCGAACACATTAATGTCAAGGGCAATCCCTGCATTTTTTGCTTTTTGTGTCAGGTCGATATCTTGCTGACTTGGCTTGAGATTTCCGGATGGGTGATTATGCGAAAGAATGATTGCAGTAGCCTGAAGTTCCAAGGCCCTCTTAAAAATGATGCGAACATCAACCACCGTACCGGTTAATCCTCCTAAACTAATCTTCTCCGCGCCCAATATGAAATTAGCTCTGTTGAGAAAAACCACCCAACATTCTTCTACTTGTAAATCTTCCATTCTGGAACGTAAGATCTGATAAGCTTCCTGACTGGATTTTAATCCGGTCTTTGGTTTGGCTTCAGCCTGTTGCCGGCGACGGGCCAGTTCCATGGCCGCTTCAATAGTAATGGCTTTAACTGATCCAATACCTTTGAATTTTTTTAGTTTGGCAATCCCCATTCTCCCAAGTTCGAATAGGTTGTTTCCTGAGGCATCTAGAATTTTTTTGGACAGATCAAGAGCACTTTCATTTCTGCTTCCTGATCCTAACAGGATAGAGAGTAGTTCTGCGTTGCTCAGCGCTTCTTTTCCTTTTAAGGCTAGTTTTTCACGGGGACGATCATCCAGTGCCCAGCTTTTAATGCTGCTGCCAGTAGGTGTTTTCATAGGTGTGTTATTTATTTTTTTGTGAATGATAGGGTGCTTACTTTTTGTTTGTCAAATAATTTCAATAGGTAGTTGCCTTGAGGAAGTTCTTGCACATCGAGTTTGATTGGTTGAACAGAAGGTGATCCGTATTTTACCTTTTTGTATAATTGTCCAGATAAATTGTACACTTCAAGATAATCCGGGATCCAGTTAAGTTTAGAAAGATCAATAAATATTTCTCTATTGGCGGGAACCGGAAAAGCAGATATTTTATCCGGGATTTGAAAGTCCCTTGAAGCAGTTGAGTTATTATCAACTTTATACAATTCTGATCCCAGGACATTGGTATATCTGGAGAGGATTATTTGGTTAGGGATGGTATTAAAAATTACCGGCCTGAAGCGGCCACCAAAATCTGTATAACTTTCTGCCTTCAGAGTATCTTGATGGAACCTCCAGATTTCTTTTAATAAAGGAATGGTTTCGATCACAAAATAAATTCTGTTACCTAGAACTTGAATGTTGGCATCTGTGGTTACACCGAAAGCAGAATTATCGACTTTCAAAGTACCTTTTTTGGTTCCGTCAGTAACACAGATATAGGTGTCTCCATTAGATTCTGCTGCATAAAAGTACAAACGGTCTTTATGAACCTTGAAGGCACCATAAGGAGCAGCATCTGTAGTTAAAAATACAGCTTCATTCCTGGTATAATCGTAACTTGAAATATCCTTGTCATTGTGGATAATAAAAGAAGTATTTATAAAAAATACATCTAGGTAATTTGAGGACTCTTTTGACAAGCTTATTTCTTTAGTGCCTGCAGACGTGCCATCTGTAACGATGGTCAGTTTTACAGAATTTTTTATCCCTCCAACAAAGAGCAAAGAATCTACTCCATATGCAGTGTAAACATTATCAAAATTAAATAGACCATTTTTTGAAAGGTAGGATTGAATAGTAAGAGTTCCTGCTGATGTCCCATCTGAAATCATAGGTGCCATCTTGGTGGTGTTGGTGCTGTTGTCAAAAAAGACGGCTCCACCCTTAAAGTTGGATGATTTATAGGTGTTTTTGGTAGTGGCATTGATGTCTGCAATTTTTAAAGTACCATTCACGGTAGCATCGCTTACCCATAATTGATTAGGATTGGGTTTCAACGGGTCGGCTTGAACAAATAGTAGAACTTTGTTGGTATCTATTTTCATGATGGCCTCAATAGGGGTTGTTTCAAAACCCCTTACTCCTTTTGTTCCAAGATCTTTACCATTGCTAACAAACAATGTCCTTACCCCCAAAAAACCGTCAAAAAATAGTTTGGTACCAGTATTCGTAAAGTGTCCAAAATTGGTAATATTTTCTGTACCTAAAAGTTTCCGGGTTCCTGCATCTGTTCCATCTGAAACAAATATACTTCCAGGACTGAAATCGGTATCAACACCATGGTAATATAGCTTATTGTCAAATACTATATTCTGCGATGACATGACTCCGGATTGTATACCCGGATATACATCTTTTATTAAAACCTGAGCATTCAGGTGAACGCAGGCGAACAAAACGAAAAGGACTGTAAACTTTTTCATTCTGCAATTCTACAAAAAAAAACTTTTAGGACAAAGCTTGTCTTAAGTCTTCAATCAAATCTTCCACATCTTCAATGC
>Ga0073902_10001117_pt1 | contig 14835 bp, 14 predicted proteins | sample KloWWTmeKNB19Kit_FD_66667 | JGI IMG/M metagenome (GOLD analysis project Ga0073902, IMG submission 66667) | Active sludge microbial communities from Klosterneuburg, Austria, studying microevolution and ecology of nitrifiers - Klosterneuburg... | ecosystem: Engineered > WWTP > Aerobic digester >...
ATGTCTGAAGTCGCAGGCCGTATGGCTATCCAAGAAGGTGCAAAATATCTTGAAAAGCCTCAAAAGGGTAAAGGAATTCTATTGGGGGGAGTGCCTGGTGTGCCTCCTGCTAAAGTTCTGGTACTTGGCGGGGGGGTTGTGGGTACGCAAGCTGCTAAAATGGCTGCCGGATTAGGTGCACAAGTAACTTTAATGGACATTAGCCTTAATCGGTTACGCTATTTGGCAGATGTGATGCCGGCAAACGTACATACAATGTTTTCGAATGAATTAACGATTAGAGAATTAGTAAGAAGCCATGACTTAATAGTCGGAGCAGTTTTAATTCCTGGAGCAAAAGCTCCAAGTTTGGTCACCAGAGATATGCTGTCAACTATGCACCCTGGAACCGTTTTGGTGGATGTGGCCATAGATCAGGGTGGGTGCATAGAGACCTCTAAACCTACCACACACGATGATCCGATTTACATTATTGATGAGGTCGTGCATTATTGTGTTGCGAATATGCCTGGTGCCGTTCCTTACACATCCACAGTGGCACTAACAAATGCCACACTTCCTTATGCCATTCAATTAGCTGATAAAGGATGGAGAAAAGCCTGTTCGGAAAACAAATCCCTTATGCTGGGATTAAATGTTGTTGGTGGCAAGGTTGTTTATGAGGGAGTTGCCAAGGCGTTCAATTTGACCTACACAAAAGTTGAAGATGTAATTTAAAATTTTGATAAAAAAATTTGGTACCTATGGTAAAATCATCATAACTTAAGGTGTTATTTCATTGTTCACATTTCAAACTTATAAAATATGTATATTACTTTGGAAGAACTTCGTCAAATTAAGCATCTATTGCCCAGTGGCAGTATCAAGCGCATAGCTGATGAGTTAAACATTGACGAACAAGCAGTTAGAAATTATTTTGGAGCGAATCATTTGGAGAATTCAGGTAACCACTTGCAGGCTGGTCCGAACGGTGGGATTGTGCAGATAGAGAATATGGAAATTCTCAATTTGGCAAAAAAAATATTAGATGAAGAGAATATTGCACATTCCAATTAACTAAAAAAATATCCAATTCATTTCTGGGCCTGAATTGTCAGGCCTTTTTTTTTATTTATAATTACCTTTATTTTGATAATTAATCACCCATTTTACCATTCCGCTGTAACTATTACTTCCGCCCTCCACTCCATTAAGTTTTAGGTAGGTATCATACAGCCAATCCCTCAGTGCAGGTAATATTTCAGGAAACTTATCGGCATGACTGTCTATCGATTTCAGATCAAACTTGATTGAATTTGTAATCTCTTCTGAGTACCTGTGGAATAGCTTCGGATCCAACCTAGATGCATTATTCATAAGATATTTCCAATAGCTCAATTCTGCACTGTATCGGACCATTTTACTACTACTTTTTCTACAAGCCAGTAAAGCTACAAAATTGCATTCCCCTTCATCAGTCCAACCAAATCCATGGGCTAATTCATGTGCCATGGTAAAAGGAATTATTAGTGAATCGAGCCCTGCATCAACATATCCCTCCCCTGAAAATGGCCAGTAGATACCAGCAGTTCCGAAAACAAGCAGACATCCTTCAGGATGTAAAACACGAACCCTTACTCGATCTAGTCCCACCACTAAAAGTTCTTTAAAAGTACTTTTAACTAAACTTCGAAGATGCTCTTCTACTGCTTGAAAATCCAGGAACATTGAGTCAGTCTCTAAACCAGCTCTTAACTGACATAAATCTTGGGTTTTAATATCTATCTCTCTTTCAAAATCCTTTCGTTCAATCTCATGATCCAATGACAAGCGCTCATTCAAAGGAACCCTTAAATAGTTAAACCCCCATAAATAATAAAAAAAAGAAAGATGCAGGATTAACAAACCCAAGCATTTTTGAAATCCCTTCCAAAATGAAAGATCCCCAAATACATGAAGGTAGATTAGAATTAAAATAAAAATTAATTGAAAGAGAATCCAGTAATATGACAAAGGGAATACACTGAAAAATGACAAATTACCCCATATATATCGGATTGATGAATAAACAGTAGTTACATAATATTTTTCCATTTTTTCCGGCGGAAGTGAATACAAAATCACTCCATACACCAGGCAGAGGCATAAGATAATGATACTTATTAACAAAAACTTATCTAATTTAAACTTCATATAAACTCTTCAAAATTAATGTCTATATTTAACAGTTGAACCAATTGACAATAAATCTTGTTTTCTCAGTTAAAATAATTAAAGATGGCATTTGAATTTACAGACAGCAACTTTCAGGAAAGTGCTTTGGCAAAAGACGGTGTAGCCGTTGTTGATTTCTGGGCAGAATGGTGTGGTCCTTGCCGATTAGTTGGACCCATTATTGATGAGCTTTCAAAAGAGTATGAAGGTAAGGTAACGATTGGTAAACTAAACGTAGACCATAATCCACAGGTTTCCATGCAGTTTGGTGTACGATCAATTCCAACCATACTTTTCATAAAAGAAGGCCAAATTGTTGAAAAACATGTCGGGACTGCTACGAAAGCAACTCTCAAGCAAAAAATTGATGCCCTGGTTTAACTTTCAAGAACCAAGGCAATAAACAAGCCCTTATCTTTGTTACGGTAGGGGCTTATTTATTTTAATATGTATGAATTTTTTTGATCAGTTTCCTGTACAGGCATTTAATCATCTAGAGCTTTTAGCCAACCAGGTGGTAGAAGGGTTCATTATAGGTAAGCATAAATCTCCATTTCATGGTTTTAGTGTAGAATTTGCCGAGCACAGACTTTACAACATTGGCGAAACCACCAAAGACCTGGATTGGAAAGTTTATGCCAGAACCGATAAATTATTTATTAAGAAATTTGAGGAAGAGACAAATCTCAGATGTCAAATTGTCATAGACACTTCCTCTTCTATGTACTTTCCAGAAGAAAAATTAAATAATGGCCTGGTTCTTAATAAACTGAAGTTTTCTGCACTTGGAGCAGCCTGCATTATGAATATTCTGCGCAAACAGCGGGATGCTTTCGGCATAAGTCTTTTTGATGAAAAACTAAATTTTCAATCACAAACTAAATCAAGCACAACACACTATCAGTTGCTGCTGAGCTTTCTTGAAAAATGGATCAATGACTTCGACTTAAACAGGAAAAGTTCCACAGCACAGGCATTGCATGAAATTGCAGATCAAATTCATAAAAGATCGATGGTTGTAATCTTTAGTGATATGTTTGATGATACTGATAAAACAGATGATTTGTTTGGAGCTCTTCAGCATCTTAAACATAACAAGCATGAAGTTTTGCTCTTCCATGTTGTAGATAAGAAACTGGAGATTGATTTTGATTTTGAAAACAGGCCATATCAATTTGTTGATATGGAAACCGGAGAAAAGGTTCGTTTACAAGCGCATCAAATAAAAGACCGATATGTAGAAAAGATGCAAGAATATCATAATTCCATAAAAAACAAATGCATTCAGTACAGAATTGATTATCATGAAGCAGACATCAATCAGGGTTACGATTATATTCTACAATCATTTCTTGGTAAAAGGAAGAAAATGCAATAAGTCTTTTAATTTATTTAATTAAATTTTATGAGTAAAATAATTCTAAGTAAAATTTCTACTGACGCCCCTGCCAAGGCGGAAAAAGAAAAATTAGTAAAAGAAACTCAAAAACTTGCCAAGCAAATTGGAGAATTTGCTGACAAATTTTATGCAGAAAAAAAGCATAGTTTGCTAGTGGTTCTGCAAGGGATGGATGCAAGTGGAAAGGATGGGGTTGCAAAAAGTGTATTTACCTATTGTGCCCCTTTAGTGGTTGATGCTCATCCTTTTAAAAAACCATCAGAAGAAGAAATGCAGCACGATTTTCTTTGGAGGGTTCACAAGTTTGTCCCTGCAAAAGGTCAGATTAAAATATTTATAAGATCCCATTACGAAGACATTTTAATCCAAAGAGTTCATAATTGGATAAATGACGATCGTGCCCACATGAGACTGGAGGCCATTAACAACTTCGAAAAAATACTACAAGAAGATAACAACACGACCATATTGAAATTTTATCTGCATCTATCTCATAAAAAACAACTAGAAAAAATAGAAGAAAGAAGAACTGCCATCGATAAACAATGGAAATACAATCCTCAGGACTTTGAGGAAAGCAAGTTATGGGATAAATATATGAGATATTATGAATCAGCCATCAACGGCAGTGAAGTTCCCTGGATAATAGTACCTTCAGACCAAAGATGGTATCGCAATTATTTTGTAGCAAAAAAAGTTTTCGATACTTTGAAAAATTTGAATCCCGAATACCCAAGGATAGATAGTATAAAATGAGAATAGATAAATGGCTTTGGGCTGTCCGTTTTTACAAATCCAGAACATTAGCAGCTTTGTCATGCAAATCTTCAAAGGTTAAAATAAATGGGCATGAGGCTAAGTCTTCAAGTTCAATAAAAATCGGTGATATTATAGAAATTAAAAAGAATGGTTTTTATCTAAAGTACCAGGCTTTAGGTTTACCCGAAAAGAGAACAAGCGCTCCCCTTGCCAGTCTCGCCTTTTCAAACCTGACTCCACCAGAGGAATTAAATAAATATAATGAAGCTTACCGCGAATCATCCTATTTTGTTGTGAGAGAAAAAGGTGCAGGACGTCCAACTAAAAAAGAAAGGCGTGAAATAGAATTGCATCATTTAGAATCAAACGAATGGCCGGATTTTGAAGACTAATGAATAAATTTTAATAAAAAGATATTACCTTTGCGTTAAGTTGCTAAAATCCCTTAAAGTTAGGGAGTTTTCACTATAAAATTAGTCTTGGGGGTTTAGCTCAGCTGGCTAGAGCGCTTGCATGGCATGCAAGAGGTCGTCGGTTCGACTCCGATAACCTCCACTTTTTTTTTAACTAAGGGAACCTTTTGATACATTATTTTGATTTAATAATAAATGAGAAATTATGCTAAGATTATTTTTCTTAATATCTTCCCTATTAATTTTCTTTGTTTTAACCAATCACTCAATAACTCCTCATACCAAAGTATGCCATATTACAGATGAAGACAATTTAGTAAATCTGTACCAAAAGTGCGAATTAAGTGGGATGTTAAGTTTTGATGTGTTTTCAAAAGCAGTTGCCGGTATCCAAAAATTCCATCCCAAAAAGAAAATAATTTCAATTTGTGACTTCACCCTACCCTCTTTCAAAGAGCGTTTTTTTGTAATTGATTTGGAAAAGGCAAAATTAGTAACTTCAAGCTTAGTTGCCCATGGAAAAAATTCAGGGCTTATAATGGCAAATTCATTTTCAAATAAGCCAAATTCTTTGCAATCCAGTTTAGGGTTTTATATTGTTGGACAAAAAATTATTAGCCCCAAGCATGGGGACGCTTTATTACTGGAAGGATTAGAAAAAGGTGTTAATGATCAAGCCAGGAATAGAGAAATTATAATTCATGCTGCTGATTATGTAAGTAAAGATTTTATTGAAAGAAATGGTAAATTGGGAAGGAGTTTTGGTTGTCCAGCATTACCTGAGGCAATTTTAAACTCAATTTTACCTACCATCAGAAATGGCAGTTTGCTTTATATTCATGGTCAACAGAATCCAAAATCCTAATGCCTGTTTCATCATAGGATTGGATAGTCACCTATCCAAAGCTGACAAAAAAATGCTTGTCGGGAATGATCTCTAAACAAGCTTTTCTCTATTTAATATTAGTATTGCTAGGTAGCCAGTTTCTCTTCAGCACTTCCTGTGGCCAACAAAAAGGGAGTGTCAGTCTGCTTATTCAAGACACCACCATTTACTCTCGGACCAATTTTACAAATTTAACACTTGATCAAGTAAAATTTGCTGAACAATTAGACAGTGCCTTTCTAGATTCGAATATTTGTAAAGAAATTATATCATTTTATGATAGGAGAAATAACCAGCTTGCCTGGTTTACTGAAAATGGAATTTCAGAAGCTGCTTTTAATTTTAGAAGCCTGGTAGATTTGTTCAAACTTCAATTTGGTGACAGTACCATAAAGTTGGATTTATTAGATCAAGTTTATGAAAAATTAAGCCTTGATTCTAATTACTTTTTCAAACATCCCGACGAGATTAATCATGTCGAATTTTTTCTTACCAAATCATTTTTCGAATATGCGCATAAAGTATATTTTGGAATAAATAAAAGCCCAAAGGATCTTGAATGGTACATACCCAGAAAGAAGAAAAACTATGGCCAATTGTTAGAGAGCATTGTTAAAAAAGACAAGGATTTTTCAAAATACGAACCAATAAATCCATTTTATCAGGACCTCAAAGCAAAACTAATTTATTTAAATTCAATTTTTTTACAACTTGAAGAACTTAACAAGGAAATCCAAACACTGCAATTTAATAATCTGACTGTAGACTCCCTCCCCGAACCAATTGTTAAATATTTAAAATTATTAGGAGATTATTCTTTTAACAAATATGACTGTCCCTTATTTCAAACTTCCATTCAAAATTATCAAAGAAGGCATGGAATAAATACATCAGGTCAGCTGGACAGTTTTACTATGGCATTGTTAAAGATTCCTCCCGACCAAATATTAAAAAAAATAATTGTTAACATGGAGCGTTTGAGATGGCTATCTGACACTATTCCCGATCGTCTCATCTTGGTCAATATCCCAGACTACAAATTATTCGTCTTTGACTCTTCCAAATACCAATGGGAAATGAATGTTGTAGTTGGCAAAAACATTCATGCCACAAACATTTTTGCCGGAAATATGCAATACATAGTATTTAATCCCTATTGGGTTGTACCTACAAGCATTATAAAAAATGAAATTCTTCCATCTCTCAAAAAAGATCTGAATTACATCAGCCGAAATGAAATGGAGGTATTGCAAGGAGATAAAATAATAAATGCAAATCGAATTAATTGGAGCAGGTACAAGGATAGGACTCCATTTACTATTCGCCAAAAACCCGGTTCGAAAAATGCATTGGGAAAAATCAAATTTATATTCCCCAACAATTTCAATATTTACCTTCATGATACCCCTGCGAAGTCGCTGTTCAAAGAGCAAAGAAGAGGATTTAGTCATGGATGTATAAGATTAGAAGAGCCCTTTAAACTCGCAGAATACTTATTAAGTTACAATCGAAATTATACTTCCAATGAGATAAAAAAGCTTTATGCCTCATCTAAAGAAACATGGGTCGTACTTCCAAAGCCAATCCCAGTGCTAATCTGTTATTTTACATCTTGGGTTGACATCAATGGAAACCTTAATTTTAGAGAAGATATTTATAATCACGATTTAAAGTTGGAGCATGAAATCTTTGGTGAAACAAGATAAATTTGTACCCAAGATCTAATTTTCCACAAACGATTCTAATCAAAAAAATGTAATATAACCAATTTGGATTAGCCTAATTGAAGATTTAGCAAAAAACGATTACGATTAAGTTGCTAAGTCTAGGTTTTTGTATCAATTTACTAAATATTGAATTTTAAGGAACTATTTTTTCTTGATATATGTTGTAGTAGCATTATTTCACAATTAAATTTGTTTTATGAGTTTACAAGATAAGTATAAGTCAGTTTTGGATCTTGGTACAGAATTAGGAATTAAGGACGGATTTGTTCAAGAGGAAAATGGCGTGTTAAAAATGGGAGGAGTTGCTGCTACCCAATACCAAAAAGATCAAATTTGGGATAAAATAAAGTCTATCGGTGGCGAAAATCCCGGTGATTTAGTCGCTGACATCAAAGTCAGTGATACCTCATATTATACCAAGCATACTGTTGCAAAAGGAGAAAGTTTGAGTTTGATTGCCAAAAAATACTTCAAAGATCCTATGAAATACAAGGCTATTTTTGAGGCGAATACAAATATTTTAAAAGATCCAGATTTAATACATCCAGGTCAGGAATTAGTGATTCCAAACCTTTAAGATATCTTTGCTTTATGAAAAGGCCTTGGCGTAATTCCAGGGCCTTTTTTTTTCAATTACCCAAACCGTAAAACTAATTTGTTCCAATTATCGTTATTTGCCTAAAACTAAATTCAATGCTTCGAACTAGGATATTTTTCATAGGCTGTTATTTTTCTACATTAGCCATCCTTTCCTCCCAAAATACCGAAACAAATGCAGTCGTAGAAAATTACTCCAAACTTGATCCAGGTGAAGCGGTACGTGCGATCCTAATTGATAAACAGAATTATAAATGGCTTGGCACAGACAAAGGGTTATACCGACTCATCAGCATGGATTCAGATCCTGAATTAATCAGTGCAGACTCCATTACAGGATTAACCGAGGATAAGAAGGAAATGGTTTGGTATGGCAATCGATCACAGCAATTGAACACTGAGGATCACAACCAAACCATCACACTGGGTGCCACAAATGCAAAAATAAGCTGCATGACTTACTACAAAGGGGATATTTGGGTAGGCACTGACCAAGGTCTATTCAGAGTTTCTGATGATCGGGGTAAAGTATTGCAACATCATAAAACCAGTAACTCCAAACTTAAATCAAATCAAATAAACATGCTCTTTGCTGATCCAGAAGGGAAACTATGGGTAGGCACCGATAATGGGGTTGTTATTATTGAAAAAAATGATTGGGATGCTTATGAAAAAGAGCATAAAATAACCGGAGCCGTAGCTACAAAAGAAGGAATTTGGCTCTTGGCAGAAAAGAAAATGTGGTTAATATACAAAGAAGAAGGACGAGACCGGTGGCAGGATGCTGCTGTAAAAAGAGGTTTAAGTTCAGGGCCCGTTAGAGCTATCGTCGCTGATAGTAAAGGTCAAATTTATGTAGCTTCTGAAATTCTTGTTAAATTCGATCCCTACACTGATAAAAGTCTTCAAATTGATAAAGATTATGGATTTGTATCCGCTCAAACTCTGTCGTTAGCTTGTGATAAAAATGATGATTTATGGGTGGGAACTGCAGACAGAGGCTTATTTAGGATTGATATTATTGAAGGAGAAGTTGAAGAATTGTCGGTAGTTGCCTTTTCCAAGGGAGAAATTAAATGCCCCGGAGCAAAAACTGCCTCCATAACCGTTATAACACGAGGGGGGAAAACACCTTACAGCTACCAATGGAACGTACCAGAACTTTCAGGGAGTAAAGCTGATTCAGTAGGAGCCGGGCAGTATTCTGTCACCGTAACAGATGCTGAAGGCGAGGAATTTGTGACAGCTGTACAGATCAAGGAACCTGAATCTATATCAGTTGAAATTTTATCAAAACAAAGGGTGTCCGAAATAAACAGAAAGGATGGCAAAGCGAATATAAAGGTTTCAGGAGGCTCTGCTCCATATAGAATTATATGGGATAATGGTCGAACCGGCGCATCTGTTACAAATTTATCTGCAGGAAAACACATTGTAAAAATTTATGACCAAAATCAATGTTTCCAATCCGCAAACCTTTACATAGAAGCACCAAGGGCAATTCCGGAATTAGAAAGAGAAAAATTAGCTGTAGGCCAAACCTTAAGGATTAATGAACTCTATTTCACAGCTGATTCTTCTATAATTTCAAGTGAGTCTTACCCAGTCATTGATGAAATCTTTGAATTCCTTTCTAAAAACAAAGACATTGTAATTGAAATCGGCGGACATACCAATGGGATTCCACCACATGAATATTGTGATAAGCTTTCTGCACAAAGAGCAAAAAATGTAGCAAATTACCTTTATGAAAAAGGGATTCCATTTGATCAAATATCCCATAGAGGTTATGGAAAACGTGTACCTATTGCTTCTAATGAAACCTTATCAGGAAGGCAAAAAAACCAACGTGTAGAAATGAAAATTATCAGTTTGGCCAAATAGGCTGATTTATTTAATATGATTGAATTGATTCGGATTCAATATATATTACATATTTATATATATTTGTGCTTAATTTGTTATTAATAGAATAACCATATCGGATATGTCAAATTTGAATTTAAATAAATGTCCAATTTGTGGTTCAGATTTGATTACCAAAGGAATAGAACTTAAAGATCATAAAATCTCACAAGAATTGTTTCAACTTGCAAGTTGTGATGATTGTGGTCAATTATTTACACAGAACCCCCCGGATGAGTTAAACTCAGGTGCTTATTATAAAAGTGAGCGATACATTTCTCACTCCAATTCGACCAAAGGTGTAATCAATTACCTATATCATATCGTAAGAGTTTACATGTTGAGGAAGAAAAGGAAAATAATAGCGGGTGTCAGCACTTCAAGAAAATTAATAGACATAGGTTGTGGAACAGGATATTTTCTAAATCAAATGCACAGTAATGGATATACGACCAAAGGAGTTGAACGAAGTCCAGAAGCAAGAAGATTTTGTATTGATAATTTTGGTTTGGATGTTGTATCCCCTGAATATTTGTTTGATGATTTGGTTCAAGAAAAATTTGAACTGGCGACAATGTGGCATGTATTAGAGCATCTATACGATCCTCATAAATACCTAAAAGCAATTCATAAAATTCTTAAGGATGAATCTTATCTCTTTGTTGCCGTTCCAAATTACAAATCATATGATGCAGAATATTATCGTCAATTTTGGGCAGGTTATGACGTTCCTAGGCATTTATGGCATTTTGATGCTTCAACTGTTACAAATCTAGTAGAAGGCGTCGGTTTTAAATTAGTTTCCTTGCACAGGTTGCCCTTTGATGCCTATTATGTTTCATTATTAAGTGAAAGCTATAAAGGAAACCGCTTTTTTGTATTCGCAGGTTTGTTAAATGGACTTAAATCACAGATTGTGAGCTTGTTTAACCTCAAAAGGACAAGTTCAATATTATATGTTTTCAAAAAAATATAAAATGATCGGAACAGCAGAACGCGTATCGAATCAAGACAGAACTGACAATTATGTATATCAACGATGTTTATTTGCCTATCATGAAGCTGTAAAAAGAATATCTGGCAGAGTACTTGAGATTGGAACCGGAAGCGGCCTGGGAATAGAGTTAATGGCTTCACATTGCAAAGAATTTATAACTGTAGATAAGTATTCCAACAAAATTGATTTTTCAATTTATCCAAATGTCCAATTTATCCAAATGGAAATTCCTCCATTTGTTGGATTTGAAGATAATTCCTTTGATTTTGTAATTTCTTTTCAGGTGATCGAACATTTGGAAAAGGATGCTTTATTCGTAAGTGAAATTCAAAGGGTTCTAAAAAAGGGAGGAAAAGCGATTTTGACCACTCCTAACCGTATTCAATCATTAAGTCGGAATCCTTGGCATGTAAGGGAATATCTTGGCTCCGAACTAGAACTTCTATTGTTGAATCAGGGTTTCAATTCTGTTGAAAAGTTGGGAACCTTTGGAAATCAAAAAGTTCAAGAGTATATTGAGACCAACAAAGCTTCTGTCAAAAAGATAACCAAATTCGACATCTTTAATCTTCAATATAAACTTCCCAGAAAATTGTTACAGATCCCCTATGATTTTTTCAATAGAATGAATCGCAAAATGATTGCAAAAGGATTCACTGAATTAAGCTCTTCCATAAAAGTGGACGACTTCTATGTTGGTGTCCAAAATAACGAAAGTCTGGACCTATTTTTTGTTGCAACTAAATAAACCTTGGATCAAGGTTTATTTGTGAACTATTCAGCCATTTCAACTTGTCTGGATGCTTTCTTTCTTTCATTCTCATCCAAGATAACTTTTCTTAGTCTGAGAGATTTTGGAGTTGCCTCCAAATATTCGTCCTCCTGTATATATTCCAAAGCTTCTTCTAATGAGAAATTTCTTTTGGGAGTAATTTGAGTAGTTCCATCACTACCTGAGGCTCTCATGTTTGTGAGTTTCTTTCCTGTGATTACATTGACTACCAAATCTCCTGGTCGAATATGCTCACCAATTACTTGACCTACATAAATCTGGTCACCTGGATCTATAAAAAAGGAGCCACGATCCTGTAAATTACCAATAGAATAAGCAGTGCATGCCCCCATTTCTTTAGAAACGAAAACACCCATAACTCTTGAAGGAATCGGTCCTTTCCAAGGTTCAAAATCTTTAAATCTATGAGCAATAATAGCTTCACCTGCAGAGGCAGTTAGTAACATATTTCTTAAACCGATTAACCCTCTGGAAGGAATATTAAATTCAATATGGGTCAAATCACCCTTCTGTTCCATTACGGTCATTTCTCCTTTACGCTGGCTGATTAACTCAATAACCTTTCCGCTGAAAGCTTCAGGCACATCTATTGTTAACAGCTCAATTGGCTCACATCTCACCCCATCAATTTCTTTTACAATTACCCGTGGTTGACCTACTTGTAATTCATATCCTTCTCTTCTCATGGTCTCTATAAGTATTGAAAGATGCAGGATTCCTCTACCGTATACAAGAAAAGCATCCGGAGAATTTGTATCTTCCATTTTCATGGCCAAATTTTTCTCCAATTCCTTCTCCAATCTCTCTCTGATGTGCCTGGAGGTTACAAATTTGCCCTCCTTACCAAAGAAAGGTGAATTGTTGATCGTGAATAACATACACATCGTAGGTTCATCCACTTGAATTGGAACCATTCCTTCGGGGTTTTCAAACTCAGCTATCGTATCTCCAATTTCAAAATTCTCAATGCCAAAAACCCCACAAATATCACCTGCAACAACCTCTTCAACTTTAATTTTACCCAAACCTTCGAAAGTAAATAACTCCTTAACTCTGGATTTAAGAATGGATCCGTCGCGCTTTACTAAAGAAACAGGTTGATTGACTTTAACTGCTCCTCTTTTAACACGACCGATGGCAATTCTTCCTATGAATGAAGAGTAATCCAAGGAAGAAATCATTACTTGAAGACTTCCTACATCAATCTTTGGAGTAGGAATATGCTCGATAATCATATCTAACAGGTAAGTAATGTCAGATGTAGGAGTTTTATAATCTGGTCCCATCCATCCTTGTTTGGATGATCCATAGACTGTAGGAAAATCAAGTTGTTCTTCTGTGGCATCCAAATTAAAAAATAGCTCAAATACCTGATCGTGAACCTCATCTGGCCTACAATTAGGCTTATCGACTTTATTAATCACCACAATAGGCTTTTTACCCATGGCCAAAGCCTTTTGCAAGACAAATCTTGTCTGAGGCATAGCGCCTTCAAAGGCATCTACTAATAACAATACCCCATCTGCCATATTGAGCACACGCTCCACCTCACCGCCAAAATCAGCGTGACCTGGTGTATCTATGATGTTGATTTTTACATCTTTGTATCTTACAGAAACATTTTTAGCCAATATGGTTATTCCTCTTTCTCGCTCCAACTCATTATTATCTAAAATTAGTTCACCAGTTTCCTGATTTTCCCTAAAAAGTTTTGTCTGGTGAAGAATTTTATCAACCAAGGTAGTCTTGCCATGGTCAACGTGGGCAATGATTGCAATGTTACGTATCTGAGTCATATTCACTATTAATTACGCAAAATTAAGCTTAAAGCGTCAGCTAAAGATGTTAAAAGTCTAGAATAACAAATAATTTACAATAATAATCTGATGATTATATATTAATTTATTCTTAATATTATATAAAAATGAAAGCTTTCTCAAATGGATCGAATCAATGCCAGAATTGAATATTTAATATATTTTGGAAATATGACCTGTTATGGTCTTATGCTATTTTTTTTCAAGGCAAGCTTTAGGACTACAAAAATTAAATATCCCCAAGGTGATGCATGCATTAGAAAATCAAACCAATCTAGGTATTTCATTCCATGAGCACCACCCAAAATCCATTTTATTTTACCATAAACATGGGGTTCGGGAAAATAAGGTGTCAGACCTAAAGTAAGGCATAAAAAAATAGCGAAAGCAAGTGGATTGAAATTTTTAAACATGGTCGCCCTGTTTAAATGGCTTGACAATTTGGGAAATAAATCCAGAAGGATAATTTTCAGAATCTTCAAATCCCAAGGCAATATCTCTCCCATCAGATGGAATGTAGGCGGTTTTAAATAAGTAGTCCCAAATACTTAGACTTATTCCATAATTAACCCCATAGGTTCCAGCTGGCAATATTTTTGCATGATGCCAGATGTGCATTACGGGATTATTTAGAATGTATTTGAGTGGCCCATAACTGATTTTAAGATTTGCATGATTGATATGTCCAATCAGTAAAGCAATCATGTGTACAATAAAAAAATCCTTAATTCCAAAACCCAACATGGCTAAAGGTAAATATTGTATCGATTTGTAGATTATAGTTTCCATAAAATGAAATCTCAGATGTGCCGCAAAACCCATTTGCTCAACACTGTGGTGAACTTTATGAAATTCCCACAAAACTGGAAAACGATGAAGCATTCTGTGTACATTCCATTGGATGAAATCAGCCAAAATAAACTGAATTAAAAATTGACTCCACCATGGCAGCTGACTTAATTCTAAGGCTACAAGATTTGTGATCCCAAAAATTGCAAGTCCGTTATTGAATAATTCAACAAAAACATTTGACAATGCATTATATGCAATCAATGAAAAGAGGAAAAAATTAAAAAACATGTAAAAGGCATCCAAAAAAAAGTCCTTCCTAAAAATATTTTGATTTTTCCTCCAGGGAAATAAAATTTCAATGACCCATGTAAGTAAGGATAATAAAATCAAGGCATAAAAATAATTTTTGTACCATGGTTGCCCAGATGAATGCATGCACATTTCATTCTTTAGGTAATTCCAATAACCGATGTAGGAATTTTTTATAATTTCAAAATAGTCTTCCATTCAATATTTTAATAGTTCAATAAATATTCCAAACTCTTAGCCACTATTTC
>Ga0073902_10001120_pt1 | contig 14815 bp, 11 predicted proteins | sample KloWWTmeKNB19Kit_FD_66667 | JGI IMG/M metagenome (GOLD analysis project Ga0073902, IMG submission 66667) | Active sludge microbial communities from Klosterneuburg, Austria, studying microevolution and ecology of nitrifiers - Klosterneuburg... | ecosystem: Engineered > WWTP > Aerobic digester >...
TCAGCAAGTCAGATCCGGATGTAAATTTGAAAAATAAAATTATTAAAGTTGGGGATAAGTTATCTTATGATTACAGCTCGGTTTTGCAACGCTATTCTAGTTTTACTCAGGCTGTTTACAAGAGAAAGAAATTTGATTTTAGTGCAGGGTTTTTAGTTGCACACAAACGTGACTTTCGGGAGGGCAGATTTCAAAATGCAATTTTCGAAAACGCTAAAGGCAAGTCTGAGACTCTTACCGGATTTCAATGGGCTGTAAAGACAAATTCTACTTACAAAATTAATGGACGCAATTATGTTTCCATGTCCTTGGCATATGAATCGCTGCCTCCATTGTTTGATCAGGTTTTTATAAACCCGGGATGGAGAGCTGATGTCATTCCTGATATTCAAAATACCACCAACAGGTCAGTGGAGATTCGTTACTATTTTAAAAGTCCTGGCTTTAAATTTCAATTAGGTGGATTTGCCATTCAATCAAAAAATCAAACGAGAAATAAAGATTTTTTTCTGGACGGAGATTTGGAAACCGGGAATAACCCTGAACTTAGAGACGGAGGTCTAATTAATGGTTTTTATACGGGACTTAATCAGGATCATCTTGGAGTGGATGTAGGTGTAGAATATGCTCTGCCATTTGGCTTTGTTTTAGGAGGGATGTTTCAAAATAACCTGGCTGTGTATACAAGCAGACCCGATTTTTTGATTTACGATCAATTCAGTAAAGCGGCGTCAAAATATACGATTTATTTGAAAAATTTCTTTGTTCCCGGGACACCTCAGACGGTAGGTACCCTAAATTTAAAATATAATTTTAAGCGATTTGGATTTGCCACTTTAAATTTCTCCTATGTGGATCGTTCATACCTCGAAGTAAATCCGCTCCGACGAACTTCTGAGGCAACTCAGGGAATCGACAGAAATACTGATTTGTTCCGCTCTTATATAGATCAGGAAAAACTACCGGCTTACTTTGTAATGGATGCTTTTATTTTTAAAAGTTATAAGATATATGGTCATTATACAAGCATCAGCCTTGGTGTGAACAATTTATTAAATAATAAAAATTTGGTCTCCGGAGGATTTGAACAATTCAGATTTGACTTTGAATCAAACAACCCTCAAAAATTTCCTAATAAATATTTCAACCTTCAGGGAATAAACTATTTCTTTAATCTCATCGTGTCATTTGAATAAGTATAAATTATGATATTTAATAAATTTTTAAGCTGGTCAATTGGTTCGTTTTTTGCCTTGCTATTGATTGCTTCCTGCGTAGACAGAGCGTTTGATGAACCTCCTGTGTTTACGCCAACCATTCCATTCAGTGCAAACAGCTCGATTGTACAACTAAAATCAAAATACATTCCTGGTCAATTTATCAACATTGCCGAGGAGTTAAATATCATCGCAACAGTGATTGCCGATGACCGTTCAGGTAACTTTTATAAAACTCTTGTAATCCAGGACAGTACTGGTGGAATTGAAGTTAAGATCAACAGTATTGGATTATTTGCTTTGTTTCCTATAGGAACCCGCGTAGGAATTAAATGCAAAAATCTTACCATAGGAGATTATGCCGGACTCATTCAGTTAGGGCAGGGTTCCTATTTGGACAATGGAAGAGAACGGCTTGCCGGAATAGAAGATGCGTTACTGGATCAATATGTTTTTGCCGGAGAAAGAAACAAATTTGTAACCCCCAAAACAAAATCAATTAATGCCTTGAATTCTTTGGATTTAAGTACTTTAATAAAATTAGAAGATGTAGAGTTTGATCGTGCGGAATTAGGTAAAACATATGCAAACGTTGCGACTCAAACATCTCAAAATGTAATTTTGGTTGATTGCAACAAGGCTAGTTTGTTGTTGCGAACCAGTGGTTTTGCGGATTTTGCCAATTTTTCAATACCTGCAGCTAACGGAAGCCTTACAGGTGTGTTGTCAAAGTTTAATACCGATGTGCAAATCTACATTCGGGATACTTCAGACATCCTTTTCAACAAAACTCCTTGTGGGGGTGGGAGTGGACAGGCTATTCTAAAATCAATTTCAGAAATCAGATCACTTTATTCAGGAGCTGCCAGTAATATATCCGAAGATTATAAAATTTTAGGCATAGTAACTTCAGATAAAGACAATTCAAACGTGAATGCACGAAATTTATTTATTCAGGATGCTTCTGGTGCCATTACAGTTCGTTTTTCAGCCAATCATTCTTATGCTTTAGGAGATGAGCTCGAGATCAATTTAAAAGGAATAGAGTTGTCTGAATTTAATGGACTCCTTCAATTAAATAATGTTCCTGTAAACAAGGTAACCAAAATTTCAAGTGGTAAATCTATTTCACCAAAGCAAATTACAATTGGGGAATTGTTGACTTCCTTTGAAAACTATGAAAGTCAACTTGTCCAAATTGTAAATGCGTCATTATCTAAATCCAGTGGTACAACTTACACCGATAATGTGGAAGTTAACGACCAGACAGGTAAAATAAATCTGTTTACCAGTCAAACAGCAAAATTCGCAAACGATGTTTTTCCCTCAGCCATTGTAAAAATCACAGCCATCGTCTCACAATTCAATAGCAAACAACTATTAATTCGTAACCTGAATGATGTAGTGATAACTGGAGGAGGAGGAGGGCAATCCGAACTTAAATCAATAAAATTCATTCGTGATTTATTTGTCGGCACCTTGACCAATGTCTCCGGAGATTTTAAAGTGAAAGGCATTGTGAGTTCTGAAAAAAATGCACTGAATGTTGTAACGCAGAATGTTTTCATTCAAGATGCTACGGCTGCTATCGTGATTCGTTTTTCAGGGAATCATAGTTTTAATCTTGGTGACGAAATTGAAGTAGTGGTAAAAGGTGTGGAACTTTCCGAATTCAATGGACTTTTGCAGCTCAATAGCACTCCACTGGCAAATGCCAAATTAATTACTTCAGGAAATCAAATTCAACCCAGGGTAGTAACCATTGCACAAATAATTTCTGAAGCTGAGAATTGGGAAGGGCAATTGCTTAAGATATTGAACCCAAACTTTTCCAAATCCTCCGGTACAAATTACTCAGGTACAGTGATCATAAATGATGGGACGGGAACAATAGACTTGTTTACACGTTCACAAGCCAATTTTGCCGCTGATAATTTTCCAACTTCTGCGAAAAGTATCACAGGCATTTTGTCACAATTTACCGCAAGACAGTTGATCATGCGGACTGTGTCCGATATTGAGCAATAGTATTTTCTTGGCTTATGGAGGTCTTTAAGTTTAAATATTTTGACCTGATCAATGGTGAGAATATTATGAAGCCTTCCACGGATAGTGTCATCTTAGGTGCCTGGGCTAGCAATATGGACTATACAAGAATTCTCGATTTGGGATGTGGTTCAGGTATATTGAGTTTGATGTTGGCCCAACAGAATCAAAATTGTGAGGTGTTTGGAATTGATATAAATTTGGACGCAGTCGAATTGTCTAATGTGAATTTTATTAATACTGGATTTGTCAATTCCTTTAATTTTATTCATACGGATTTTACCGGCTCATCCCTCCCTGAACTTTTTTTTGATTTAATTATTTCCAATCCTCCATATTTTATTGAAGATCTTCCATCCCAGCTACAATCAAAAAATCTTCAGCGGCATTTCACTGCCTCAAAAATTTCTCTATTGGCTTCAAACGTTGCAAATAGATTGAGTAAGGATGGCCTGTTTTTAATAGTAATGCCAATAGGTTTAGAATCTCTTTGGACGACAGAATTAATTATGAAAGGATTATATCCGGTTGAGTATTTAAAAATTAAACATTCGGAAAAGTCAGCAACTTCTTTGGTTTGCGTGGCTTATTCGCGTTTTTCCAGTTTTGTCAATTTTGCAGAATTGGTAATTCTAAATGAAAAAGGGGATTATTCAGAGGCATATAAAGAGTTAACCCAAAACTTTATTTTATAGTCATATTTGTTTTTTAATCTCGATCCGAATGATTCCTTTGCTCAATGGATCTCACAATATATTTCCCCAGCACATCAAATTCTATATTTACTAAATCACCCGCGTTTAGTGTTTTTAAATTAGTATTTTGATAAGTGTACGGAATTATTGAAACTTCAAAAAAATCTTTTCCTAAATCAGAAACAGTAAGACTTATCCCATTGACACAAACGGAGCCTTTTTGAACAATGTAAAGGGCATATTCTGGCTCAAGGCCAAATCTAAATACATGGCTTCCTTCAAGGGTACCTATGGCAAGACAACGTGACGTGCCATCTACATGACCTTGAACAAAATGACCACTCAAACGGTCACCAATTTTAAGTGATCGTTCAAGATTAATAAGATCTCCAATTTTAACATTATTGAATGCAGTCTTATGAATGGTTTCTTCAATTATAGTCACCCGATGGGTTTTAGAATCACATTCAACTACCGTAAGACAGACTCCATTGTGTGAAATGCTTTCATCGATTTTAACAAATTTACTTATCTCAGAAGCTACTCGTAGTTCAAGATTTCCATTTTTTCTTTCTAGGTCTGCTATTTTTCCAATAACCTCAATGATTCCTGTAAACATTATCTGCCTTTTAAAAGCTCAATAAATCCGGTAATAATCCACTCCTGAATCTGGTCTGTGTTAGGGTAAGGAATTACCTTGCACTTGTAATAGTAAGTTCCATCACTTAATTGTTCCCCATTTAGATTTGATCCGTTCCAGTTTATTTCGGGGTCAATCGATTTAAATACAACCTGTCCCCATCTGTTCAAAATGGTTAATTCAACAGATTGAATGTATCTGTTTATTCTCGGAATAAAAAGATCATTAAACCCGTCCCCATTTGGTGTAAATGTATTAGGTAGTTCATATGTGGGACAATAATTGGCACAAATTTTTTCGAGTGGGGAACATTCAAGTCCCAAAGTATCATAAGCACTTACCTGATAGCACAATGGTTCGTTTCGGGTAATCATGTGCGTATAATTAGTAAGGTTTGGGTCTGCTATTTCAGTTAATATTTCAGAACTGCCATCCTTGTATATGGCATAAACCCTGTAGCCGGCTATATCCTGTGAGGGGCAATTAAGATTTGGATTATTCCAACTAATTTCATTCACTTGAACAGGTGAATCTGGATTGCCTTCACAGGGTCCTTTTACCTCAAATACCGGACAACATGGAGGAGTCGAATCCCGGGCCAGAATACAATTCTCATTTGAATGATTAATCAACGGGCTTTCAATCCAGGGTATTCCATAACTCCCTTTCGCCTTTACTAAATAACAATACTCCTCACCATAAATAATGTCATAGTCCTGATAAGACCTGGAAGAGGTAGTGAATATAGAATCGTAGATTGCTGCAATTTTGTTCTTCTTAAATACCGTGTATTCATAATTATTCCAGGGAGTCGATTCGTCCCATGATAATGACATAAATCCATTGTCATTTTTTACGCTTAAGAATATACTTTCAGCGGTATCGGATTCAACTCTAAATTGATCACCCGAAATGATTTCGATTTTGTAAAAATGACTGGTTGAAGAAGTGTTTCTCAGACTGTCAATAAAAAGTGTATCTATAAAATTCCTTAAGCTGTTGGTGCTTTGTGTATAATCGGTTATTTCTGAAAAAATTATTGAGTTTTCAGAATGGTAAGCTTTTATGGTAAACGGAGGTGTTCTTTTCTGGTAGTCGTACTTTTCAGGATCCGGTTTTGTCCACTTGATCAATATTTTTCCATTCACCGGATTGGTGGTAAGTACATCAGTATTTAACAACAAAGGAGAATCAGTTGAAAGATAATCACACGTTTCATTGGAGGCTAAAGAGGGTGTGAAATTGTAAGGAAAGTTCCCGGGACTTAGTTTTGCAAATTCAGCTTGCACTCGGTAACAATATGCATTTCCTTTTAAGGCAGTACTGTCTAAAAAAGTAAACTTTAAATTATTAAGGTCGTTTACGAGGTAGGCCAATTGCTTATATGCGGATTGCTCAAGTCCCGGATTGCAAGTGTCCTGACGTAGAAATCCATTATTTATTTTGCGCCAAACCGAAAATCCCCTAAAGTCAGATGAATCCATTGTGCATTTATAAGGAGCATCCCAATAAAGTCTGATATTTTCATTTTCGTTGATGGAAGTTAGATTTTCAGGTGACGGCCCTATCACTTTAATCCTTATTACTCTTGTAGTGGTTAAACCTGAAGTATCAAAATAATTATCTACGGCTTTTATAAAAATGGAATATGGTTCTTTTCTTACATGATTGCAAGCAGTCATCCATTTGAAATTAATATTTACTCTCGGTTGATTGAATCCGGATGGAAAAAAAACCTGAGCCGGATTTTCCAAAAACAAGGGAGCTCCATCCACCTCAATTTTTACGCTTCCTCCTCTGGATCCTTTATCCGGATCCTCCACAAAAAAATTTAAATCTATAAGACTGCCCGCAATTACACAGGTGTCAAGAATGCCGGTAATTGAAGGTGGATTATTTTCTTTACAAGATTCCACAACCAAGATTTGCATGTCTCTGATGGTGGAACTGATCTTAATTCCCTTCCGATATTCAGAAATGGCAATCGCGATATTATACTCTCCTGCTCTTTGTGGAGACCTCCAAATAAAACTTCCGGTTTTGGAATCCAAACTAACAGTATTGTTGATCCCGGGACTTATCTGACTGGGTAATAGATAATTTGGGACAGCAGTGTTTGCAGCCATTAATGGAGTAACCAACTCAAATGAAAGACTGTCTCCATCTTCGTCATATGCAGATGGATTGTGTTCAAATACCTGATACAGACAGGCAATATCTATGGGTGCCTTCAGCAATATTGGGGAATGGTTTATTCCCTGAAAAGTAGTGTTGAATAATGTGATGGTAGACTGTATATAAAATGGAACATTGATGGAATTTGGAGGATCAACATTTAAAATGTTGTCAATTCTGTTTGGGTCCAGCATACTGATACTGTAAGTTCCTCTGCCTGGATAGGTATGTTCTGCTATGTAAATATTTTTTTTTATGTCATTGGGCAAAGGTTGACCATTGCCATTTGATCTTTTTACATTCGTAAAACTCCCATCTCCCCAGCTAATGCTGAGCGTATCCCTGTCGGCTCCTACACTCGATGTTTTGGTATAGGTAACGAGTGTGGCTCTTATAGTCAGATTACTTAGTTGTATGTAAGTTATCTCTCCTGCTCTGTTGTGGGTGGCATACAAACCGACACCATTCAAAATAGTCAAAAAAAGTAATAATATTTTTCTTAAACGACGCCTTTTCACCCTTGATCTATTTTTAATCGATTAAGACAATGATGAAGACTATCTTTCCAATTCGGGATGTCAATGTTTAAGGTAGTTTTAATTTTTTCACAGTCTAACACACTGTATTTTGGTCTGGGGGCAGGAGCATTGAAAATTTCCGTACTGATAGGAATGACTTTCACTTGCATAACACAATGTTCAAAAATTTCACAGGCAAAATCATACCAACTTAACGAACCGGAATTTGAATAATGGAAAAATCCCTTCACAGAATCCAAACCTTTTTCTCTTAATCGATTTGCCAGAACTACCAACATTTTGGCAAGATCAAATGCATAAGTGGGAGAGCCAATTTGATCATTGACGACCCGAATCTCAATATTTGATTTTCCTAATTTTAGCATGGTTTTTACAAAATTATGACCATAATAAGAATAAATCCAGGAGCTTCTGATAATAATCGCCTCCGGATCTGCAAGCGTTAACAATGCTTCAGCCTCAGCCTTGGAACGAGCATAAACGCCAATAGGATGGAGTGGGGAGTCTTCCTTAATTGGGTCAGAGGTTTCCGCATGAAAAACATAATCCGATGAAAAGTGAATAAACTTGATTCCTCTTTTGCGACATGCAATGGCCATCATTTGAACTGAGTTAGTGTTGATTTTATAACACATGTCCGGTTCCTTTTCGGCAAGATCAACCTTGGTATACGCGGCTGTATTAATGAGTATATTAGGTTGGTGGGCAGATAATATTTCTTCCGTTTTTTGAACTGAACTTATATCCCATTCTTGTCTGTCAAAGAATATCCATTTGATGTCACTCGATAATTTTACAAGGTTCTTTAATTCACTGGCAACTTGTCCATGAGCTCCGGTAACTAAAATAGTAAACATTCAGAAGTTGTAATATTTAATGCCAGGCCAATTAAGATCTTTGTCCGAAATAATTTGCTTTTCAATCGGAATCATCCAGTCTATATTAAGTGAAGTATCCATTGGATGTATTCCGGATTCGGAAGGTGCATGATAGAATTCATCACATTTGTAATTAAAAATACATCTTTCACTGAGTACTGAATACCCATGAGCAAAACCTTTTGGTATTAATAATTGCTTCTTATTTTCCATGGAAAGCAATATGGAAAAACTTTTTCCAAATGTTTTGCTATTTGGTCTCAGATCAACGACCACATCCAAGGCTTCACCATAACTCACCCGAACTAATTTGGTTTGTTGAAAAGGAGGTATTTGAAAATGAAGTCCTCGAATAACACCAAATTCAGATTGTGATTCATTGTCTTGGACAAAATGATAATTCAAATGATTCTGATCAAACAGATTCTTATTGTACGATTCCATAAAATACCCACGGGAATCAATGTGTACTTTGGGTTCAATGATGATCAAATCTTCCAAAGGGGTCTTGGTAAGTTTCATGACTATTTTTCTTTGAACAATAATCTGATGGGTACTCCGGTGAAATTATACAGACTTCTCAATTGGTTTTCGAGAAACTGCTTGTAACTGCCTTTGATCTCATCAGGATAATTTGAGAAAAAAGCGAACAGCGGATATTCTTTTTCTATTTGAGTAATATACTTGATTTTAATTAGGTGATTTCTGTAAGAAGGAGGGGGTATTTTTCCGATGGCTTCCAACATTTTTTCATTGAGGTCAGAGGTCTTTATTTTCTGGCTTCGATGTTTATATACTTCAAGTCCTTTTTCAATAGCTTGAAATACTCTTTGTTTTTCTTTAGCGGAAATGAACAAGATGGGAACATCATTAAAGGGAGCCATCTTATTCTTAATCGTTTGTTCGTATTCTTTAGCTGTGTTGGTAATTTTTTCAACCAGATCCCATTTATTGACCAAAATTACCAAGCCTTTGTTTCTTTTAATTACAAGGGATACAAGCTCCATATCCTGTGACTCAATTCCTAGGGTGGCATCAATTACCAGAAAACACACATCCGCTTCCTCTATGCTTTTAAAAGCCCTGATTACTGAATAAAACTCGAGGTCTTCGTGGACTTTAGCCTTTTTCCTGATTCCGGCAGTGTCAATAATTATAAATTGTTTCCCAAATTTATTGTATTCTGAATGGATCGGATCTCTTGTGGTGCCGGCTATATCGGTAACCATGTTACGTTCTTCATCAAGCAGAGCGTTAATCAGAGAGGACTTTCCAACATTGGGTTGACCAATAATGGCAAATTTTGGTAAGTCCGGTAATACCAGCTCTTCACTTGGAATTAATTCCGCTATGGCATCCAGCAACTCACCGGTTCCACTGCCTGTCATCCCGGAGACACAATACATTTCATCAAAACCTAAACTCCAAAATTCTTGTGCCAAAAGCAATCTTTCATGATTGTCCACTTTGTTAACTACCAGGAATTTCTTCTTGTCAACTCGGCGCAGTAATTGTGCGACAAACTCATCCAGATCTGTAATTCCGGTGGTAACATCAACCATGTAAATAATCGCACTGGATTCTACAATCGCTAATTCAACTTGTCTCCTGATCTGTGATTCAAATATGTCACTTGAATGTGCTACAAATCCACCTGTGTCGACGATGTAAAACTTTTTTCCATTCCATTCCGCAACATCATATATTCTGTCACGGGTCACCCCGCTTATGTCATCCACAATTGATTTTTTACGCCCAACCAGTCGATTAAATAAAGTTGATTTGCCTACGTTAGGTCTTCCTACAATTGCTACTGTAAATCTCATCTTAGTACTCCTGATTTTTCTAAAAAATTAATATCGTTCCGCCAATCTTTCCTGAGTTTAATGCTTAATCCAAGATAAGCTTTTTGCTGAAGAAATTGTTCTATTTCTATTCTTGATTTTATTCCCAACTCCTTAATCTTTGAGCCGTTTTTGCCTAAAAGAATTGGAATTTGACTTTGCTTATTGGTGTAAATGGTTGCCTCAATACTGGCCATAGGTAATTGATCATCCACTCCTTTACACTTGGTGATTTCGACAAAGGTACTAAAAGGGATCTCATCCTCAAACAAATAGTAGATCTGTTCACGTATTAACTCGCTTAAAAAAAACTTGATCGGTTTGTCACTGGCTATGTCATCTGAGAAATATGGTTCGTGTAAAGGAATTAATTCAAGTATCTGACTTCTCAGTTCCGCAACTCCTTCTCCGGTTAGGGCAGATACTAAAAAGCTGTAATCCAGGTCATTGTAAAATTCAAGGTCCTTTTTGACCTGCTCTAATTTTGATGCTGGTATCCGATCTTTCTTGTTGATGACCAGAATTTTCGGAATCGTTAACTTTTGACAGTCTTCAGTGAGCGTAAATGAACTTTCTTTTGGTCTGGTGCCATCAACGACCATGAGCAATACGTCCGCATCAGACTGCGATTCCCTGATTTTATCGTTCATCATCTTTTGCATTGGATAGTTTTCCTGCTCAATCCAACCAGGTAGATCTGAATAAATTACCTGTGTCTGGTTAAAATTGCAAATTGAAAATATCCTGGCTCTGGTTGTTTGTGGTTTAGGCGATACAATTGAAAGCTTGTGTTCGCTTAATGCATTGACTAAAGTCGATTTTCCACTGTTAGGCAAACCAACAATGTTCACAAAACCTGATCTATTTATTTTCGATTCCAAGAGGTGTTAAATTTTTTGATCAAGATATTCAAATAATATAGCAGGCGTCATTTTTCTCCAATTTAAGTCATTGAATTTTTTTCCAAAATTGGTATGATATTGTATTAAAGTCCTCTTCATCTCATCCTTTACATGATCCAGCACGTTGATGAAACAAATCCACCCACCTTCATCAGATATATCCTCCTTCCATTCTTCATAATAACAATCATCCGAACCGTGAAAATTTAAGACATTCTCACACAATAAAATAAAATACTTGATCTTGTGTTTGATCATCACATCTATGATATCCCTTTTGAGATACATGATGTCATTTTCAATACAATCGTTCCATTCGCCAATCAATTCAATAATTGCGAATCCATCGGCGTAATCAACAAAAAGAATTTTTATGTACAAATTGGCAGATCCAAAATTATCCCACTGAGGGTGAACATAATAATTGTATATTTTGTTGGAGTACGTGAATTCACTATAAGTAACTTTATAAAAAGGTGACTTTTCATCTTCGGAACTGTTGTACAAGTCTCGCCAGAGGTAAAATGGTTCAATGTCATGCATACAGGTAAAAAATATAATAACAAAAATTATTTGAGAAAGATTCGAATAGTCCTGACGGGCCCTGAATCAACGGGAAAAACCAGCCTTTCTTTGGCTTTGTCAAACCATTACAAAGTTAACTTGATTCCTGAATTCAGCAGGTATTTTCTGACGAAATCAGTCGTCCCATACACTTTTGAAGAAGTTAGCCAAATGGCCTTGCAGCAAATCAAATTATCCGAGAATGCTCCATCCCATAACTCTTTTCATTTAGAAGATACCGACCTTCTGACCTATTTGGTTTGGCAAGGATTTAAATACGGATCAGTAGATCCTTACTTATTGGAAAACTGGAAGGGACATCAGGCAGATTTTTATTTGATGTGTGTTCCCGATGTCAAGTGGCAGAGCGATCCATTGAGAGAAAATCCGCTTCAAAGAACTGAGATAGCCAATTTGTTTATTAATTATTTGACAGCCAGTCAATTAGATTACGGTTACGTGACCGGTTCAGGAATTTCAAGGTTGAACAATGCAGTTTTTTTAATTGATCAGTTTATAAAAAAAACTACCTTCGCCCCATAGGGGTGCCGCATCAGTGATTTTCACCGGCTGAGATTATACCCATTGAACCTGTACGGGTAATTCCGGGGAGGGATCAGGCTGGATGTATTGCCCTTTTAAAAGCCTGGTTTATGAAAAAAATTCTCTGTTTGCTTTGGCTGTTTTCTTTTGAATCAAATGCCCAGTCTTTTTTGTCGGGAAGGGTATTAGATGAAAATTCAGATCCTTATCAGCAAGTTTTAGTGAAAATTGAACAATTAAACAATTCAACTTGGACGGACAGCAAAGGGTATTATGAATTCAGGAATTTACCTTCAGGAACGTATGCTGTATCCGTGGATTATGGCTATGATATAGAATACAGGCAAGTATTGATTGATAAATCCATTGTGACCTACGATTTTAACATCTCCAGAAGGATAAATTTTGAAGAGATCAACATAAGCTCCACCAAATGGGGGTCTGATGGTTTGGTCTCAACTAAAAAAATCACCGGGGAGGAAATATTAAAAAACAGAGACGATAAGGATCTTCCTTATATGCTGAATAATCTTCCATCCATTCAAGTTCAGTCTGATGCTGGGAATGGTATCGGCTATGCTGGTTTTAGAGTCAGGGGCATTGATCCAAATCAGATTCAGGTTAATTTGAATGGAATTCCCTTGAATGATGCAGAATCATCCAGAACGTATTTTGTAAATACTCCTGATTTACTAAGCAGTATAGATCGCATGGAGGTTTTAACTGGTTTTGTTCCCGGCAGAAGTGGACCGGGGGGATTTGGTGCATCACTGGATCTCAACCTTAACAAACTATATTTCAAACCATTTGCAAGAATTTCTACCCAATTCGGCTCATACAATTCCTCCATGTTTTCTGTAATGGCCAACACAGGATTATTTGAAGATGCCTACAATTTAGAAATAAGATACAGCAGACAAAATTCTAATGGATTTATTGAACGATCAGACAGCAGACTGAGATCACTTTTTTTATCTGGAGCAGTGATCAAGAAAAAATACAGCCTAAGATTAAATTTCATTCAAGGGTCTGAGTTAACTGGTCAGGCTTGGAATGGTCTTCCATATCAGTATTTCAATACGGACTCACTTTATACATGGAATCTTTCAGGTAGAGAAAAGTCTCCTGTACCTTATGACAATGAAGTAGATAATTACAAACAAACCCATTCCCAAATCTTTTACAACAAGTCATTTAATCGGAGTACAAATTTGGTATTCAATTTTAATTTTACCAAAGGAAGAGGTTTTTATGAAAATTTTAAATCCAACAATAACCTTGCTGATTATGGTTTGACCCACCCGGATACCATGCAGGCAGATTTGATCAGACGAAAGTGGTTGGACAATGATTTTTTATACAGTTATTTGGGGTTAGAGAAAGTCTGGAATTCCAGGTTTTCTTCAAGTTTTGGAATAGCCTATTCATTTTACAAAGGAAAACATTTTGGTCAGATTATCAGTACTTCCCTTTACAAAGTGGGCGGACTAGGTCTAAACTATTACTTCAATACTGGAAAGAAAAACGAAATGAGTTATTTTTTCAAATCCAGCTATGGCATTAGTTCAAAAGTAAAGGCTGTTTTTGATTTTCACCTCAGATCTGTAAACTACAACGCGATGGGTACAGATGATTCCTATGGTGCGATAAATATTACCCAGCAAATAAATTTAGCAAATCCTAAATTAGCCTTTATTTATATTCTCTCAGACAAAATACAAGCCAGCTTCTCTTCTGCATATTATGAGCGGGAACCATATAGGGAAGAACTGTTGAGCAATCCAACATTAGGAAAAGAAAAATTGGTTTGTTTGGATGCAGGTTTTATTTGGAGTATCGCAAAATTTAAAGCAGCTGCAAACTTGTATCACATGGAATATCGTGATTATTTAGCACCTAATGGAGATCTCAACGATACCGGAGATCCTTTGAGAGTCAATATTCCTAAAGCTTTTCGCAGTGGGGTAGAGTGTAATGTAGATTTTTTACCTGTCAGATTTATAGGAATATCTTATCAGGTAAACATTTCAAAAAATAGGGCCAGAAATTTCAATGAAAAAATTCCGGTTTTCGATGGCAACTACACACAAGTAGGTGAAATAATAAGATTTTCTGCATCCACGCCTCTGGCTTTTTCACCTTCACAGATCCATGGGGTAACTATAAAATTTAATCTATTGGAAAGGCCGAAGCGCTCTGAATTGCTTCAGATTTTATTTAATACAAAATTTGTCGGCGCTCAGTATCTTGACCTTTCAGGAAAAAATGAAGCCATGATTGAGGCGTATCATGTAGAAATGTTGAAACTTCAATATGGAAGAATGATAAAGAAAGCCAATCTGAATGCCTACATACAGGTAAACAACCTAACCAATCAAAGATACACTTCTCACGGATGGTTTAGTAGATTTGGTAGTACAACATCATTGGATCCAAACACAGACCCATACCTGGGCACAGAGGATCAGAACATCTATTATTATAAAGGTTTATTCCCACAAGCTCTCAGACATTTTAGCTTGGGAATAAATCTCACATTTTAAAATCGGTAGGTAAGGCCGATTCTAAACTGAATAGGTAAATCTACTGATTCTTTGGGTGCTAAGAAGTCATACATCAGATACAATTCATAAGAAAAAATGCCACCGGCATTGTAGCCCAATCCTGCATAAAAATGTTCATTCCAAAGTCGTCTTGTTTCCAATTTGTTATCAGGACTGAGACCAACAATTTCTGATTGACTGATCTGTGAATATTCGATGTGAGAAAATA
>Ga0073902_10001121_pt1 | contig 14803 bp, 10 predicted proteins | sample KloWWTmeKNB19Kit_FD_66667 | JGI IMG/M metagenome (GOLD analysis project Ga0073902, IMG submission 66667) | Active sludge microbial communities from Klosterneuburg, Austria, studying microevolution and ecology of nitrifiers - Klosterneuburg... | ecosystem: Engineered > WWTP > Aerobic digester >...
GTAAGTTGCTAACCAGGTACTGGTTTCTTCAACTTCTTCTGTATTAACTGGCAGGTGCTGTTGATTGTTATCTGTTAATTGATATTTCGGATAGTCTTTCAATGCTTCCTGTAAAATGGCAGTTTCGATGTGCTTATCCATTTTAATAGTCGCTTCGCCTTTGGCAAGATCAATATTTACATCACTGACTGCATCTACTTTTGATAAAAGGTTTTGAACTTTTGCCTGGCAACCGGTGCAGGTCATTCCGGAAACTTTATAGGTATGTGTCATGTCTGTTAATTTAATGACACAAAGTTCCTTCAAACGGGAAGTAGTATTGTTACAGAATTATGGAAATGATTTATAGTTTCTTGTTCTGTACACTATCTAAAGATTTCCGATTTGTGCTGCCTATTTTTTTAAACTGGCTCGGTGTTAAGCCGGTAACTTTTTTGAACTGTGCTGAAAGATGCGCCACGCTGCTGTAACCTAAGAAAAAGGAAATTTCGCTTAAATTCTGCTCCCCATATACCAGGAGTTCTTTTACTTTTTCCGTTTTTTGCAGAATAAAAAATTGTTCAACCGTAATTCCTTCTACTTCAGAAAATAAACGGGAGATGTAACTATATTCTTTATGCAAGGCAGTGCTCAAATATTCACTAATGCTGAAATGTTCTTCTACATCGCCTGACTGTACTTTTCTAATAAGCAGGCTTTTTATTTTTTCAATCTGTTTTTGCTTCTGGTCATCGAGTATCTCAAAGCCGAGTTGGAACAAACGGCTGTTGAGTTGTTGCATTTTTTTTACAGATGGGTTTTTTTTCAGTACTGCCTCTCCCATTGTAACATGGATGGGGTTTAAGCCCAGGTTTTCCAGTTCCTGCTTAACCACCATGATGCAGCGGTTGCAAACCATGTTTTTTATGTAGAGATTCATTGTTTTATATTTTACAAAAACCACAAATTTTTCTTTCCAAACTCAGGTAATTCCTCTCTGTCGAAATAGGGGAAAATCTTTGCTACCATTTCCGGATATATAGTTGTTACAGGCAGGTTTTGCTGGCTGATGCTTTTCCAATACATGCGGCTGAACTGATACACCTGGTCAATTAACTCTCCTATAACTGACATACTCAATTCATCTGGCTTTGAGGATTTGATTGACAGCTTCACCGGGAAATGATAGTCTTTCGCAGCAATTGGCACTTCCTCCTTATACCTTACATTATTAAACAACAGGAATTTATTATAGCCTATGCTGAGGTATGTGCCACTTAACGGCATCTTGCCCTCGCTATTCATATCAAAAGCCAGAAACTCCCGGCTTTCTGTTTTATTGATGGTGATTACGATAACAGGTACATCACCGTAACCAATACTGTCAAGCATTTTAAGTATGGGCTGTAGTTCTTCGGGGTCTGAAATTTCCTTGTAAAAGTGAATGATGATTCGCCTTACAGATTGATGTTGCTCTATGAATTTCTCAACCTGGTCTTTTATTGAACCGGCCAGCAGCTTTGTTTCGTTCTTTTTATAGCAGCCGAAGCCTTCGAACTTACCGTCATTACTGAAACAAAATGCACTGCCTACATAACGATGAGCCGCATCACGGGGTTTGAATGCACCTACGCCTATAATCAGTTCATTTGCACGGGACCGTGCCAGCCGCCAGGGTATTCCTCCCATTTTCGCCAATAAAGCAACGTATATATTGGGCAAAAAATAATAGAACTCTGGTTTTGCAAGGTGTTCTTTAAAAATAACCTGCGAAGTGATACCCTTATCGAGCAAATGCTCTTTTATTTGGTAATAAGCCTTGTGTTGCGGATGGTCTTTATCGTCATTCTTAATGGGGCTTATGTATATGGCAACATACGTACAGCCGGGGTCAAGTGAAAACTTATCTAATTGTTCCTTTACTTCTTCAAAAATAGTATTGTTGTCTATAAAGGAAGTTTGTTTGGCGGCATCAAAACTGAATTGCTGATTAATATATTCAATCAGTGGTTTTGCATCTTTTTGCTTTTTATTTACAATGCCATGCCAGCCTTCCATCATGAACTTATACATGTGGCCTTTTACAAAATCGGCATCTGCTTTATTATAAATAAAAAACAGTTTCAAATGACCTTCAGTATATGCCTGTAATGGTTTGTGTGTAAGAATGCCCAGACCAGGGTTAATGTGTGTTCCATTCTTGAATTGCAGGATGTTATTGCCTTTGCCAACCAAATACACTTTTTCATTGGGCACCTGATAAAAGCCTTCAGGTGCAAGTTTTATTATTCTATTAAAAGCTGGTGTATTCAGGTAGTGATTGTAAAACCATTCCTGCTTACCAAGATATTCGGGATAACGGTTAGTCTTTTTTAATTCCTCGTATATGTCGTACTCTTTTTTAAGGTCGTAATTTAAAACGGGATATACATTTTCCAACTGCTGCTTTAAATCATCCGGCAAGGTTTTCTCGTAATGCCAGATGCAGCCATTGCATAAAACCTTTGTGTATTTTGTTGTATCAAAATCCTTTATCTGCTTAATAGGTGTATGCAATACTTTTGAAATACCATTGTATGAAAGCACTACCTGAAATTGCTTTGGTACTGCACTACTATATTGCACATTTAATGTGAATTTATTATATACTTTATAAAGTGGATCTCTTATATCATTATTGGCAAACCATACTTCAACATCTTTTGTAAAATTCGGAAACACAACAGCACCATCGATACGCTTAAAATAATTTAAGATCAAATAATTGAAATATCGTTTTGCAAAACCAACAGCATGAAACAATTCAATTTCTTTTTCAATTGCATCTTCTCTTGCAGATTGAAAATCGCAGTAGTAGAATTGCATGGCGGGGTCTCTGCCTTCTGGAAACTCATCAAACAACTTATCCCATTTGATAGAAGCCATGCCGGGCTCCTTTTCAGGGTAAAATGCAAATTTTAGTTTAGTCTTTACGGGAGTAAAGGAGATAAGGTTTAGCTGTACCTGTTGCATAGGCAGATGTTTAATTCATTATTTTATTGCTTGTTTTATTAAACTCATGATGTATTCCATGTCATTATCATTCTCTATCTGTACCTGATAATCACCATTTCCCCAATGTCCAATGCTTGATACATCCTGTGCAATTTTCTTTGGGTCGTCCAATTGCCCTGTCTTTGCATTGATGAATATTTTGAGAGATTTTTTAAGAATGGATATATCTGTAATATTTGAACCCTTTTTAAAAGCTATGTAATGCTTCTTTGGTATCACTTCTATTCCATCTGCCAAATTCAGGATTGCTTTTTTGAACTTCTCATATAACTCTGAAGTAGTTTCTGATGCTTTATCTATATGGTCTTCTTCCGTGTAAACCTTTATTTCTTCTGTTACTTTTTTGAGTGCTTCTTTATTTTGAGTTAATGGCTTTATGCTTTCGGCAGCATTTGATTTTTTGATTGGGCTGATTATGACTGTATCATTATCAAATTGCTTTATCTCCCACAATTCAATGGCTATGTCTTTAAAATTAGTTGCTTGTATTTGATTATCAGTAAAGTTGGTAGAAACAAAAGCTACCCTTGTTTGGCTCCAGTCCACATCCTCTCTTTTCAAATTTTGTTTCAGGCTTTCATTGTACTCTACAATAAAATCTGCTTTGTTCTCCAGCATTAAACTTAGGTAGGTAAAGCCCTGGTCAACCACACTAATATTTTTATCTCTCTCGTATTCAATGATTATAAAAGCACCGTTTTGTTTATCAAAAGCCAATGTATCTATCCGTTTATTTTTTATTGTAAACTCACTCTTTACCAACTCCAAACCCATGATTGAAAAAATATTTGCTTCAAAGACCTTCTGAATGTCTTTCTCAAGTCTGAAGGGATTCTCTTTTATTTCTGTTAGCTTGCCAACTTGGTTTGAGTATAATATCATTTGTTGTGGATTATTTCTTATTTATTTTGACAATTCAGAAACTGTTGCGACTCTTTTATAAACAACATCATCAAACTCATTAAAATGCTCCTTGCCACATTTAATTTTTAGTTTTTCGCTGCCTCTTAATTCCTGCCCGGCACTCTTTGTTTCCGCAACAAAATATATTTTCTTTTCGTCTTTAAATACGATTGCCCAATCGGGATTGTAAGGGCCAATGGGAGTTTGTATTTTAAACCAGAAAGGCAATTTAAAATAAAACTCTATGTTTTCACTGCTTTCGCAGTCTTTTGCAAATTCGCTTTCTACATCGGATTGTAAAGGAATCAGGTTTTCATAAATAGTTTTATCCGGTTGCAAAACCGTGTGGGTGAATTTATCAACATAAATTTCCAATTCATTGTCCTCAAACAATTTCATCTCATAAACTTTGCCGCCGATTTTTTCATACTTAATGCCTTCTATCATCAATGCATACAAAACCTGCCGGATGGATGACACAATATTATCCATGAACAACTGCGGATTTATCAATACCTCAGAAATGCGGCCAGATTTTTTAATGATTTCAAGAATGGTGGAACGGGTTAATTCAGTCTTTGACTGTATGTAACCCAACATATCGGGCATATCAATATGATAATTGTAATCATCCTTGCCGCTATCACTTAATAATTGCCCTTCTATCCCTTCATCGGTAATAACTACTTTTTTCTTTGTGCTGCGGATGGATGGCTTTTTGGTTTCATCCATATCCTTAACGGCCTTTGCAGCCAGTGTAATTAATTCTGCTGTTTCATAATTAACACTATACTTAGTATGGAATTTTATTTTATCCCATATCTGCAAAAACATCGGGTCGGCTTCAAATCCTTTGCGAAGATTTACTTTTTGTTTCTTCCCTTTGTCTTTTATCCGGCCGGTGAAATCTACTCCACAATCTTCTTCAATTTCGTTTTGCAGTGCTTTTGCAAACTCTTCGTAAGATTCATTTGCTACCACGGTAAGCCGGTTTATGTTTCTGTCAAATATCCGCTGGCCTTCCTGGTTTACACTAAGGCGAAGCCCACGGCCTATTTCCTGCCGTTTCTTTATTTCGGATTTTGTTTCATTGAGTGTACAAATCTGGAATACGTTTGGATTGTCCCAACCTTCTCTTAATGCCGAGTGACTGAAGATGAAACGAAGTGGCGTATTAATATCCAGCAATCTTTCTTTATCCTGCATGATCAGTTTATAGGTATCATTATCAGCCTGCGTTTCGCCGCCGGTATCTTTTACCCTTCCCTTAGTGTCCTGCGAAAAATATCCATCGTGCAGGTCTTCTACCCTATCTGTTATAAATCCATTATAAACAGGTTTTGCAATTTCTTCCCTGTAAATTTCTTCAAACCATTGGGCAAACCTGCCGGGAACCTTGTTGCCATTTACATCGTACACCCTGTAATTTTTTACTTTGTCAATAAAAAACAGGGAAAGCACTTTAATACCTTTGCTGCTAAACTGCCTTTCTTTTCTTAAATGTTCTTCAACCGTTTTGCGGATCATGAACTTCATCACTTCATCATTCATGCCGCCCTGCGATTGCCCAACAGCCAATATTACTCCGTTGGTTAATTCAATATGCTGGCTGCCAAAATCAATTTCATAAATTTTCAATCCATCGTAGCGGTCATTTCTGCCCGATAGTTCGTACAGATCATTTTTCCTGGCACTGGCAGTAACCAGTTTCTTTTTTATGCCTGATGCAGTAGTTACATCTATCTTTATTTTGGCGGTGATATTATTACCTGAACGGTTTACAGAATCAACCTGTATATAAGCGCTGTTGAAATCGTTTTCACTTAAAACAGAATCCACTTCAATCTGTTTTACCAGTCCCAAATCATAAGCCTTAACGGGATTGAGTGAATACATTAAATTGTACAGGTTGGTATGTGTGGCAGAGTAACGAAGTGTACAAAGCGGATTCAGATTTTCAATAGCTCTTTTTCTTATTTCGGTTTCCATGTTCTGTGGTTCATCCACAATAACAATGGGATTGCAGCTTTGAATAAACTCAATAGGCTTTTTGCCTGTAAGCCTGTCGTAAGGTTTGTTGATTACGTTTTCATCTTTTGCAAAGGAATCAATATTAATTACCAATACCTGTATGGCATTACCGGCGGCAAAGCCACGCAGGTTTGATACCTTTTTACTGTCGTACACTTCGGCATTTACTTGTACCCTGTCGTACAGGTTTTTAAAATGCTCCTGTGTAATCTGTATATTTTTTATAACCCCTTCCCGGATGGCAACTGAGGGAACCACAATTACAAACTTTTTGAACCCATATAATTTATTGAGTTCAAAAATGGTTCGCAGGTATACATAGGTTTTGCCTGTGCCGGTTTCCATCTCTACAGAAAAATTCGGCCCCTCCCCGGCCCTCCCCAAAGGAGAAGGAGTAATTTCGTTTCTTTCCTGAATTGTTTTTACATTTTCCCAAACCTGGTCTTCAGTAAGCGAAAGCTGGTTGCCAAAACCATTTTCGGTATGCAGTGATCCGTTTTGTTTAATGCTGAACTCAAAATCACCGGCGTTTAAAGGCTGCCCTTCAAATATATCGGTGATGGCTTTTATGGCATCCAACTGGTATTCCTGTTTACTATCGAAGTGAAGCTTCATCTATATTGTTTTAAAATCTATCTCCGCATCTTTCATCTGCAATACGGTATTTGTTTTTAGCTGGTCGTTGCCTGTAAAGAGATTATCAAGCATAATCACTTTTTTCGGTGATTCATCAATAATAAGCTGAACAACAAACTGATTTATTTTATCGAGTGCAATTATTAATTCACCATCTGCTATTAAGTAAATTCTGGTATCTATATGTTCTGCTTCATCATCGCCTTCATTAAGTATGTTGTACTCTCTAACTACATCGGTAAGCAAATAACCAGCCTTTAGCATTAATTCATACAGCATATTCTGTTCAAGGCTGTTTGCATATACAGGATCAGTAAAGGCTTCCAACTGCTGCACTAAATTATCTACGTTAACTTCACTACCACGCCATATTTTGAAATTGGATTGAGTCAAACAAAATGCTTTAAACCCTAAATCCTGCTCTTGATTCTCAAACATATTAGGTTGACTTTCCGCTTTCTCAATTTCTATTTTCTTAATTACCCTTCGGATTCTTTCTTTTGAAATATCTGCAATTGTTCTAAAACCTGCGTTAAATGCCGGGCTCCCTTCTTCAACTGGTTCAGGTAGCTGAACCATAATGAAGCGCCTATTCTTATCATCCAAATTTAATTGCAATGCAGCATGAGCAACAGAGGCAGAACCACAAAAAAAGTCAAGAATGATTTCGTTTTCTTCTTCAATGCCAATATTTAACAGTTGCTTGATCAAGCCTGTTGGTTTGGGAAATGAAAATATTTGAGCATCACCGAATAGTTCAATTATTTCGTTTGTACCGTGTTGAGAAAAAACATTGTCAATAATTGAAAATGCCTTTATTTCCCGTTCTATCCCGCTTTCATCTTTTAGGTATTGCTTAGTATGAACTGACCATTTCCCTTCCTTATCTTTCAAAAATTCTAATTCGTCTTTTTTAAGTGCCTCTAAAGCCCGGTCTTTACTCCATAGCCATTGCCTTTTTGGGAAGACTTCAGTACCATCTGGTGCAGGAATTGGAAAAACAAGATTTTTACGTTCTCCCATACTTTTTGTTGCTTCCAATGGGTGAGTTCTGTAACCGCCCCGTATTTCAAACTGATCGTCTTTTTTTGTGTAATATCTTTCGATTGACTCTTTATTATTTGGTATATATATTGGATTCAAATTGTCAATTGTTTTAGCATACACTAAAGCATATTCATGTAGAGATACAAGATGTTTCTCTTTAGCTCCTCCTCCGTATCTTTTTTTCCAAATAACACAATCAACAAAATTTTCTTCACCAAAAATCTCATTCATCATCAATCTTAAATTGTGCACTTCATTGTCATCAATATGCACAAATATTACTCCATCATCTTTTAAAAGATTTTTTGCCAGAAACAAACGGGGGTACATCATGCTTAACCAGTTGCTGTGAAAATGGCCGCTGTCTTTACTGTTTTTACGAAACATACCTTCCTTCATTAAATATCCTTCTTCGTCCTTATCGCCAATGCGTTTTTCGTAGTCGGCTTTGTTTTCTTTAAAGCTGTCGGGGTAAATAAAACTATCGCTGCCGGTATTATAAGGCGGGTCTATTATAATGCACTTTATTTTATTGTAGTAGCTTTTCTGCAATACCTTCAGCACTTCCAGGTTTTCGCCTTCAATAAAAATATTTTCGGTGGTATCAAAGTTTACCGATTCATCGGGCATGGGTTTTAAGGTGGCCGTGGTAGGCACCTGCAATGCTTTAAAGGCATCGGATTTACCGGCCCAGTTAAGCACATACCGTTCGTTGGCAAAATTAATATCGTCGCTGAATGTGGCTTTCAGCTTTTCCCAATCCAGCTTACCTTCTGTAAACAGGTTTGGGAACTGTTCTTTCAGTTTTGCCAGGTTATCCTGTTCTATGTTTAATGATTCTCCGTTCATTATTCCCTTTTAATAATTTTAAGATATAAAGTCAATTGAGCAATCTACATCCAACAATTCGGTTAGCAGGAATCCATTGAATTCAATATTGCCAATTTCAATTTCGTTTTGTATAAAATAATCTTCAATTGATGCTTCTTTTCCACCGGACCTTGAGAAAAAATCAATTAATTCATTTAAAATAAATGTAAGATAATACCGCAGATTAGATGCGATATGCTCATTATTTGTATTGGTAGCTGCATCGTGTATAATTTCATTGCGGAGCCTATAAATTCTGGTAAAATGCACTTCGAGATTAGCCCGGTGTTTTTTAAGGTAATCGGCAGCATTAGGTTGCTTACCAGGCTGAAAAAACCATTGTTTCAATTTCATAGCTCTATAGCCCAGCAAGGGATAAAAAGTTAACAGGTGTAGCTCTGTTTCATTATAGAAAGCTATATTTTTAAGACAATCGGCGCTTGCAACTGTAAAGGAAGGAACGAGTGCCTGGTGCAGGCCACTGAGTTGCCCGAATGCTTTATTAAAACTGTATGTGTTTCTTTTTACGTATGCCAATGAGTGAGCATTAATAAAATGGTCTTTTATTCTGTTGATGGTATTCTGGCTTTCGTAATTAGAAAAAAGATACTCAAGGCCAATCCAGTAGTTGATAAACTTATGTTCTACTTCAGTTGACTGGTTACCCAGCCGCAGGTAACGTATTGCCGATTTAATTTTCTCTTTGGTTTCATTCTGGACATTCGGATTATTTAAAATGGTAGGCAGTTTTCTTGTAAAATCGAGGTAATGATCCTTCTCCACCCTGTATTTACCATCCAGAATGTTTACGTTGTTTTGAAACGCTGCTTTTTCCGGGGAACGGGAATCTATTATCAATGCCCGGTTATGGATCATTAAAAATTCATCTGACAAGCCAAGATTTATAACATCAAGGTATTCGGACAGAACACTCCTGGCTTTTTTAAGTGCCGCAAAATAATCTGCTGCCTGAAGTTTAATGCGGATAAATTTTCTTGCATTGGCAGTATTGCTGAAGGAACTTAACTCGGCCGCCTGCCTTCCATTCAAATTTACATCGTTGATATCATCAGCCAATATCAGGTTTGGATTATGAATTGCCGAAATAGAGTCATACACCATTGGTGTTGTATCAATCCGGAAAATTATTTCAAACTCGCTTGGCAGAAATAAAATTCTTGTTTTAAAATTTGTAAAGTGAAGGCTGAAGGCAACCCCATTGTTTAAGGAAGAAACAAAAATACCGTAGACCAATTTGTACAAAAACCCTTTTGAAAATCCCTTACTGATCAATTCGCTGAATAAAATATTCAATGAGGTATCTATCTTTTCCAGCTCGTTAATTGTTGTATCGTTTGCGGCAATCAATGTTTCTAATCCATCAATTACAGCATTGAGATATGCAGGGTTTTCATTTAACAGTAACTCAATTGCTGAAACAACTTTTTTATAATTATACTCGTCTGTGTTTTTAAGTAGTTGTTCCAGGTATTTTTGGGTGATAGAATTGAAGACAAGATAATTGGGATTGCTGGCTAACTGGGAAAGAGCTTCATCAATAATTGCCTTTTTTTCATTGCCTTTGGCTTTTATAGTATGAAAATGTTTTATGCGGCCTACCTGAAATTCCTGCAAACAATATTTAAGTTCTTCAAGTATAGATTTAGGATTATTAAGCCTAACCCTGTAAGAATCAATACTGCCGAGATAAAGAAGTTCTAAGGATTTCTCAATGAAAAACCTCTGACAAATTGTTAAAGCAGTATTTTTGTGGCTTATTATTTGCATATCAGCATTATATTTACTTACCTTTACTTTACAAAAGAAAAATTATTATAATTCATTAAAGATAAAAAAGGAAGATAGGCTGAATTGGAACTGGAGGCAATTCCGCAATTCTTCTCTACTTCCTTAAATATTGAGGGGGCCTTTAAAAAGGGCTCCCTTCTTTTTTTTACAAGTGTCATTTATTTTTTTTACTGTTTGATTTTTTTCCCAATTCCACTTTTTGCATTGTCAGTTTTATTATTTCAGCAGCAAGTGGTTCGGCAATCAATTCCGTTGCCAGCTTATCGCTCATTGAGCAAATGATCAGTTCATCATCCGGCACACCAAAAAGGATAGCAATTTTTTGTACCTGTTCCCTGGAAGGGAGCCGTTCGCCTTTTTCAAACTTGCTAACCATTGAAGTATCTACTTCAATACCTGCTGCTACCTCTCTTAATAAAAGCCCTTTTTTTAAACGAAGGGTTTTAATTATTGATCCAAAACTTTTCAAATTGACAGTATTAAACTTGACAAATATTGCCAAATATACGACTAATAAAAGAAAATAAAATACCCCAAAGTGGTAATAATTAGGAGGTTGAGGAAGTTAAGGATTTGAGGAACCTCACCCAATTCCTCTCCTGAAGGAGAGGGATTAATCAACCTTCCTGAACTTCCTGAGCATCCTGAGAACCCAGTGTTTCAGGATTTGAAGGTTTTGCATTTTGATTGATATATAGATCCTGACCGTCTTTGTCTAAAATACCTGCTTTTACAAAATCGGTTATATAGCCCTGGGCAGTTTTGTCGGGAATGTTGAGTTTGGTGGCAATGGTCAGATAGCCCTGTCGGTTGAAGTTATAGGGCAGTGCATCAAGAAATCTTTCTTTGCGGCTTTTGGGTTTTGCCCTGGCTGGTTCCTCCGGCAGGTCAGAATAGACTTTGGCTGCATGTTTTACCAGCAGCTTTACTATCTGGATGGTATTTGTAAAATCTACATCTTCACAAACCATCGGACTGGAGAAATCGCCAGTTTCCAATATCCGCAGTACCGAGCAAACCATCATGATCCTGAAGGCAATCAATCCTGAACGGCGAACTGTGCCGATATAATCGAGCCCTTTCAGACTTATGTACATGGATTGTGTTTCGGTAAAAAACTGATTGAACTTACTTTTCTGCTCTTGGGTTAATGAGAAAACGATTTCTGCATTGTTGTTAAGTGCTTCGTATAAGTTAAAAAACTCATTTGCCAGATCAGCAAAATGTTCATCCATCCCATTATCTGTATTTGCAGCAAATACATCTTTCCAATACGGCTGAATATTCATTACATAAAACATGAACCGGCTGAACAAACCGTTTTCAGCATTTGGAATTAAGGTTCCTATTTGCTTGGGTGTGCCTGAAAGCAACGCTGACAGACAAGGCCGTTCTATTTCTACAAGTTCCCTGTCGGTTCTGCGGTAATAAGTGATAGGCTCATGCTGAAAAGCATTGCGGAAACCATGACTGTAATTGCCATAGTCACTCTTAAATGCCTGTGCCATAGTATCACCTTCAGTTTCAAAAATGAGGCCCCGGCCATTGCTGTCGTTCAGCAATTGAAAAAATCCGGTACTGCTGTTGTTGGCCGGAATGAAAAGCATTTTCTCCGGCGGTTTTGTTGGCTTTTCTGCGTTTGATTTGCCTTTACTGCTATTGTAGTCGGCCATTTGAGCATCATACTCTTTTTTTAATAGTGCAGCCTGTGCTCTCATTGCTTTATGAACCGGGTTAACCAGTTGCCTGCAATGAATAAGCCTGCCTTTGCCTGCGGATGCCTGGGCGGTGATAAATAAAAACAGGTTTGCATTAACCTTTTTATCATCGTAGTACCCATATATATTTGGCAAGCAGGCGCTTAATGCTACAATGGAACCAAGCAGTAAAATATCCCGTTCCTCTTTTGATGCAGAGACTTTTACTATACTTTTAAGGAAATCAGGAAGCAAAGGAAATATTTCATCGGGCAAAGTTGGCATGGTCTGTACTTCTGATTCATTGTTTGCATTAATTTCTTCCTGTTGTACAGGTTTTGGGAATTTTGCAAACTCTGTGCTGTGATGTTTGTAAGCGCTGTTTACCGAATCTTTAATTTCTCTTTCAGATAAATCAAAATGCTGTGAACATAGTATTTCAGTATCGGACTGCGGTATACCAGCTCTGTTGCAATTAGAAGCAAGCAGATAGATATAATTGTTACGGTTTCCATTTGTAAATTCTGATTTTTGATTGGTGAATAAAACCTGTTGCTGAAAGACTAATAGCCATTCATCGGAGTTAGTAATCACTTCTGTTTGTGCATTTACTGTATGTGCAGGTACCTGCTTTGGCTGAACAGGGATGTCTTTAACATTGAACTTTTCGTTGTATATGTTTTTATACAACTGCGGATCGTGACTTACAAAACAAAGCCTGGTAATATCCTTGCATTTTTCATCGGCTTTTAAGCCGGTAGCGTTTTCGTAATATTGCAATACCTGTTGGTAAGCAGCATCATGATGTTCAGCTCCGGTATTTACTTCTATAAATACCTTTAGGCCGTTGCCGCTGGGGCTGATAAAGCAAAGAAATGTGTAAGGGATTGCAGCAATGATTTGAAATGCTGCATTTAATTGTTCCGTTGTCAGCTTGTCAAAATCGAGATGAACAAATCCGCTGTATTGCTCCATGTTGGGTAGCAATCGTTTTTCTGTGAATGTAGCGGATGGGGTAAAGGCTGGAAGCCGTTGCTTTTTTGCCTGTGCTTCTTCAGTTTTACCTTGTGCAATCAGGCCTCGTATTTCTTCAACCTGAATTTTGTATTTGTCTGATGCAACCCAGTTGGAAAGGATGATCAGCGATATATCTTCTACCGGTTCGGCGAAGTTTTTGAAAATCGTAGTAACTGCCATTGTTCAGTTCATTATTCAGTAAAAAAATAGGGTTAACTCTTTCTGCTGCGGATTACGAGGTCAGCAGCATCCTGGTCTGGTTCTTCGGCTGACTGCCTGTTTCGTTGCAGCCAGGTGTCGAGTTCGTCCCGGCGGAAATAGAGCTTTTTACCCTGAGGACAGAAATGCGGGACTTGTTTTGTACTGGTCAGTTTGTACAAGTGGGAGGGACTAACATCGAGGTATTTACAAGCCTCGTTAAAGTTGAGTGTTGTTTTTTGCAACAGGTTTTGCTCATCCAGCTTGTTAGCGATTTCGGTGAGCTTGTCGAGAATTAAATTTTCGTTTGCCATGTTATTAAATTTTTAATTTGATGGCAAATTGGCTTTATGGCAAGGGAAAAAGGTTCAGGTATTCATACCTGAATGTGCAGCCTGAATAAAGTGAATGTTTTTTATTGCAGTTGGTTGAAGATTTTGTCTATTTCTGTTTTTGATTTAGGGTTGTGGGAAACTGCTTTGGAGAGGTTATTTGATTTGATGGGATGGCCTTTTTTAGAGAAAAACGACTGGCTGTGTTCAATATTTATAAAAGTAAGATTGTCGAAATTGTCCGATGCCAATTTCTCAATAATGTAGCGGAAATTTTTATTATCGCAGTCCAAGTAAATTGCAATCTTTCCCGGTGTGATGTCTTTAGAAAGTAGTAACTGTATTAGTAAGTCAGCCGGTGATTTATCTTCTTTCAATAAGTCGACTTTTGTACATAGTGTGTTAATGATGGTTTTCAGCTTGACTTGTTTGCCAGTAAAGCCAAAAGACAATCGTTTGCTGGCTGTTTCTTTCTTGTCGGCTGTTTTTGTTTTAGGGCCGTCGTAATAGATAGGGTGAATATCTGATTTTGTTTCCCCGAGTTCCATCAGGTAGAAATCGGTTATTTCATAAATGGTTTCTATGACATGCTTATTGACAAGCTGGATGCTGAAGTAAAGTGTAATGAGTTTGTACTTGACATAATACAATACAAACGTAACCAAATTGGTGCCTGATTCTTTATCGATTGATAGTTCCCTCTTTTTTATTTCTTTTGAAGCGGTTAGAATGTAATGTTTCAAATTCCGCAGGGCATTGACAGTATGAAAGTGAAGTAAGTCTTCATCATGTGCATATTTTTCGGAAATGCTCAGGTATGCATTGTAAATGCGGAGTGATTCCTGATCAATCAGTAAGGAATAAAACTTGGAAGCTGTATCAGTAAATTCAGGTAACTCTGTAGAAAATGTCAACTCTTTTAATGATTCGGTTTCATTAATTGGTTGGCTTTCCACCCATTTTAGTAATCTTGGCTTATCATTCAACAGGCATTTTATTTGATTGACCAAGCCAGGCATTGATTCATTTTTAACTTTGGCTGCTTCCTTCAACTTCTCATTCATCATTGTAACATCATATGATTTGACAAGCCAAGGCATCAGGCTGTCGAACAGGATATGATTGAAGATTGTCATTTCCATATGGTGTGCATTAAAGTTGCGTTAGCAAATTTGCATATTCCAGTTTTACATCGTCTGTAAAGCTATCTAAATAATTTTCAGTTGTAAC
>Ga0073902_10001124_pt1 | contig 14773 bp, 13 predicted proteins | sample KloWWTmeKNB19Kit_FD_66667 | JGI IMG/M metagenome (GOLD analysis project Ga0073902, IMG submission 66667) | Active sludge microbial communities from Klosterneuburg, Austria, studying microevolution and ecology of nitrifiers - Klosterneuburg... | ecosystem: Engineered > WWTP > Aerobic digester >...
GATAGTAGTACCGAGGAATAACATGGAAGTTTTAGTCATTTTAGAAGCCATCGTTTTGCTGGCAGTAGCGGCGGTGGTTGGGGTGATGGGGTACCGCAAGGGCCGCAAAGAAGCGCGAGACGAAGGCGCCGTTTTGCGAACAGAGGCCGAAAAGACCCTGACCGAAGCGCAGGCCAAAGCCCGCGAACTGCTGGTTCAATCCAAAGATGAAATTTTGCGCGAGCGCGTTACAACCGAGAACGAGCTGAAAGAGCGCCGCCTGGAAATCTCGCGCGAGGAAGAACGCGCCGCCCGCCGCCGCGGCGAGATTGAGTCTCAGCGCGAGAAGCTTGAGCAGCGCGAGAAGAAGGCCAACCAACGCCAGGCACAACTGGACAAGCTGGAAGCCGAGATTGCCGACAAACAAAAAGAGCGCGTGGCCGCCCTGGAAAAAGTGGCCGCCATGACAAAGGAAGACGCCCGCAAAGAACTCATCGCCGCCGTGCGCGAGGACGCCCGCAACGACATGGCCCGCGCCATCCGCGAGGTGGAAGCCGAGGCCCGCGAGACCGCCGAGCAGCGCAGCCGCAAAATTGTGATTGAGACCATGCAGCGCATCGCCACAGACACGGTGGCCGAGCGCACCGTGTCTACCATTGTGCTGCCAAACGAGGAAGTGAAGGGCCGCATCATTGGGCGCAACGGGCGCAACGTGCAGGCGTTTGAGCAGGCCGCTGGCGTGGATGTGATTGTGGATGACACGCCCGAAGCGGTCACCATCTCTTGTTTTGATCCAGTGCGCCGCGAGATTGCCCGCCGCGCGCTGGAGGCGCTGGTGCGCGATGGCCGCATTCAGCCGCAGCGCATTGAGAAAGTGCTGAACGATGCCCAGCGCGATGTGGATCGCGTGATTTGGGATGAGGGCGAACGCGCCACGGTTGAGGCGGGCGTGCCGGGCTTGCCCATTGAGGTGGTCAAGACACTGGGGCGGTTGAAATACCGCACCAGCTACGGCCAAAACCAGTTGTATCACTCGGTAGAGAGCGCCCGGCTGGCCGGGTTGCTGGCTTCTGAGATGAAGGCCGATGCCAAAGTGTGCAAGATGGCCGGTTTGCTGCACGACATTGGCAAAGCCCTTGACCGCGAAAACGAGGGCACGCACGTTCAGCTTGGCGTAGATTTGCTCAAGCGCTTCAACATCAACCCCCGCGTGATCCATGCGGTGGAATCGCACCACCACGATGTGCAGCAAGAGACGATTGAGGCCGTGATCGTGGAGATCGCAGATGCCATCAGCGGCAGTCGCCCCGGTGCCCGCCGCGAGACGCTGGAGAACTACACCCGCCGCGTGAAGGCGCTGGAAGACACCGCGCGGCAATTCCCCGGCGTGGCCGAGTGCTTCGCCATTCAGGCCGGGCGCGAGGTGCGCATTATTGTCCGCCCAGAACAGGTGGACGATCTGGCCTCGATTGAGTTGAGCCGCAACATCGCCAAACGGATTGAGGAGACGATGGAATACCCCGGCCAGATCAAGGTGACGGTTGTGCGCGAGACCCGCGCGGTGGAATACGCGAAGTAAACGCTTAAGAGGACGGGAGACGGAAGACCGAAGACGGCATTTTGACTGGCAAAGTGTCCGTCTTCAGTCTCCCGTCTCCCATCTTTTCTTTTTCCATCTTAACAATTTCCACCCGCGCCCTACCCCCCGCGCGGCACAAATGCTAGAATCATCCGCGTGTCTGATTTAGCGCAACGATTTACATCTGCCCGCGAGGCGTCTGGCTTTACGCTGGCGGATGTGGAACGCTCTACCCGCATTCGTTCGCGGTTTTTGGAGGCGATTGAGACCGGCGATTATGCTCGCCTGCCCGATGGCCTGCCTGCCCGCGGCTTTGTGCGCTTGTACGCCCGTTTTTTGGGGATGGATGAGGAGCAGGCGCTGGCCGATTACGATATTGAGAACGACTTGGTTGGCGTTTTGCCGCAGGATGAAGTTCCGCCCATGCCAACCCGCGAGCGGATGCAAAGCCAATACACCCGCCCGCAAATTGCTCCGGCCAAAGCCAACGCAACCTGGCGCGGCGCATTACCCGCCCCAGATGACCCGGATTTGCTGGATGTGGATTTCTCTCGCACGCGGCGCAGTCTGGCCGAGCTTGACGAAGAGGACGATGAGGCGGTCTACGCGCCCGCGCCCACCCAAAATGCGCGAGCCAGCAGCCAGCCCGCGCGAACTTCGTTCACGCTGAACGAAACACCGGTCATAGACAACATCAACTTTAAGCAGCAATTGAACGAACAGCGGGCGCGGCCAAAATCAAATTACACCTCAAGCAACCGAAGCGCCCGGAGCGCGTCCCAACGAGTTGGGCCAACCGCTCCCAGCGCGAGAGCGCGGGCCATCCCCCGACCCAGCATTTCACTCACGCCGGTCATTCACTTTCTGAGCGACCGCCGCTTGTGGATGGTTGTGGCGGCGCTTGGCGCGGTGGTCTTGCTGGGCGTTCTTGTCACCCGCGTCATTTTGCCAACAGCGCAAGCCGCGCTGGCCGGAAAGCCATCGGCCCAACCCACCGTGCAAATTGTGCAAGTTACACCGGTGGTTGATGGAAAAACGGCGGGCGCGGTGGCCGCGCCCTACCCCGCGCTGCCCGCAGGCGGTGTGCAGCTTGTGCTGGATGTGGCCGAGCGAGCCTGGGTGCGCGTGAAGGTGGATGGCAACGTGGTATTTGAAGGAATCCCATCACTTGGCCCAACCGCCCCGTGGAGCGCGCGCCAAAGCGTCTCGATTGAAACCGGCAACGCGGGGGCTTTTTCTGCGACCGTGAACGGCAAAACCTTGGGCAAGCTGGGCGAGCGAGACGCCACCCTAAAACGCACCTACGACCCGAACGGCATCAAAGACGAACAACTGTAATTTTTCACCGCAGAGGCGCGGAAGAACGGAGAAAAATAAGAGATAAGAAATAAGAAAAACTTGCGTGGCGCGATTTCTTATTTCTTCATTTCTTATTTCCTGGTTTCTGTTCTCCGCGCCTCTGCGCTGATTTGTATAAAAAGAATGCGACAAAATAAAACCTACCATCTGGTCTCGCTCGGCTGTTCCAAGAACACGGTAGATTCGGACAGCATTGCCCAGTTGCTGAACACCAGCGGTTACGAAGGATTGGAGCAGGCCGCCAAGGCCGATGTCATCATCGTCAACACGTGCGGCTTCATCGGCCCGGCGCGAGATGAGAGCATTGACACGCTGCGCGATCTGGCGAAACACAAAAAGAAAAACCAGCAGCTCATCGCGGCAGGTTGTCTCTCTCAACTTTGGGGGCCAAAACTGGCCGAGACCGTGCCGGGGCTGGATGGCGTAATTGGCACGCGGCGCTGGATGGACATCGTGGAATTTATTGACCAGGTGCGGGGGCGGGCCAAACCCGCGCCCATGTACCACCTGCCCGATGAGGCCGTGACCGTTGGCGACGACGAGCGCGGCGCGGGCCGCGTGGCGGTGCAAGGCGTTAGCGCATACCTCAAAATTGCGGATGGCTGCCGCCGCCCCTGCGCGTTTTGCACCATCCCCACGATTAAAGGCACGATGAAAAGCCGCCCGCGCGAAGCCATTTTGCACGAGGCGCAAATGCTGGCCGCCGGTGGGCTGCGCGAACTAATTTTGATTGCTCAGGACTTGACCGATTACGCCAGCGACCGCGGCGAGCGCGATGGTTTGGCGACGCTGGTGAACGACATTACGCTCGCCGCGCCATCGCTAGATTGGGTGCGGCTGATGTATGCCTACCCCGGCGCGGTGACCGACAAGCTGATTGAGGTGATGGCGACCAACGAGAAAGTGGTGAAGTATCTGGATATTCCGCTCCAACACGGCCACCCAGATACGCTGCGGCGAATGCGCCGCCCATCCAACATTGATTGGGTGTATCGCACGCTGGAGAAAATGCGCAGCGCCATCCCAGAACTGTGCGTGCGCACTACGTTTATTGTGGGCTACCCCGGCGAGACCGACGCCGAATTTGACGGGCTGATGAAGTTTGTGGACGACATGCAGTTTGACCGCGTGGGCGTGTTCACCTACTCGTTTGAGGCCAACACACCCAGCGGCGCGTTGCCAGACCAGGTGCCAGAGGATGTGAAGAACGCCCGCCGCGATGCGCTGATGTCTAGGCAGCAGCAAATTTCATTGCGGCGCAACCAGCGGCTGGTGGGCAAAACCATGATGACCCTGATTGAGGGCAGCAACGATGGCTTGACCGTTGGCCGCACCTACCGCGATGCGCCGGAGGTGGATGGCCTCGTCATCATCGAGGGCGACATCCCCGCCGGGCGCATGACCCCGGTGAAAATTACCGGCGCGATGGAATACGATTTGACCGGCGTGGCGACCGGCTGACAAGACGGCGTATCTTTCGCGGGTGACCAGATGCCTTTACAATTGTCTCTATGAACACCCATGCTGTTGACCTGCTGATCGAATCGCATCTGGATTTCACGTTCCCCGCCGCGCAGATCGCCATTTACCACGCTGGAAAATTGGCACACACACGGGTGTTTGGGTGGATGGATCCCACCACGCGGCGCGATCCCATCACCCAAGCCACACGCTTTGATTTGGCCTCTGTGTCTAAACTGTTTGTGGTGGCCGCGTTTATGACGCTGGTGGAAGAGGGCAAGGTGAGCCTGGATACGCCCGTGCGCGAGGCATTGCCCGCGTTTGATGGCCCGCGCCCCATCAAGCCCTACCCGCACCCGCTCAAACCCGGCGAGTTTGTGGAAGTTGTGCCGATCACCGCGCAAATGGTCGAGGCAGGCGCGATCACCTTTCGCCAGCTTTTGACGCACACCAGCGGCCTGCCCGCGTGGCTGCCGCTTTGGAAAATGGATACCGACATCGCCGGGCGGCGCGAGACCGCGCTGACTTGCGATTTTGCCTACCCGCCCGGGACGCGGGTGGTGTATAGCGACATCGGCCTGATTCTGGTGGGTTTTGCGCTGGAGGCGCTGACCGGCTTGAGTTTGCGCGAGGTTGTGCGCCAGCGCGTGACCGCGCCGCTGGGGCTGGCTTCCATCGCGTATGGCCCCATCAGCCCAAGCATGGCCGCCCCCACCGAGGTGTATGCCCACCAACCCGCGCGAATGCACGGCGAGGTGCATGATGAGAACGCCTGGGCGCTGGGCGGGGCATCTGGGCATGCGGGGTTGTTTGGCAATGTGGCGGATGTGGCCGCGTTTGGCGAGGCGATGCGCACGGCCACGTTTCTGCGCCCAGAGACCGTGCGCGAGATGACCCGCATTCAGGCGCAAGATGGCGCGGTGCGGCGTGGCATTGGGTTTGCATTGTGGTCGCCCGCGCCAGAATCGCCCAACTACCCGCTTAGCCCGCTCACATTTGGGCACACCGGGTTCACCGGCACAAGCGTGTGGGTAGACCCCCTGCGCGAGTTGACCGTGGCCTGCCTGACCAACCATGTGTATTACGGGCGCGGCTCGCTGGAGCGTTTGCCCACTTTCCGCACAGGGCTGCATCGGCTGGTGGCAGAAATAATTGCGATTTAACGCGGAAAATATGCCTTAACTCTGGCAAAAAAAATTGTGGCATAAGTGTTCATGAACTTACGCAAAAACTCCCTTTAACGCGGGGAACGGCGTGGTAGAAGCGAGGGAGACCTCGCCCGTGCGCCTAAACCTTCGGTTTATTTCATCATTTTCACAAAATTAACTCGGCTTTGCGTAAGTCCAGGTATTAATGGCATATACTGATGGACTGGCAATAAACCCGGCGGCTCGTGCAATTTTGTTGGGCAATTTGGGCGATGGGTTTAAGACCTGTCAGGTTGGATGTTTGAAAAAAAGGGAGTTGTTAATGGCAGTTACCTCATCGTCTTCACCATCAACTGCGCAAGGTGTTTTGCCCATTCTGCGGGCGTGGGATTGGTTGAAATCCAATTACCTGCTCAAGCGGATCATTCAGGCGCTGTTTGTCGTTTGGTTTGTGATGAGTGTGACTTTTTTTGTGATTCGCGCCATGCCGGGCAACGCCGTTGATATTTTGATTCAGGATTTGACCAATGCGGGCATGTCGCCAGATGAGGCGCGGACGCAAGCCTCTCTGCTTATTGGCATTGATCTTAAACAGCCGCTGCACGAGCAATATCTGGCGTATTTAGGCAACACGTTGCGCGGCGATCTTGGCCAGTCGTATAAATCATCCGGTCTGAAAGTGGCAGACATGATTGCCCAGGTTTTGCCGTGGACCTTGTTTAGCGTTGGGCTTTCACTGTTCATCACATTTGTCTTGGGCGTGGGGCTGGGCGCAATCATGGCCTACAAACGCGATACATGGATTGACCACGTGCTCAGCAACATCGCCGCCACGCTAGATGCCGTTTCGCCATATTTAATTGGCTTGCTGGCAATTTTGTTGCTGGGCGTAACTTGGAAATGGGTTCCCATCACCGAAATGCGCGGCGCCATGTCTCCGGGGATGAAACCCGAATTTTCAATTGAGTTTATCTCCGATGTGTTCACCCATGTCAAAGTTCTTTTGCTGGTGTATGTGTTGTCATCGGTTGGCTCGTGGATGTTGCAAATGAAAAGCAGCACGGTGGCAACGCTTGGCGAAGATTACGTGACCGTGGCCCGCGCGCGCGGCCTGCCAGATTCGCGCATTTTGACTGGCTACGTTGGGCGCAACGCCACGCTGCCTTTGTTCACGCGCCTGGCTATCTCGATTGGTTTTGTGGTGGGCGGTTCAGTTCTGCTGGAAAATTTGTTTACCTACCGCGGGGTGGGCTTTTTGCTGGCCAAATCCATCGCAGAGCGAGACTACCCCGTGATGCAGGGCGTGTTCCTCATCATCACGGCGGCGGTGGTGTTTGCCAATCTTTTTGCAGATTTTGTGTATGGTTGGCTTGACCCGCGCATCCGAATCGCAGGAGGTGAACAATGAAGCGCATAACCGAAACCGCATCTGCTTTTGTGCGCGAAATGCTCAAATCGTTCAAAATTCTGCGCCGCAACACGATGGGTTTTATCGGGTTCATCATCGTGGCGCTGGTCATATTTTTGTCGTTTGTTGGCCCGCTCATCTGGCCCGCCGAGACCTCGGCCAACGTGAGTGAGATCAATCAGGGCGTGTCGCTCAAACATCCGCTTGGCACAGATTTTCAAGGGCAAGACAACTGGATCAAAGTGGTGAACGGCGGGCGGGATATCGTGATGATCGCCTTTATCACCGGCATCACCGCCACCGCCATCGCCATCGTGGTTGGGTCTACCAGCGCGTTTCTTGGCGGAAAGGCCGATGACTTTTTGATGGGTCTGGTCAACATCTGGCTCACCATTCCCAAATTTCCATTGCTGGCTGTGCTGGCCACCGTTCTCAAATTAAACGATGTGGTCACGCTGTCTTTGTTGATGGCGCTGCTGGATTGGCCTGGGCTGGCGCGGCAGGTGCGCAGCCAGGTGCTTTCGCTCAAACGCCGAGATTACGTTGAAGCCGCGACCATGCTCAACCTTGGCACACCAAATATTATTTTCAAGGAGTTGTTGCCAAACATGATGTCGTTTATCGCCATCGCCACGATCAACGCCATGACGGCGGCCATCTACCAGCAAACGGGTTTGGTGTTTTTGGGCATTGTGCCCTATTCCAGCGCAAACTGGGGCGTGATGATTAGCGCGGCGGAACGGCGCGGTGTGCTTTACAACTCGCAGGCCATTTGGAGCATCATCGCCCCCATGGGCGCCATCGTCATCTTTCAGTTGGGGCTGGTCTCGTTTGCCCGGTCGCTGGACGAAATTTTTAACCCGCGCCTTCGCACAAGCGTGTAATCATGAGCGATTCCACCCTTTCTGTTCGCAACCTGACGATTGAATACACCGCAAAACGCGGCAACGTGCAGGCCATTCGCAATGTTTCGTTTGATGTTCAGCGCGGCGAGGCGCTGGCTTTGATTGGCGAGAGCGGCTCTGGGAAAACCACGCTGGGGCTGGGCATTGTGCAGTTGCTGCCCACCGCGGCGCAAATTCGCAATGGGCAGGTCACCTACCGGCGGTTTGGCAAAAACGGTCAAGCCGCAGAGGTTGACGCGCTTGGCCTGACCGGCAACGCGCTTCGGCAATTTCGCTGGCGCGATTGCGCCATGGTTTTTCAAGGCGCGCAAAACGCCTTCAACCCGGTGTTGCGCATTGCCGACCATTTTGCAGACACGGCCAAGGCGCACGGCGCGATGAGCGGCAAGACGCTGGAAGAACGCGGCAAACATTTGTTAACGCAGGTGCGGCTGGATGCGGAACGGGTGTGGCGCGCCTACCCGCACGAGCTGAGCGGCGGAATGCGTCAGCGCGTGTTGATCGCCCTTGCGCTTTTGCTGGAGCCGCAACTCATCATTTTGGATGAACCCACCACCGCGCTGGATATTTTGACCCAGCGCAACATCATGGATGTGCTAAAAGACCTGCGCAACCAGCTTGACTTCTCGCTGGTTTTTATCTCGCACGACCTGTCTTTGGCGGCAGAGCTGGCCGACCGCGTGGCCACGGTTTACGCGGGCAAGATTGTTGAGCTGGCCAGCGTGCAAATCATCTTCAAAGCGCCGGTGCATCCATACACCATCGGCCTAATAAACGCCGTGCCCACGCTGGCAGGCGACAAGGGAGACCTGACATCCATCCCCGGTTCACCGCCCGACCTGATTGATTTGCCCAGCGGGTGCAAGTTCCATCCCCGTTGCCCGCTGGCGGATGAGAAATGCAAACGCGAAGAGCCGGAGCTGGTGGAAGTTGGCGAACAACGCGGCGGCAAGGGCGGCCATCAGGTAGCGTGCTGGCATTGGCAAAATGCGCGCCAAACGCAAAAAGCATTTGGGGTGAAAGCATGAGCGAGATCATTCAACTCAAAAATGTCTCGCGCACGTTTGAGGTGAAACGGCAAATCATCAAAGCGGTGGATGATGTCTCGCTTGGCATTCAAGAGGGCGAGGTGGTGTGTTTGGTGGGCGAGAGCGGCTGCGGCAAAACCACCACCGGCAAGATGATCGCGGGCATGTTGTCGCCGTCATCGGGTTCAATTTACTTTCGTGGCAAGGATATTTCCACGCTGAGCAAAGATGAGTTTAAGCAATATCGGCTTGGCGTGCAAATGATCCATCAAGACCCGTATGCCTCGCTCAACCCCGCACAAACCATTTACGACATCATCGCCACGCCGCTTCAACATCATGGTTTTACCAGGGGCGAGGCGCAAACCCGCGCCCGCGTGCGCGAGCTTTTGCAAACGGTAGACCTGACCCCGCCCGATGACTTTCTGGAGAAGTATCCCCATCAACTCAGCGGCGGGCAACGCCAGCGCGTTTCCATTGCGCGGGCGCTCACGGTCAACCCGTCTTTCATCATTGCAGATGAAGCGGTCTCGATGGTGGATGTGTCCATCCGAATTAGTTTGCTCAACACATTGACCCGCCTCAAAGACCAAATGGGGCTGGCGGTTCTGTTTATTACACATGACCTGGCGTTGGCAAAATATTTTGCGTGGGAAGGAAGAATTGGCGTGATGTATCTTGGGCGCATGGTGGAGATTTCGCCCGCGCGGCAACTGGTGGAGCGCCCGCAACACCCATACACCCAAGTGCTGCTCTCTGCCATCCCAGAGGCAGACCCAGATGCCACGCGCCGCAAAACGCGCATTGAATTGCGCAGCATGGATGTGCCAAGTTTGCTGCGGTTGCCCAGCGGTTGCGCATTCCATCCGCGTTGCCCGGTGTTTTTGGGCCAGAAGTGCGAAACGATTGTCCCGCGCCTCATCCCGCAAAAAGATGGCGGCGCGGTGGCGTGCCATTTGGTTGGGGAGGAAAAGATATGAGCGCATTTGGCCGTGCGATTGAAATCGCGACTTACGGGCGTGCCGCCGAGTGTCGGCGCAGGCGGATGCTCAGCCGAAGGCCCACAAAACGCGATTTCAATCGCACGGCAGCTAAAACATGAACCCGCAACTTGGCAAAGCATGGTTTCAGGTAGGGGTGTTTATCACCATCGTCTCGGTGATTCTGCTGTTTGTGCTGCAACCCAAAACGGCAGAATATGTCATTACGGTGTTGTCGTTAATCATTGGGCTGGCGCTGATGGCTCTTGTGATTATTGCCATTAAATTTTTCAGCCGATGAATCAGATTGATGAGTGACGATTAGAGATGCTTAGATAGGCAAGGAGGTGATTTTTACAAACGCGTTTTATCTCAAAAACCAAATGGTTTCAAACTCAATTCGTAAATTTCAAATGAGGAGAACTGCATGAAAAGTTACAAGTTATTTGGCGTGATGGCAGCAGTAATTACCGTGCTGGCCGCTTGCGGCGCGCCTGCTGCGCCAACCGCCGCGCCCACCACCGCACCAAAACCCACCGAAGCGCCCAAGCCAACGGACGCGCCAAAAGCAACCGAGGCCCCCAAGCCCACTGTTGCGCCAACAGCCGCCGCCACCGTTGCGCCGCCAGCGGTAGCCCAAACCCTCACCCTTACTTTGCGCAAGGGCGTTAAGTGGAGCGATGGCACAGACTTTACCGCCAGGGACGTAGTTGGCACGTGGAATATTTTGTGGATGCAAAAGAGTTCTTCGTGGAACGCGCTGGTGGATGTGGTTGCCAAGGATGACACAACCGTTGAGTTTCAATTGAGCAAGCCCGGCCCAGCCATTCTAGACACCATCATCCGCGCCACCATCACCCGGCCCACCTCGCAGTATGGCAAGTTTATGGATGCCGCTGCTCAATTGCGCAAAACCAGCGGTGTGTTGGATTCCGCCAAAGCCCGCGACACAGATGATGTGAAGAAGCTCGTGGCCGACCTGACCGCCCTCAAGCCAGATGGCGGCGTGGTGTATGGCCCATACAACGTTGACCCCAAGAGTGTGACCGAGGCGCAATTGACGTTGGCCAAGAACTCCACCGGCTTCAACGCCGACAAGATTGACTTTGACAAAATAGTGGTGTATTGGGGCGATACGGTTCAGGACTTGCCACTGTATCTCTCCAAAGATATGGACTACTCATCCAACGCATACAGCCCGGCCAACCTGCAAACCATTCAGGGCGCAAACCCAGATGTGACTGTGTTGGGCGGCCCGGCCACAAACGGCCCCGGCATTTACTTTAACAACGATGTGTATCCGTTGAACAGAAAGGAAGTGCGCCAGGCGTTTGCCTATGTGATTGACCGCGTCGAGAACTGCAAAGTCTCGCTGGGCGATGCCTGCCGTGCGGACAAATATCAAGTAGGCTTTACCGATGCCGCCGTGCCAACATGGCTGACCGATGAGCAGATCAAGAGCCTGAATACCTACGACAAAGACCTGGCCAAAGCCGAGAAACTTCTGACCGACATCGGCTTTAAGAAGGGCGCGGATGGCGTTTGGGTGGATGACAAGGGCAAACCCATGTCATACGAGTTGATCGTTCCGGCTGACTTCACCGAATACCTGGCCTCATCCGAAAATGTGGCCCAGCAGCTTGGCAAGTTTGGCATCAAGATTGCTGTCAAACCATATCAGTCATCCGAGCGCAACAACGTTCACAAGGCGGGCAAATACCAGCTCTCGATGGATATCGGGATGCGCTTCACCTATTTCCACCCATTTGTGTCATACGATTACAACGTGCGCCCGGGTATTGGGTTTAAGAACAACCCCGAAGCCAACGAAGGCGAGCGCGGCATGAACCTGCCGTATGTGCAAAAGACAGCGGCGGGCAAGGAAGTCAATATCAAGACAGCGGTAGACAAGATGGCCGAGGGCGTGGACGCGAACGCGCAAAAGCCATATGTGCAAGACATGGCCCTGATGTTCAACTACAACCTGCCCGTTTTGCAAATGTTCGAGCGCTATCTCACCGACCCGGTGGACAACAAGACCCGTGTAACCGGTTGGCTGCCGCCAGATGACAAGATTTACAAGAACAACCAGAACAACTCGCCGGTTGCGCGGCAATTCCTGGGCGGCTCGCTTAAGCCCAGCGCCACCAACAAGGCCAGGGAGTTCAAGACCAGCTATCCGTATGTTCAACCACCCAAGGCGAATTACAACCTGTATTCGCCAGACACCGTGCTGAACAACGGCTCGGTGCTGGTCACGTTCCTGTATCCGCCATTCACGTTCTACGATGTGAACGAGGGCAAGTATGTGCCCTTCTTCGCCGAGAAGTGGGAAATCAAGTAGTTTGGTTTGCGATTGAAATCGCGCCGCGTCCGCGCAGGCAGACGCTCAGCCAAAGGCTCATAAGGCGCGATTTCAATCGCACAGTTACACAGCTTTGTAATTGGGAGTGATGGCTGGGCGTCTGCGCAAGCGGGCGCTCAGCCATTGTTATTTTGGGCGCATGCAACCCCTTGACCCACACAACCCCAAACACCTGAACGCAATTGTTTCGGTCTGGAATGCCGCTTGCGGCGATGAGTTCTCAATCAGCCCACGCGCCGCGCAATTCAACATCCAGCCCAACACGGGCATTCTTCAGGATGGCAGATTGGTCTTTGATGGCGGCCAACCCATCGGTTTTGTGGTTGCCAGGGCAGACACGCGCTCTCATCTGGGATGGATTGAAGCGCTGGGCGTGACCCCATCTCACCAAAGACGCGGGGTTGGGGCGCAGATGATGGCGTGGGGGCAGGCGTGGCTGGCCGGGCAAGCCAGCGCCAAAATCCGCATCGGCGGGGGCATTCGCCCGTTTGCGCCGGGTGTGCCGGTTGCGCTAAACACGCAAGGCTTTTTTGCGCGGCATGGCTACACAAAAGCAAAAAGTGATTGGGATGTGGCGCGGGATATTTCTGGCTACGTGCCGCGCGGCGCGTATGACAACATCCGCCCGGCTGCCCCATCCGACCTGCCCGCGCTACGCGAGTTTTTTGCGCGGTCTTTTGCCAACCGCTGGCAATATGAATTTGAAGAGCTGGTGCGCGACGGCGGGAACATCAGCGATTATTTGGTGTTGTGGACAGAGCGCGGCGTTGATGGATTTGTGCAAACCACCTTTGAGCAGGAATCGTACCGCCCAATAGACCGCTTTTTTATGCGCAGTTTGCCGCGCCCGCACGGCCAGCTTGGCCCGCTGGGCGTAAGCGCAGACCTGCGCGGCAAAGGGCATGGTCTGGCGATGATTGACGCGGCGATTGCCCATTTGCAAAAGCGCGGCGCAAAAGGCTGCGTGATTGATTGGACGGACTTGCTGGGGCTGTATGGCAAGTTTGGCTTCACCCCATTTCACGAATACGCCATCATGACAAAAGCCATGTGAGCATTAAAAGTTTGCATCACTGCGCTGGTTGCGCCCGCAGTTCCAGCCCCAGCGCCCGGACTACTTTTAGAATCGTGGCAAATTCCGGGTTGCCAGATGGCGACAAGGCTTTATACAAACTCTCCCGCCCCAGCCCGGCTTCTCGCGCAATCTGCGTCATCCCTCTGGCGCGGGCAATATCGCCAATGGCCGCCACAACCAAATTAGAGTCGCCCGTTTCCAGCGCGGCATCCAAATAGGACGTGATGTCTTCCTCGGTCTCAAGGTGCTCGGCTGGGTCCCAAACGCGGGTTGTAATTTTCTTGGTCATAGTATTGCCTCATATTTGTTTGGCAAGCATTTGCGCCAAAGCTATGTCTTGCGATTGTGTTCGCTTGTCTCCGCCCGCCAGCAAAAATATCAGTTGCTGGCCGCGCTGGGTAAAGTAAATCCGATACCCCGGCCCATAATCAATTCGCAACTCAGAGACACCTTCGCCTACCGGTTTTACATCGCCTGGATTTCCCAGCGAAAGTCGGCGAATGCGTATGTCTATACGCACACGAGCCTGGCGGTCTTTTAATTTGGCAAACCAAGTGGCGTATTCATCGGTTTGACGAATTTCAATCACAGGAGATATTGTATCTCATGGGATACAGGGATTTTACGCCTGATTCCTCAACTGCGGATCTAGCCAGTCGCGCAAGCCATCGCCAAAAAGGTTGAACCCCAGCACGGCCAGCATGATGGCCGCGCCGGGCGCGATGGCCATCCAGGGCGCAATCTCCATGAGTTTGCGGGCATCGCTCAACATGCCGCCCCACGATGGCTCTGGCGGCAAAATGCCGAGGCCGAGATAGCTGAGCGCGGCCTCGGTGAGGGTGGCCTGGGCCAGCGCCAGCGTGATTTGCACGATGATGGGCGCGGCGATGTTGGGCAGCACGTGCCGCGCCAGCCGCCGCGCATCGGTTGCGCCCAACGCCTCAGAAGCCTGCACGTATTCGCGGGTTTTGACCAGCAAGGTTGGGCCGCGCGCCACCCGCGCAAAAATGGGCATATACACGATGGCGATGGCGATGATGGCGTTTATGACGCTGGGGCCAAGCGCCGAGACGATGAACAACGCCAGCAAAATGGCCGGGAACGCGAATAAAATATCGGTTGCCCGCATAATCAGCGCATCCAGCAGGCCGCCAAAATAACCGGCCACCATGCCAATGACCGAGCCAAAGACCGCCGAGAGCGCAATCGCCACAACCGAGACGCGCATGGAATTGGTCGCGCCGGCCATCAAGCGGCTCAGGATGTCGCGGCCAAATTCATCTGTGCCCAGCAGGTACGCGCCGCCGGGCGGCAACAGCGAATCGCGGGGGTGCTGCTCGATGGCGGGAAACGGCGTGATAAAACGGCTGAAGAGCGCGACGAAAACGATGAGCGCCACGAGCGCCATCCCCACCGCGAAGCCGGGCGCGCGCATGCGCCGCAAGATGCGCTTGAAAGTAAGGCTCATGAGGCCCGCACCCGCGGG
>Ga0073902_10001125_pt1 | contig 14745 bp, 14 predicted proteins | sample KloWWTmeKNB19Kit_FD_66667 | JGI IMG/M metagenome (GOLD analysis project Ga0073902, IMG submission 66667) | Active sludge microbial communities from Klosterneuburg, Austria, studying microevolution and ecology of nitrifiers - Klosterneuburg... | ecosystem: Engineered > WWTP > Aerobic digester >...
ATACATGATAACCGTCATGCCAATCAGGCAGATGAGACAACCAATCGCGTCGAATCTGTCCGGTCGCGTGCCATCGAAGCCCCATCCCCAGAGCAGCGACAATACGATGAACATCCCTCCATAGGCGGCGTAGACTCGACCGAAATGAGCGGACTGAAACGTAGGAATGATGGCATACAGTACTAAGATAAGAGCCCCACAGAGTGCATAGCCGATCGGTTTCCCATGGCGAAGCCATGTCCACACCAAGTAACCGCCGCTAATTTCACACAGCCCAGCAAGTACGAAGAGACCTATTGATGAGATCAGAGACATAGAGAGTCCTCGGAATGACATCGTTGACCATCAAGTCTTGTCTGGTTGAATCCACTCAGGACGCTGCTCCATCATCTGTAACGTGAGATGGTTAATTTCGAATTGCTTCCTAAGCGTGTGTTGAAGATCGAGCAATACTCTATCCCTATTTTCTCCGGCAGAGACAATGATATGGGCGCTCAATGCATCTCGGCCAGAGGTGATTGTCCAAATATGGAGGTCGTGCACCTCCCTCACGCCGCCCACTTTGATCATGGCGTTGGCGATCTCTTTGGCATTGAGATGCGGCGGGACACCCTCCATGAGAATATTTACCGCTTGGGAAAGTAACAGCCATGTTCGCCATACTATGAATAATGTGATAAAGACGCTCAGGAGAGGATCAATGGGATACCATCCGGTGATCCAGATGATGCCTCCTCCGATCACCACGCCCACCGATGTCACCGCATCACTTAACACCTCTAAATACGCGCTACGGACATTGATGCTGGCTCCCGGGCCTCCACAGAGGAGCCTCAAACACACAAGATTAATGGCGAACCCCACCGCGCCAACCAGCATGACCGGCAAGCCGAGCACATCTGAGGGATGATAAAAGCGCGTGAATGCCTCATACAAAATCCAGCAGGCCAATAAAAGCAGCACCACGGCATTGCAGACAGCGGCCAGTATCTCCGCACGGTGATACCCATACGTTTTGTCCGGCGTGGATTGTTTCGTAGCCATCCACATCGCGAACGTGCTGAGACTTAAGGCGGCCACGTCGGCCAACATATGTCCGGCGTCGGCCCATAGTGCTAAGCTGCCTGTGATCCAGCCTGCAAGCGCTTCGATGCACATAAACGCACTCGTAAGGAGAAGGACGAGTACCAGCCGACTTCGAGGCTGGCCATGTCCCGCATGATCATGATTATGTCCTGCGCCCATTTGCTTTTCCTTCACTTTTATCCGCAGACGCGGAGTCCTGCGGGATCTGTAGCAGCGAAAATTGCTTTCCTAATACACCCAGTGAGACAAATGTTCATCACCTGCTTAGTGTCTCCATGTTACAAGCCTTCACAGCACGTTTCTCCCTCCAACGCCTCAATGCCTTCCTTTCCAATAATCGGCACCATGATTAAAGCGGCAACAGGGTCCGCCCACCACCATCCCGATAGGGCATTCAGTACAAGCCCGCCAAGCAGGATCGCGGACAGATACACACAGAATTCAGTTTGCTGCGCGTCCGCAGCCATCGCCGCACTGTTCAACTCTTTGGCTACACGCCGCTTGGCGCGTGTTAGTAACGGCATGACTATTAAAGATGCAATGGCAAGGACAATCCCAATGAGGCTACGTTCAGGGGTCACTCCCTGGAAAAGAGCCTCCACGGCTTCATACCCCACGTATCCGGCAAGCAGGAGAAAACAAATCCCAACAATCCGCAAAGCGATTGTTTCATCCCGCTCGCGCTGTGCCTCGTCCCGCTGCCCATGTAATAGCCACAACAGTGTTGCTCCGGAGGTCACCTCGATAACGCTATCGAAGCCGAACCCAATCAAAGCAATACTACCTGCTATTAATCCCGCGACAACGGCAATCACGCCCTCTAGACTGTTATAGATTATTGTCAGGTACTCAAGCCTTCTTCCTACTTTCAGAAGACGTATGCGGTCCTGCTCACTAATTAGTTTGTTCGATGGCACATGGGTTTTTCCTTCCGCGCAGGAAAAGTTGTAGTACTTGGTCTTAACCTCCATACTGTCGGTGATCTGTGCAGTAACATCCTCCCATCACATCTCTGAGATCGTGCTCTAAGCATCTCCCCTTACAAGGCTGGGCAGCCGGCTTCCATCAGAAGCCGGCTTCGGGAGGGCTCGGTTTCGGCGAGCATCCCACTGCTCGATCCAGAGATAGAAAACAGGAAGCGCAATGAGCGTGAGAACCGTCGACGATATGAGTCCGCCGATCACGACGGTGGCAAGTGGACGTTTGGCCTCTCGGGAACTGTCTTCGCACCCGCAAGCAATCATGGCGACGCGACCACATTCCAGCCACTTGGCCTTATGAATAGACTATGGCTCTATCCGGAGACCAGGGACGCGAATTCGTTCGAGGGTGAGTAATCGCACCCATCGTCTGCCCCCGCTAGCCGACGCCGCGTTGAGTCTCTTCCTGTGGATGTCATAAGTTTGACTGTTGTCCTCTCTCAGAGACAATCGAATGACGATGATCGTCAGCAAATTTTCTGCGCCCCAATGGAATACGCTTTAGAAACTCTCCCATTTCTGTTTCATTCGTGGCATCTGCATTGCACTTATAGGTGATGCAGTCAGATATCCCTACAGGAATAGGAGCTCGTACATGAATCTTTTTGGTGGGATCAAACTTCTGGAGCACGCCCTGGATGTGAGAGCGACACGCCAGCAAGTGATTAACTCAAATATTGCGAACGAAGAAACGCCGGGCTATCGTGCGAAAGATTTACGCTTCCAAGATGCCTTAACAGCTGCCAGTGCACCCTCTGGGCAGGTGTCGCTCCGTGTGACGAATGCCCAGCATCTGAGTGGATCAGGCAGCTCAATATATGGACAGATCGTCGAGATTCCTGGCGGGGATTTACCTCTCGACGGGAATTCAGTGAATTTGGAGAGGGAACTGGCAAAACTGTCCGATAATGCCATGCAGTATAAAACGGCAGCGGAATTGATCACGAAAGAGTTTCAAGGGCTGCGAAATGCGATACGTGAAGGCCGATAATAGCTCGGGTAACCGCGCTAATTTTCTTCACCACTGTAATGGTTGCCGCTCTGTCTTGAGGGTTCCTCGACCTGACAACAGCGGCACGGGAATGAATTTCCACTCATGGTGTCCTGTATCCGGGCGACTTCCAATAGAGCGTCTCATGTAGACTTGGTAGAACACGATCCAAATCACCCGACCTGACAGGGTTCTTAGCCATCGCTGCCTTCGCGTACGACGGAACTCTTATTATTGTCGCTTCGAATTCGTCCATCCGGCTGAATCCGCTCAGATCGCTGCTCCATCATCTGTAGAGTGACGTGATCGATATGAAATCGCTCTTGTAAAAGTTGCTGAAGATTTCTTAACACGCTATCTCGGTCTTCACCACTCGGCACAATGATATGGGCGCTTAAGGCATCCCGACCCGACGTGATGCTCCAAATGTGCAGGTCGTGGACTTCCTGCACGCCTGTCACGGATGCCAGCGCGTCACCGATGTCCTTCGCATTCAGATGCGACGGCACGCCTTCCATTAGGACATTCACCGCCTGGGATAACAGCAGCCATGTTCTCCAAATGATGAACAGCGTGATCCCAATGCTGATAAGAGGGTCAATCATATACCACCCGGTGGTCCAGATAACTGCTCCCCCAACGATCACGCCGACCGAAGTGACGGCGTCGCTCAGCACTTCGAGATACGCGCTTCGAACATTGAGGCTTGCGGTGGATTTTCCGGTCAGCAGCCGAAGACTCAAGAGGTTGACGCCTAACCCAACTGTCCCGACTATTAGAACAGGTAGTCCCACGACAGAAGACGGATGAGAGAAGCGCAAAAAGGCCTCATAAAAGATGAAACATACCAAGAGCAGCAGGACGACGGCATTGATGGCAGCGGCCAAAATCTCAACCCGATGGTATCCATACGTTTTGTCGGCAGGTGATTTTTTGGTCGCCATCCACATTGCAAACATGCTCAAACTTAGTGCTGCCACGTCGGCCAGCATATGGCCGGCGTCCGCCAGAAGAGCCAAACTCCCCGTGACCCACCCAGCGATCGCCTCGACTCCCATGAAGGTGCTTGTGAGACCGAGCACGAGGAGAAGAGTGCTTCGTTTGGTCGATTCATTCAGGTGGTCGTGACCGTGTCCTGCGCCCATAACCCTGTGTCCTTTCTATCCTCGTAACTGGGCCCGATCGATTGAGGAGACGTGAAATCGCTTCGCCAACGTCATAGCCTTCCTGAATCCTTATTGGTGCGTATTATGCTCGCCACAACCTATAGGTCTTCGCAACATGTATCGCCTCTCAACGCCTCAATGCCTTCCTTTCCAATAATGGGTACCATGACCAAGGCGGCGGCAGGGTCAGCCCACCACCATCCTAATAATGCGTTAAGGAGCAGACCACCTAGCAGGATCGCAGAGAGGTAGGTGCAAAACTCTGTTTGCTTAGCGTCTGCAGCCATGGCAGTACTGTTCAACTCTCTGGCCACACGCCGCTTGGCTCTCGTAAGTAAGGGCATCACGATTAAGGAGGCTATGGCAAGGATGATTCCAACTAGACTTCGTTCGGGCGTCTCTTGGTAATAAAGAGCTACGATAGCCTCATACCCGACATACCCTGCGAGCAACAGAAAACAGCTGCCGACAATGCGAAGAGCAATTCCTTCATCCTCCTCACGCTGTGACTCGTTCCGTTGTCTCTGTAATACCCACAGCAAAGTGGCTCCTGATGTAACCTCGATGACACTATCGAAGCCGAAGCCGACCAGCGCGATGCTGCCTGCCAGCAGCCCGGTGCTCACAGCAATTAAACCCTCCAAGCTGTTATAGAAAATTGTAAAATATTCGAGTCTTCTTCCCTCTCGTAGAAGAGAGTCACGATGTTTCATGTGCTGGCTCATTATTTTCATTGCGACCCCGGAAGATTCTCTTCGCGATCATCCCAAATAGCGAGCTGTGGGCAGCGCACAGCCCTCTAGAAAGCGATCGCTTGACCGACGGCGCTTTCGAGTTGAAACAGATTGCGCTGGTACGCGAACAACGCCTCGATATAATTTTGCTGGATTGTACGCGACGTCCGAGCCGCGTCGAGTAAATCCAGAATTGTCGCTCCACCGCGTTGGTAGGCCTGCTCCGCTATCGTCAGTGCCGACCGTGCATCCTCCAGGACTCCGCCCACATACGCTTCCACCAGCCGGCGACTTTGCAAGAAATTCCGATAGGTCACCTCAACTTGATTTTCAATCTGAGTGACCATCTTGTCCACATCAGCCTGTGCCGATTGAGCCGCCACTTCCGCCTGGACCACACCGCCCTGATTTCTGTTAAACAACGGTAAGGGCACGCCGAAGTTTAGAATCCCCATCTGTTGATTATCCGGACCATGGGGTCCCTGGATTGAATATCCCGCCCCGATGGTCACGTCGGGATAGCGATAGGCTCTGGCCAACTTGAGATCGGCTTCTCGCTGAGAGAGGGTGGTACGTTTCGCCCGCAGGTCCGGGCGGGCGTCCAAGGCGACCGACCGCAGCTTGTTCATCTCGGGATCCACGCGGTGAAAATCGAGGTCCGTCGTCAACTCGAGCCGAGTCCCAGCAGGAAGCCGCAACAGTTGACGCAGGTCAGCACGTGCCGATTCCGATTCCTGCAGCGAGGCAATCACTTGAGAGTGAAAGTCGACGACTTGGAGCCGGATACGGATCAATTCGATTTCCGCAATATATCCCTTCTTGAAGCGGATCGTATTCACTTCCATGATCCGCGCGAAGCGATCTCGATTCTCTTCGGCCAACGCCAGTCGACGTTGTGCCAATTGAACTTGATAATAGCTATCCTTCAAGCTGAAGCTGAGCTGCCGGACTGTATCCTCAAATCCGGCTTCGGCCGCTTGTGTCCCAAAATCTGCGCTCTCGATACGGTACCCGCGCTTTCCTGCGACTTCGAATACCTGTTGCACTTGGGTCGCCAAATTACCGGTCCGCGCCAGCGTATTGCCTTGGGTAAAAGACGCGCTCCCTCCGACTTGAAGCACCGGATTAGGGAAGAGCGTCGCCGTGATTTGCTGGCCCTTGCTCGAGTCGATCCCATACCGGGCGATTAACAGATCGAGGTTTTGATTCAGGAATAAGGTTATGGCATCAGTCAAGCTGAGACGGACAGTACCGCGAGGAAGGGCGAAAGGTGTTACCATTCCTTCCGTTGACTCAGCCCGAACAAGAGGACCGGTAATGAGAATGGCGCACAGAATGAGGGATGCAGCGACCCCGAGTACGGAGTACCAATTAGAAGTGGACTGCCGAAGGATATCCATCACGCGCATCAAATGAATGTCTTACTCTTGCAAAAGTTATAACGGATCTCGAACAGGGATCGACCTCCGTTGCGGCTCTCCTATGCCGGATCTTGCGGAGATGCTTTCTCCTGAAACCGACGCAGGACCTGATAGCATAGGGGTAACACCCATAGAATCAGTGCCACCGAGGTCAGCATGCCGCCCATCACGACTCGCGCCAGCGGCTGTTGCGACTGCGCGCCGATGCGGCTGGCGATAGCCGCCGGCAAAAGCCCGATAGCGGCCGCCAGTGAGGTCTGCTCCCCATAACTGCGTCATGCCTCATTTCTGCGGTCCCTTGTGCTATCGGCATTAGGCTTCCCGACGTTCTATTGTGCACAGGCTTCAAAGATCTCCTCGCAGTGGTCGTCGGCGGCCGCTGGCGTCGGAACAGATTCGTAGGTCACCCCGATCACCCGCTCACCCACAATGCTGACACTGGCCCAACATCCATGATGGCTCCTCGCGGTGCTCCCTTTCGATCCCACGAACGACTCCTCCAGCATCGGCGCTTCTTTATAGTATTTCAGCACGGTCCCCGAGCCTGTATGAGTTTCCCTAAGAGGTGTGCCGGCACAGGACAGCAACTCCTGTGTGGCTTTCCCAATCAGTCCTGCTCCACGAGACACGTGAACCGCTCGAGGAGCGCTGGTGCAGCTCAGAAGAATCAGAACGGTAATTCCCGCAGCATTGCTGAGAAGCTTACTCATGTAGTTGAACGTCGCTCTCGAATCCATCGCGTTTTGGTTCGACCTAAGGAGCCCCGACCCATGTCCTCACCCAATGCTCCAGCTCGATGCCACCGAAGGGTTTGGGTAAAAAGCCTTGGGCGCCGCCCGGCTTCAGCAGCTGAATAGGTTCCTCAGAATAGGAGGCGCTCATCAACAAAATCGGGAATCCGAAGCCTGCCTCCCGAATCAGCCGTAGCACATCTGATCCTGATAGACCGGGGAGATGCAAATCCAACAGCAAGGCCTGGATCTCACGCGTCGAGAGTAAGGTTAACGCCTGCTCGCCAGTGGCCGAGCCGTGAACAACATAGCCCCAATACTCCAACAAATCATGGCAGAAGAGCCGGATATCCGGATCGTCATCGACGACCAGAATGGATTTCACGCGTACTCACCCCTTGGAATCATGATTGTGGATGCCTTCGTCTTCTCACCACGCCTCGCGCAAGGTCGGGTCCTACACTTCCTGCCCATACGCCTTTCCCACTTCGTCGGCCCTTCCTCTCCGACGAGCCCAGGCTTCTCGAAGACGTTCTTCCCAGACATACAGCGTCGGCAACACCAGCAAGGTTAAAGCGGTGGAGGTCACGAGCCCGCCAATGACGACGGTCGCTAGCGGCTGCTGCACTTCCGCGCCGGCAGAGGTCGAGAGCGCCATCGGCACAAAACCGAGGCTGGCCACCAATGCTGTCATCAGCACCGGACGCAGACGAATCATGGCTCCTTGAGAAGCGGCTTCCGCACGAGACAGGCCCTGTTTCTGCAAATCGAGGATGTAGGCCATCAGTACGACGCCGTTGAGGACCGCGACTCCGAACAGCGCAATAAATCCGACCGCGGCCGAAATCGAAAAGGGCATGCCGCGGAGCGCCAGGGCGATGATGCCGCCGGTGGCCGCCAGTGGCACATTCAGAAAAATCAGCATCGCCGGCCCAACCGCGTTGAAGGTCGAATAGAGCAGCACGAAGATGAGAAACAATGCGATCGGGACGACGATGGCCAGCCGTGTGGAGGCCTCCTGCAATTGTTGGAATTGCCCACCCCACTCAATCCAATACCCTTTGGGTAATGACACCTGCCCCTCGACGGATCGTTGCGCATCGGCCACGAAACTCGCCAGATCTCGGCTTCGGACATTGGTTTCCACCGCGAGGCGCCGGTGAATATTTTCCCGGCTGATCTGCGCCAAACCGGTCTCCGTCCGAATGTCGGCGAGCTGACTGAGTGGTATCTGCCGACCTGAAGGATCGGCGACTCGGATGTCCTTGATCCGATCGAAATTGCTCCGATCTTCTGGCCGAAAGCGGACCTGAATGAAGAAGCGTTGATTGCCTTTGACGACCTGCCCCGCCACACGTCCACCGATGGCTTCGACGGTCCCGAGAATCTCCGAGGCATTGATGCCATATCGAGCGATCGCCTCGCGGTTGATGATGACTCGCAGGTACGGCATGCCCGCAACTTGTTCGGCCTTGGTGTCGGCGGCCCCCTGAACCCCAGAGACCACTTGCACCACTTGATCGCCCAGGCGTTTAAGCGTGTCCATATCTTCGCCGAAAATCGTGATGGCAATATCGGAACGCACCCCGGCAATCAGCTCCTGCACCCGCAACTCAATGGGCTGAGAGTAACTGAAGATGGTGCCGGGCACCGCCGCCTTGAGCGCCCGATCGAAGGCCTCAATCAGCTCCGCTTTCGTCTGAGCCGTCTTCCACTCCGACTTGGGCTTCAAGATTATGTAGACGTCACTGACCTCGACCCCCATTGGATCGGTGGCAATCTCTGGACGACCGGTTCGTGGGACAACGGTGGCGACCTCCGGAAACTGCCCCAAAATTTGCCCAATCCGGTTCGTACTCTTGACTGATTCCTCTAAGGCCACACTCGGAAACCGCCAGGCTTGCAGCGCGATCGCTCCTTCATCCAACTTGGGAATAAATTCCGCTCCCAGCAACGACGCGAGCGCCAGGCTGCCGGCAAAGGCGAGGGCGGCAACGCCGGCGGTGATCACCGGATGCCGCAGGGTCTGGGACAAGAGAGGCTGGTAGACCCGTTTGGCCCAGCGAATCACCCACGTTTCTTGGTCACTGACTTCTCTGCGAAGGAAGAGGCTCACGAAGACCGGGGCCACCGTGAACGCGAGGACGAGCGCAGCCACGAGCGCAAAGATGACGGTCAGCGCCATCGGTCGAAACATCTTTCCTTCGACGCCTTGCAGCGTCAAAATCGGCAGGTAGACAATGATGATGATGCCGACGGCAAAGAAGATCGGGCGGAGCACTTCCCCGCCGGATCGCAGAATCACTTGCCGGATCTCGTCGGGGCTCGGCCGGCGTCGCAGTTCTTTCTGCCGCTCAGCCAAATGCCGCATGATGTTTTCAATCATCACGACCGACCCATCCACAATAAGGCCGAAATCGATCGCCCCAAGGCTCATGAGGTTACCCGAAATGCCGGCGGCCAGCATGCCGGTGAGCGCGACCAACATCGACAGCGGGATCACCGAGGCCACGATGAGGCCGGCCCGAAGGTTGCCCAGTAGGAGAAACAGGACGGCGATCACGAGGAGGGCGCCTTCGGTGAGATTTGTAGCGACCGTTTGAATGGTATTGCGCACCAGGTCGGTTCGGTCATAGAAGGGGTCGACCGTCACGCCGGGCGGGAGCGACTTCTGGATTTCCGTGAGTTTCGCTTTGATACGGTTGACGACGACCCGCGAATTTTCGCCGATGAGCATGAGGGCCACGCCCGTCACGACTTCACCGCCCTCGTCCCGGGTGACCGCTCCCTGCCGTATCATCGGTTCAAAGCGTGTCTGCGCGATGTTGCGAATCGTGATCGGTGTCCCATCGTGTCCAGTCGCCACGACGATATTGTTAAGGTCCTCTAACGTTTGCACCAACCCCTCGCCGCGGATCAGATATTGCTCTTGCGCGTGCACGATGTATCCGCCGCCGGCGTTGGCGTTATTGCGTTCGATTGCCTCGAAGACCCGGCCGATCGGAATCTTGTACGCCACCAATTTGCTCGCATCGAGCACCACTTCGTACGTTTGGAGCTCCCCTCCGTAGCTGTTCACCTCGACGACACCCGGAACGGACCGCAACTTCAAGGCGATGTCCCAATCAAGAATCGTACGTAGCTGCATGAGGGAAAAGCCTTGGCCCTTGACCTCGAACTGGAAGACCTCCCCCAATCCCGTCGAAATCGGGCCCATCTCGGGATTGCCGAATCCCGGTGGAATTGCCTGCCGCGCCCGCGGCAGTCGTTCCATGACAAGTCGCCGGCAGAAATAAATGTCCATCCCTTCCTCGAAGTACACGGTGACGGCGGACAGCCCAAAACGGGACACCGAGCGGATCAGGGTGATGCCTGGCAGCCCTGACAGCGCCGTTTCAACGGGAAAGGTAATGAACTTCTCGACCTCAACGGGACCCAAGCCGGGCGAGTCGGTGAGGATTTGCACCTGATTCGGCGTCACGTCGGGCACGGCATCGATCGGCAACTTCCGCATGGCATAGACGCCGGCAGCAATAATGAGGCCCACAAACACCAGCACGAGAAATCGGTTGCGCAACGAAAATTCAAAGAGTGAGTTCAACATGAGTGGCTCCTCTGACGATTCTCTGGCTAGTCTCCCGCGATCCGTTCCTTCAACAGAATGGACTTGAGATCGAAGGATCCTTGAGTGACAACCCGCTCGCCTTCAGCTACGCCGGAATGCACCTCCGCGTCGTTTCCTGACTTACGGCCGACAAGAACCGGCCGGACCGTATAGGCGCCCGGGCGCTCCTCCACAAATGCCACCGACTTCTCATCGACCTGTTGAATGGCGTCCTGGGGGATGACCAAGACCTTTTGGTCTTCTTGCGTGCTGGGAAGAATGAGGGCCGCTCGGGCAAACATGCCGGGTCGCAGACGGCGGTCGTGGTTTGCAATCTCGACCCGTGCGTCGACGGTTCGTGTATCCGGATTCAGCACGTAACCGAGATAGGCGATCTTCCCGCGAAATCGCTCCTTCGGATATGCGTCCACGGTGATCTCCACCTCGCTCCCGACTTGGACAGCCGCCAGATGCTGTTCATAGATATCGAGGAGGATCCAGACGGTGGATAGATCCGCGATGGTGAAGGCATTGTCCTTCGGTGTAAGCAGTTCACCACGAGTGATGTTCCGCTCGATCACAGTCCCCGCCTGTGGAGCCACCAGCGCGAAGGAGGAGAGAGCCTTCCCCTTCCCGCTCCAGCCGATCTTCTTGATGTCATCGTCCGAAAGGCCGACGAGCCGCAGGGCTTCGTAGGCGGCCCGATAGGACGCCATGCTTTTCTCGTAAGTGCCCTTGGCTTCCACATATTCCTTTTCTGAGGAAATGCGTTGCTCGAACAAGCCTTTCTCTCGGGTGTAGTTACGATAATCCACATCGCGATTAGTGACACCTTGGAGAAATGCTGCCTTCTTCTGTCCCAGCTCAATGCTGTCAAACAGCGCTAACGCCTGTCCCTGCTTAACGGAATCACCTAGCTCGGCCATGACATCGATCACGCGGCCTTCGATCCGGGGACTGAGGTGGAATAATCGATATTCATTCGGCTTGATACTCGCGGTGGCTTGAATTTCATCCCGGAAGTCGCGTCGTTCAACGACGGCGGTCTGGAACGTTTGTCCTTCGAGTGCCTGAGGTGGGACTGTCAGTTGGTGTGGCGCACTGGTCTCAGTATGTGGAAGAGTCTTGCCAGTCTGATGAGCAGCCTTGCCTGGCTCCTGCTCGGCCGTTGCCTTCGGCGGCGGTGGCTCGATCTTGCGCTCGCTACAACCTACGACGACAGAGATAAGGGAAGACACCACTAGAACGAACATATTCTGGCTCATGGGAGACTTCCTGGTTGGAAGACCACCGGCGTGGCGTGAGGGGTCTGCCAGGGTGAGCCTGGTTTCCGCGCCTGCGCTTAAGAAATCACTCAACCCGCTCATCGAAGCTCTCCCGTCCAGCGTTCTAGCCTCGCCAGAGCGACAGACAGATCGGCCCGCGCCTGGGCATACTCCAGCAGCATTTGGCGGGAGACGCGTTGTGCGTCAATCACATCTAACAAGCTGGCCGCGCCCTGCTTGAAACTGATCCTGGCGATCCTGAGCGCCTCCTCCGCTTGCTTCAACAATCCCTTTTCAAACACGTCGAGCTGCTGCCGCGCCGTTTGCGCTCCCTGGACCTGCTCAGTCACGTTCCTCACCAGCTCATTCTGCGCCGACATTCGCTCCGCTTCGGTACGCTCCCTTGCCCCCAAGGCGGCTTCGATTTCCCCCTGCCGCCGGTACCAAAGTGGAAGAGGAATCCTCAACCCCATGAGGAAATCTTGATTGCCAGCTTCCCGGATGTACGTACCCGAGAGCGCGATGTAGGGAAGGCGAGACTCCCGTTCCTGCACAATGCTGTGCTCAGCTTGTTCGATCCGCTTGGAGAGTCTCCGGAGCATCGGATGCGATTCCAGCGAACGCGCCGTCAGTTCATCTAACGCGAGTTCCTGGGGGAACGACAAGAAGTCCCCGCCCACCACAAAGTTTTTCCCCAGCGCCCCGGCTGTCAGCACGTCGACTCGGACCCGTGCGACGATCAACCCATTTTGGCTCCGGCTCAGATCTTTTTCGGCTTTCTGCAATTCGACGCTCGCTTTCACGGCTTCAAACGGCCTCGCTTGGCCCGCATCGACCCGAGCTTTGATCATTTGAAAGATCTCTTGCATCGTCGCCAGGTTTTGGATCGTCAGTTCGACGTCTCGTTGCGCCAGCAACAGCTGATAGAAGGCCACTTTGACATCGGACAGCACCGTCAGTCGTGTATGCTCGACTCCCGCCTGGGCCGCCGCCAGACCCGCGTCAGCGGCCCCTTGGCGGGCCCGACGCTTCCCCGGCAACTCCACTGGTTGTTCAATGGTCACTTGATGCTCAAGAATGACGACGCCCGTTCTTGGATCCGTGATCGCCCCACGTCCCGCTGTCCCACTAATCGACGGGTTCATATATGCACCAGCCGCGGTTCGCTCTCCCCGACTCTGCTTGACAGCGGCTGCCGCGCCGGCCATTGCCGGGTTCCGATTCAACGCAAGCTCAATGACTTCCTCGAGCTTGAATACACCTGTATTAGCGCTGGCGGGCGATGACTCCCCGCACCAGATGCTGCCTAGTAGCGAGATAATGCCAATAAGACACACGGTTTTGTATTGCATAAGAGTCCTCCCCATTGCCCGCATGACAGGGCAACGCTTCGCCTGCTGATCAATTGTGAGAGCGGCTAGTTGCGAAGAATCAGAGGCTCAGGGGAGGATGGAAGAGGACCACGACAAAGGTCGGCGCAAACAATGTAGAAGTCAAGACGACATCATCTGCGAATGGAGAGATAATTTCAGGAGCAGGAAGGGACACGGACTGGAACACAAAATGACAGGGGCACCCGTCATCTGTCACGGCCCCATCGGGAGATGGGGAAAGATCCACGGCTTCGACGAGACCGACGGCTGACCCGACTTGCCACTCACCAAGACAGGTAAAACCGGTCAATTGGACTCCGAGGAGGAGAACCAGTACGACCAGGAGCACATTTTCTGTTCGCCCTTTCAACACCAGCTATGCCTCTGAGTGTAACCCATATATAACATAGCCCCTCCCCAAAGCTACACATTCTTCGCCCCTCTCACTATCGTCAGGAACCTCCGACTCTGCCAGGCTCAGTTCGAAAGGCCAGTGCTTGTCAATGCTGTCCGGATGAGGTACCAGGTGCAGTCGTTTCCAGCCTTCCATGGCCAGCAGGGTTGGATGCCGATCCCAAACACCTGCAGCCAGCGTTCTGGATCAAATGAAGCGACCCTGAAAGATCGGCTGTAGCAGCAGGGTCGGCACTATGGCAGCCTGAAGACGTGCCGATCCTTCCTCACCCATAACAACGGCTTGTTGGTCCACACCCCGATGGTGAACACCGAGCGCCGCTCATGTCGACAGGTGAGCGTATGGCCATGCTGAACTATGGCCATAATGGTAAAAGCCAACGTGCGCGCCCGTGAGTGCCTGACCTTCGTAGTGTCATCGCAACATCCATTCTTTCCATTGTGAAGCAAGAGGCTCAGACTCAGTCTCACGCGAGAACATCTGCCTCTACACCGTGACACGTGCACACCCTTCCGCGTGTTCCTTCAGTGCGTGCTGGTGATCCGCACATGCTTCGGATAATTGTCCATACCCATCTGACAGAAGGGATGCTCCCCAACGTGTCTCTCGTGGCGCGGACGCTCGTGAAACTCGATAGACTTCTGCCCTTCTCGCCAAAACCTCGTCAGTGACTATGCCCGCCTCCTCCGTGACCTGGCATTTTGCTCTCTTTTTCCGGAACTGATACGCCAGCGAGAGGGGGTGAATTCCAGATGATTTTGTCCCCCGGCGCCAAGTTCGCCGCCTTGATGAAATGCGCAGCCCCCTCACTCAATGCACCAAGCCGATACAGCACCATCCCGAGGTTGTAGTGGGCTTCGGCCAATTCCGGGGATGCCGTGATTGCCGCTTCGAAATGTTGCCTCGCGCTCTCCCACTGTCCCTGCTGATAGGCGAGAAGGCCTTCGTCATTGTGGTGGACCGCAGCAACATTCGTCCC
>Ga0073902_10001130_pt1 | contig 14722 bp, 14 predicted proteins | sample KloWWTmeKNB19Kit_FD_66667 | JGI IMG/M metagenome (GOLD analysis project Ga0073902, IMG submission 66667) | Active sludge microbial communities from Klosterneuburg, Austria, studying microevolution and ecology of nitrifiers - Klosterneuburg... | ecosystem: Engineered > WWTP > Aerobic digester >...
GTTGGTAGCGTTGATAACGTTTGATCAGGTGTGATCAGGTACGGCCAGGATCAATCGTTCTCGTCCCACACATCGAGGACGGCCTGGGTGACATCCGAGAAACGCGCCCATTCATCGAATGTGAGTAACTTGTGCTTGCGCCAATGAAGCAGCGAAATCGTGGCCGTCGAACGGCGCAGGTCATTGAAACAATCGGCCACGTCTTTGTCTCGTTTCTGCACCAAAGAGTAAACGTCCAGATAGCGCTGATGATTCGACCGGCCAGGGTTGGCGGCGGCGGCATGTACTTCGGCGAGGATCCGTTCACACAGCCTTTCCAGCGCCGTATCCTTCAGCGATCGAAGGACTTTCCAGTCAGCTTCAAGAATATCGCTCATGGCTACCTCCATGAATTCAGAATGCAGAATTCAGGGAAAGTATTATTGTGGCTCAGAAGCCATTTCTGCATTCTGCATTCTGAACTCGCTAGCGCGCCCCAAAGTCAGCGATGTAGTAGAACCCGCCATTCGCGGCGATGATCCCAAATCCCACCTCGGTGTAGCGCGCGGACAGAATATTGTCGCGATGGGGTCCTTTTGGATACTCCTGGGTGAACCACATGTCCCAGGCCTGCGCGGCGCTGCGCGCCCAGGCCCAGTTCTCACCCCAGGCGCGCGGGCTTGAATAGCCTGCCCGCAACACTCGAGTCTTCGTGTCAGCGCCGTCTGAACCTACGTGACTGCCGCTGCCGCGCGTCGCGCAATCCTGCGCATGCGCCATGGCCGCGGCGGTTAACGCGGGGCTGATCCGGAGCGGCGCAACACCGGCTGCAGCCCGCGCTTCGTTGTAGTACGCCAGCAGTTGCTGTTCCGCGTTGCCGCTTGTGGGCGCGGCCACCGGCGCGGGAAGGGCCAGCGACCGGACAGCGGCTGTGGCGGTCGGGACCGGGGCGCGGGGCTGGATTGGTGTTGGCGCTTTTGTGGGCACCGCCAGCGCCGTGGCGGTGGGCGCGGCCGGCGGAAGCGCAGCCACCCCCGCAACCGGCAGAATCAACAATGCCCCAACCCGAATCACGGTGCTGTCGCCCAAACCGTTTACCCGAACCAGGTCGGCGACAGTCACGCCGGCTTCGTCCGCGATGGAGGAAAGCGTCTCACCGGTCTTGACCGCCCGGACGCGCCAGAATGGCCGCTCATCGGGTTGCGCCTTGGCAGGAATGGCCAGCGTTTGTCCGCCGCGCACGATCAGGCTCTCGCCAAGATCGTTCTCGATCTGGATCCGGGCCATGGCGACATCGAAGCGGATCGCAATGCCCAGCAGGGTGTCGCCCGGTTGAACGACGTAACTCGCCTGGGGTGTTGGCCGGGGCGTGACAGTTGCGACCGGTGTAGGGGATGGCGCAGCAGTGGGCGGGAGGGTGGCGCTCGGGGTGACCGGCACGGCGACGATGGGCGGCTGGGTCGGGCTGGGCCGGGCTGTAGCCGGCGCTGAGGCAGCCTCGGGCACGCTCAAGTTTGGCAAGCTGAGCAGCGCCACGGCGCACCCGATGAGGACCATCGCGGCGGCGCCAACATAGGGCCAGCGGATCTGCGTCACCGCTTCATTCTATCGGCAGAAAGGTGTCTAATACGAAACATGAGCACCCGCCCAGGCATAGATACCCTTCTGGCCGATCCCGCCCGCCTCAAGGGCCGGCGCATCGGCATCGTAACCAACCAGACTGGCTTCACCGCCGACGCACGCCAAAGTACGGTCGACGCGCTTGCCGCCGTGCCTGGGGTGAGCATCACGGCGCTTTTTGGACCCGAGCACGGCGTGCGCGGCGATGCCCAGGACGCGCTGGCAATCGACCATAGCATCGATCTGGCAACAGGCGCGCCCGTCTATTCGCTGTACGGCGAAACCAAGAAGCCCAAACCGGAATGGTTGACCGGAATCGACCTGCTGGTCTATGACATCCAGGACGTAGGGTGTCGCTACTACACTTACCTCAACACGCTGGGTTATGTCATGCAAGCAGCCCAAACGCAGGGCATCGATTTGTTGATCCTCGATCGGCCGAATCCCATCAACGGACTGGATGTCGAGGGTCCGCTCCTGGCCAGCGGGATTTCGTCCTTCGTCGGGATGTATCCGATCCCGGTCAGGCACGGGTTGACTATTGGAGAACTTGCCCTCTATCTGCGAGACACGCAATACCCGGGATGCGTTGTGGATGTCGCACGGATGATGGGCTGGCGGCGGCATTTCTACTTCGATGACACGGGCCTGCCGTGGTTCACGCCCTCACCCAACCTGCCGACTCTGGATTGCGCCGTGATCTACCCAGGATTGTGTCTGTTCGAAGGCACGAATTTGAGCGAGGCACGCGGAACCACCCACCCCTTTGAGTGGTTCGGCGCCCCGTGGGTGGATGCTCCCGCGCTCGCCCGTGAGCTGAACTCCCGCGCTCTGCCAGGGGCCGCGTTCAGGCCGGTCTATTTCGAGCCAACTTACAGCAAGCATTTTGGCGTGCGCTGCGCCGGGGTGCAGACCCATGTGACGGATCGAGCACTGTTCAAGCCCTTTGCGACGGGGCTGCACGTCGTGGACGCGGTGATGGGCATGCATCCCAAGGACTTCGCTTTTCTACCCGCGAGCTGGGAAGGGCGCAACCCGCATTTCGACCTGCTCAGTGGTGACGCCCGAATACGCGAGGGCCTGGTCGCGCGCGCACCCGTCGCCGAGATCACCGCGCTGTATGGGGCGGACGAGGCCGACTGGAAGAAGCAAAAGAAGCGCTGGCACTTGTATTGAGAGCAGGCGGGCCGCTTGACTTATCGCTGAGTCCGCGTAGAATCCGCCAATCCAGAAGCGGGGTCCAGGAAGCCCTCGCCCGCCCCAGCGCACGCCGGGGCGGGCGAGGGCTTCTTTTTGCATTGGCGCAAGCGGCTCCGTCAGACGCCGGCATAGCTTTGTTCCGAAAGAGGTGTCCGCCGGCGGAGCCGGGGGACACCTCTTTCGGGAACCGAGTTGGCATGGTGACAGGCAGGAGGAGATTTAAGGAAGAAAAATGAGTTTCGCGTAGAAATTGCCATGATGCAGGCCTGGCCCGGCCAGGCGATCGAAGTCTGCCCCAATTCGCAGCCGCGACCGCTGCCCCGGCGCGCCCGGTTCCGTCCGGCGCATTCGAATAGGAGTGACATCATGAAACGGACTGCATTATTCCGTTACGCAATTCGCCTCGCGGCGACTCTCACCTCGCTGGTGGTCTTTTTTGGCGTGGCCAGCCGCGCGCTGGCCGCCGACCCGCCCCCGCCCACCCTCGCTGACGTCGCCGCGACCGCGGGCGAAGTCAAACTCGCCATCAACGTCATGTGGATGCTGGTGGCCGGATTCCTGGTCTTTTTCATGCAGGCGGGCTTTGCCCTGGTGGAGACCGGCTTCACCCGGTCGAAGAACGTCGCCCACACCATGATGATGAACATGATGGTGTTTTGCATCGGCGCGGTCGGCTACTGGATGACCGGCTTTGCCTTTCAGTTTGGCGCGGTCAATCTGCCCTACCCCGAAGTCTCGACGATCGGCGCAATCGCCGGTGAGTGGGCCCATTCGCCGATCACCCTGGGTGACTGGACGGGCCTGCTGGCCAGCGGCTTTCGCATCGGGCAGTTCGGTCTGCTGGGAACCAACGGCTTTCTGCTCACCGGTGTGGGCCTCAATACCGGCGTGCTGGCTTTCTTCCTCTTCCAGATGGTATTCATGGACACCGCCGCGACGATTCCGACTGGCTCAATGGCCGAGCGCCTCAAGTTCAGCGGCTTCTGCCTGATGGGCCTGTGGGTGAGCATGTTCATCTACCCGCTCGTGGCCGGATGGATTTGGGGTGGCGGCTGGCTGCAGAACCTGGGCCGCATTGCCGGGCTCGGCAACGGCGCGGTCGATTTTGCCGGCTCAGGTCCCGTCCACATGATTGGGGGCGCCATTGCGCTGGCCGGTGCCCTGGTGATCGGGCCGCGGATCGGCCGCTTCAACGCCGACGGCAGCGCCAACGCCATGCCGGGGCACAACATCCCGATGGGCATCCTTGGGACCATCATCCTGTTCTTCGGTTGGTTCGGTTTCAACCCGGGTTCGTCGCTCGGGTTCACCGGCACATTTGGCCAGCTCGCGGCCAATGCCGCGGTCAATACTTTGATTGCCGGCGCCGTCGGCGGATGCGTGTCGATGCTTTACATGTGGCACATCAGTCCCGTGAAGAAGCCCGATCCATCCATGTCGGTCAACGGCGTGCTGGCCGGCCTGGTCGCCATCACCGCGCCTTGCGCGTTTGTGGACCCGATCGGGGCCTTGCTGATTGGCAGCGTGGCGGGCGTGCTGGTGTGCCTGGCCACCACCTGGCTGGAAAAGGCCAAGATCGATGATCCGGTCGGCGCCGTTCCAGTCCACTTTGTGAATGGCATGTGGGGTGTGCTGGCGGTTGGCATCTTCGCCAACGGCAACGACGCCTCCAAGGGCTGGAATGGCATGGAGGGGGCTGTGCGCGGGCTCATCGCCGGCAACCCGAGCCAGCTCCTGGCCCAGGCCCTGGAAGCAGGCGCCGTTGTGGTGGTCGTCTTCGGTTTGTCGTATGTGTTCTTCAAAATCCTGAACGCACTCAAACTGCTCCGGGTCGCGCCCGCCGATGAACTCACCGGGCTGGACATGCCCGAGATGGGCACTCCGGGCTACACTACCGTTGACGTTCGGATGACCGGCGGCGGCCGGCTCAGCCAGCAGGCGCCTCGCCCCCGCGTAGCGAACGCGCCCACCAAGTCGCCTTCCACAGGAGCGTAATTCCATGACCAAGAAAATCGAAGCCATCATCCGCGAAGAAGCGCTGGATGCCGTCAAGGATGCCCTGCATGCCATTGGCATTGTGGGCATGAATGTGGTCGAAGTGCGCGGGCACGGCCGGCAGGGCGGAATCGATCTGTCCTGGCGCGGGACCGCCTATCGGATGGACTTGATCCCCAAGATCCAGATCAACATCATCCTGAGCGACCACAACGTCGAGAAGACGATCGACGCCATCGTCGGGGCGGCCCGGACCGGCCAGCCCGGCGACGGCCTGATCTTCATCTATCCGGTCGACGACGTCGTTCGCATCCGCACCGGCGAGCGCGGCCACGACGCGCTGATCTACCCGGATGATATCGACGAGCGCCGCGAACACGCGGTCAAAGGAAGTTGAACCGAGTGCGGCATGCTCCGGCTCCGCCGGAGCATGCCGCACTCGGAGATCAGCTCACAAACTCGGCCTCGACCACGCGGGGCGTGAGTTCGTCGGCGGACTGCAGCTTTACAAACAGGCCGGGGCGGGTCGCAAACGCCCCGGCCTTGCCGTGCGCGTCGATGAGGATGATCCGCACCCAGTCGACGTGCTTCATATGGTCGCCGCCGCCCCCGGGCGACAGCATTTCGGCCATCTCGCGGGTGACCAACTGTCCAGCTTCACGCATCGTCCGGCCGGCCTGCATCAGGGTGACGGCCTTGAGCGACGAGCCGAGCCGGATCGTGATCTCGCCCAGCCCCATGCACGCAGCGGCGCCGTAGCGATCGTCGGCATAGATCCCGGCCCCAATGATGGGTGAATCGCCCACCCGGCCGGGGTACTTCCACGAAATCCCGGACGTGGTCACCGCAACTGACAGGTGGCCGGCGGTATCGCGGACCATCACGTTCATGGTGTCGGTGCCATCCCGCCAGCCGACAGCGCGCTTGACCAGGTCTATGACATCGGCCGGCGGATGGCCGGACGCGATATCGTGAATTTCGGCATCGGTGAGTCCGATGGCGGTGAGCCGCTCCAGCCACAAACGACGCGCTTCCGGCGATAGCATGTTGCGGCGCTCGGCCCCGATTTCAGCTGCAAAACGATTGGCGCCCTCGCCAGCAAGCAGCACGTGCGGTAGTCTCAGCATCACCTGGCGCGCGACCGAAATGGGATGACGGATATCACGCAGCGCGGCCACCGCCCCAGCCATGCGCGTGGCGCCGTCCATGAAGCTGGCATCGCACTCGACTGCGCCGAGAATGTTGGGCTTGCCGCTGAACCCGACACTGTGGTCATCGGCGTCGTCCTCGACATCCCGGGCGACCTGTTCCGCCACCTCGGCCGCGGGCGCGCCGGCGCGCAGGGCAGCCGCGCCGCGTTGAATGATCTCGTCCTTGACTTCGCCATTGGCGACGATGAGTGCGTGCATGGTCGTTTTCCTCGTAGCCCCGAAAAATGGTTACCGGAGATGATACCCGCCGCCTCGGCGTAGGCCGGGGCGGCGGGTATCATCTCCGGGCATGACCCCTACGGGATTCGAACCCGTGTTTAAGCCTTGAGAGGGCTTCGTCCTAGGCCACTAGACGAAGGGGCCGCGAGCGCGAATTTTAGCACACGGGTGCAGTTGTTATCGGACGCAATCTGTCCCGGCTGCGCCGGGACAGATTGCGTCCGATAAAGTCCCTAGAGATACTTCGCAAACCAGGCCAGGGTTTCTTTCCACGCCCCGACCGCGGCGGTTTCATTGAAGTTGCCACCGGTGTCATTGTTGAAGGCGTGCGGGGCGCCTTCCCAGATGCGCTTCTCGAATGTCTTTCCGGCTGCCTTCATGGCCGCCTCGAGATCCGGAATCCCGGCGTTGACGCGCGTGTCGGTGCCGCCGTAGTGGGCGAGGATGGCGGCGTTTGTGCTTGCCACCAGGGTGGGAGGTGTGGGCGACGGTCCATAGTACGGCACGGCCGCCGTGACCTTCGGATTCGCTCCCGCCAGGCGGAGGGTGTAGCCCCCGCCAAAGCAGAAGCCCACTACGCCAACCTTGCCAGCTTTGACACCGGCCTGCGTCATCAAATAGTCAATCCCGGCGCTGAGGTCCTTGACCAGGTCCTCAGGCTTGGCCGCTCCCAGCACTCCGGCAATGGGGTCGAAGCCAAGTTTTTCAGAACCGCCTGAACGCGAGACCAGGTCGGGGGCCAGAGCGATGAAGCCGGCCTTGGCCAGGCGGCGCGCAACATCCTTGACATGCTCCTGCAGTCCGCGGTTCTCGTGAATGACCAGGACGGCCGGATAGGTCCCTTCCTTCTTCGGGCGGGCGAGGTAGGCGATCATCTCGGTGTCGCTCTTATAGGAAACCATTTTGCCGTCCACATCCGGATCGTTGGCAGCGACGGTCAGCGGGCCGCGTCCGCCGGATGGCGTGGCAGCAGGTGCGGGTGTGTTGGTCGGCGCAGCAGGCTTTGTGGCCACTGCGGCGGCGGTCGGAACGGCCGTGGGCGGTACCGCCGTTGGCGCCACTGTAGGGGGCGGCTGGGCGACGCCGCAGGCCGTCATCAGCGCGGCCGCGCCACCCGTGCCGCAGATGGCAATCAGACGGCCGATCATCCTGCGCCGGGAAATATGACCTTCCTGATAGTCTTCCACGGTCTCCTCGCCGAGATAACGCTGCATCTCGGTGAGCTGCTCAACGGACATGTTCGGTCTGTTTTTCTGTGACATTGTTCTCCTGTTCTCTGAGTGACGCTTAGCTAGGGTTATTCGGAAGCCAACTCCCCCGCAGGGCCGGGGAGTTGGCTTCCAAAACGCATATGACTATGGCTCCAGGGCACGACCCTTGACCAGGCGGTCCAACAGCAGCGCCTCTTCGTCGGCCGAGCTAAGCTTACCGTCAAGCCACGCATCCCGCAGGCTGGCCAGAATGCGGGCAAACTCCGGACCCGGCTTTAAGCCTAGCGCGCGCAAGTCGTCCCCAGTCGCAATCGGCCGGACATGTCTCCATATCGACCACTCAGACAGTGCAGACCTTTTCTTAAGCGAATCTGAGTCATAGAGGAATCCAAGCAACAGACCCGCCCCGCTGAACCCGCGCATCAGCGCCGACATCTCGCTAACCGACGCGCCGCGCAACGTATTCGGCGACAAGGTGCTTAGAGGCCCGGAATCCACAAGGGCATCCCTGATCGCGATTGGGAATGGAATCCGGTCGATCCAACGGCTGATGGCAAAGCCACCCTGGTTGTATATCAGCGCCCCCCACCCTGCCACGTTGATGAGGTCCTCTGGCGACAGACCCAATCCATCCGTTGGAATTGGGTTGCGGGCCAGCTCGGCCCGCATGCGCTCGAATCTGCGGCGGAGCAGATCGCCGTCCGGCACCGGAACACCCAACGCATGAAATACACCCCACTCGGCCAGCAAAGCCAGCGCGGGTTCGGCCCGCTCGGAGAACATGCGCTCAATGTCATATTTGAGGCGCTCGCCACTCACCAGCGGAAGATGGCGGACCCCTTCAGCCAGCCAATCAAGTGTCTCGGGATCGATATCAAAGCCAAAACGCACCACGTAGCGCGCCGCGCGCAGGATCCGGGTGGGGTCGTCGATAAAGCTTTTCGGGTGCAGCGCCCGCACCCGGCGCGTCCGAATGTCGGCCGCGCCGCCCAGCGGGTCGACCAACTCCGGCGCATCGATGCGCAACGCCATTGCATTCAGGCTGAAATCACGTCGGGGCAGATCAGCTTCGATCGGCACACCTGTGGTGACTTCCGGCAAAGCGGCCGGCCGCGGATAGCGCTCGGTGCGAGTCGAGGCAAGATCATGCCGGTGCGCGTCAATCGTCCAGGTCGCGGTTCGAAAGCGTTCGTGGGCGACGACCTCACCGCCGTGCGCGCCAGCAAGGCCGCGGGCAAAGGCGATGGCATCCCCGGCCACGACGAAATCGACGTCGGTGACAGGGCGCCCGAGAAAGGCATCCCGCACCGCGCCGCCCGCCACATAGGCCCGCAGGCCGAGCTGCGCGGCGTGTTCGGCCACGCGATGGACCGCCTCGCGCTGTTCGGGGCTGGCGCTGTCGAGCAGGCGGGTCGCGTCCATAAGTCGGGATTATAGGGGGGTAGTTGCCGGAGGAGAGATCCCCGGCAAAGCCGGGGGATCTCTCCTCCGGCGGCAAACCATGTGACCCCTAATCTTTGTAGACCCGGCCCTTCCAGCGCACGCCCAGGCCGAGCGCGGAGCGCAGCATCCCCCACGCTGCGATCAGACCATAGGTCAGCAGACCCATCGGGGCTGCCAATGCCCAGGCGGCGGGCAACCCAAACAACGGGCGCGAGGCGCGCTGCCAAACATAGGCACTGTACGCCCAGGCACCGAGGCCAGCGGCCAGGCCGAAGACTCCGCTCGGGTCGCCAGCGGCGGCTATCGCGGCGCCTGCCAGGCACAACAACGACGGACCCACGGTGGTGGCAAACAAGCTGGCGAAGGTCAGAAAGCCGCGGTTGGCGGATAGCCGCATCCCAGCGGCCGCGTGTTTGCCCATCCCATCAACAACTTCTGACGCGGCCCGATACATCCGCACGCGAATCAGGTCGTAGCCGGTGAGCAGCGCATAGCGCAAACCTGAGCGACGGACCAGATGGGCCAGCTCAACATCCTCCAGCACCTTGTCCCGCACTGCCGCGTGGCCGCCCACAGCCCGATAGGCGCTTGTCCGGAACAGGAAACACTGGCCGTTGGCCAGCGCATCGCGCTCGGGCATTTCCGGATCGAAGCGCCGCATGGCCGGAAACACGTTCATGGCAAAACGAAAGAATGCTGGCAGGGCCAGCCGCTCTGCGAGGGTGCCGGTCTCAACAAAGGGTTGCACCGAAACGGCATCCAGGCGCTGCTCGACCGCCACCGCGAGCAGGGCCGCGCTCAGACCCGTGGCGGCGTCCGTATCCGCGTCCAGGAATAACAGCCAATCGCCGCGGGCGAACGATGCGCCATGATCGCAAGCGTTGCATTTCCCCACCCAGCCCGGCGCAAGGGGCCTGCCGGTATGAACGGACAGACGCGGGCCGAAGTCATCGCGCAAACTGGCCAGAATCCGGGGCGTCGCATCAGTCGAGCCATCATCGACAACGATCACCTCCAGATCCGGATAGGCCTGTGAGGCAGCCGAGGTGACGCTGCGCGCGATGGCCATTTCCTCGTTGCGGGCCGGGATGATGATGCTGAGTCGGGGGGCTGTGCCCGCGGCCGGCGGCGGCATCGCCCGCAGCGACGGCAGGTGGAAGAGCCAGCGCCCTTCGAGGGCGAGCGCAACGATCAGCCCTGCCGCGGCCAGGACACACAAGAAACCGATCACGTCACCATATCCGCGGGATCGAGGCGCCCCGTGCCCGCGAGCGGGTCTGCGATTCAGCCCTCCGCCAGCGCGCAATACGGGCGTGGTCACCGCTCAATAGCACGTCTGGCACGCGCCAGCCGCGAAACGAAGCCGGTCGGGTGTAGTGCGGATATTCGAGCACGCCCGGCACGGCATGCGATTCGACCAACGGGGCAAACTCAGGCAGGACGCCGGGGACAAGCCGGGCGACCGCATCAATGATGACCATGGCCGCAATCTCGCCGCCGGTCAGGACAAAATCGCCGATGCTGATCTCGTCATCGCACAGATGCTCACGCACGCGCTCGTCAACGCCTTCGTAATGGCCGCAGATCAGCGCAACCCGCGGGTGGTCCGCCAGCTCGCGCGCGACGCGATGGTCAAATGGCCGCCCGGCTGCCGAAAGCAGGATCACCGGGCCGTCAGGCCGAACGGGGGAACCGTCCGATGTCCCGGCTGGCAGGCCCAGGACGGCCTCCACCGCCGCGAAGATCGGGTCGGGCTTCATCACCATCCCGCCCCCGCCGCCAAAGGCATAATCGTCGGTGATCTTGTGTTTGCCTTCGGCCCAGTCGCGGATATTGTGAGCGCGCAGGCCGATCAGACCGGCATCAATGGCGCGCCGCACAATGCTGTCGCCAAACGGGCTCACAAACATGCCCGGAAAAAGGGTGAAGACGTCGAAGCGCACGCGCTAGGCCTTGTTCGCCTTGGCCGGCCGGCTGCCGCCCTGTCGTTCGGCCTGTTTGATGCGGTTCATGATGTCGAGCGGATGGCTTATTGCCGACGGAATGATCCGAATCTCAGTCCCTTTTGCGATTTCGAGCCGGGCGATGTCTTCGTCGCGGTTGAGGTATGTCAGGCGCCCGATCATGCCGCCCACCGTCACCACCTCGTCACCCACCTTAAGCTGGCCAAGTACTTCCTGCTGCGTGCTGCGAGCCCGTTTCTGAGGCAGGGCGACCAGGACCCAGACCATAAGCAGGACCAGGGCCAAAACAGTGGCGACGATGATGTAGAAAAATTCTGTGTTCATAAACTCCCGCGCGAAGATTATAGCCGGGACGGGGTGCGGGATGAGATCGTCCCCGGGTACAGCCGGGGACGATCTCATCCCGCCAAGTGCATAGCCGAAGGTCCCGAAGCGGAACCTGTGTATGATCAGGGAACCCAACGGAGGTACGCTATGAATCAAGTCGTTGTCAAACGCAAGTTCGGTTCGCTGCGCTTCATCGGATCGCTGATGAAGGTGTTCGCCTGGATTTCGATTGCCCTGGGCATCATTGGCCTGTTGACCACTGTCATCGGCGGTCTGACCAATGCTGTCACCGTGAACGTCTTCCAACCCCAGGCTATTGAGAGCCTGGGCCGCATGGGTTTGCGTGGGCCCATCGTCAATGTTTTGGTCCTGACCCTGCTTGGATTCGGCGGCGTGCTGGCCGGCATCCTGGCCTACATCCTGTTCATGGCCGCCGGAGACCAGGTGCATGTGCTGGTCGACACCGAGCACAATTCGCGGGCGATGGTCGAGTTGATGACACGCCTGGTCCAGCTCCAAACCCCCCTGCCCCCGCCGCCGGTCAGCAGCCCGCCCGCAGTCATGGCGCCAGAGCCGCCTGCGCAGCCTTAGTCCGTGATCGCGAAACCTCGCGGGTAATCGCCGTGACGCTCCCGCCTGTTGGAGACGTGAGCGCCTACCCGCGAGGTTTTTCGGCCGCAATCGTGCCCCCCTGCAAGTCCGAGCCTTAAGTCAAGCTTCGCCAAGAGACGCTCATCTTTCCCGCGCTCCGCTGGATCGCACTCCTATAATGCCGGAATGGCAGTGAGGCGTCGTTATGGTAAGTTGCATCCGCCACGGGCGGTGCGCCCAGGATTCCGGAAGCGGGGTTTCCCGATAGGCGCCGCGGTTGCCGTTGTTGCTGGCCTATTCCTTGTGCTCGTTGGTCTGATCGTGGGCACCCCCACCGGGATCTCGCCAGCGATGCCGGCGCTTGCCAATTCCGAGATTCGGCTGGGCCAGGCAATTGCGGCGTCGCCGGTGGTGCCTGGACTCGACAACGCTCCGGTTCCAACCACGCAGGCAAGCGACACCATATTACGCGCGTTTGTGTCAGGCGGCGGCGGGGGCAAGGGTCAGGCCATCATCGCCCGCGGTATCGTCACCCACACCGTCGCGTCGGGTGACACACTGTTCGGCATTGCTGGCGACTTCGACGTATCTCCAGAATCGATCCTGTGGTCAAACTATGGCAACCTGCGGGACGACCCTGACCTGCTCAGTATTGGCCAGCAGCTACTCATTCCACCCGCAAATGGCGTTGTCGTTTTGGTTGAGGGCGGTGACACGGTCGAGTCCATCGCGCGGCGACTCAAAGTGGGCGAAGCCAGCATCGTGGCCGAACCCATCAATCAGCTCGTCCGTTCCAGTGACACGCTCCAGAAGGGACGGCTGGTTTTTGTGCCGGGCGGACAGCGCGAGACCATTGTCTGGCAGATGCCAAAACCGGTTGAGGTCAGGGTGAACGCGGGCGGGGTCAAGGTCTATAGCGTGGGCGTGTGCGGCGAAGTTGCGATCCCGCGCCTTGGCGCAAACGCCTATATCTATCCTGTCAACACCCGCAACCTGTCGGGCTACAACTACAGCGCGTCGCACCCTGGGCTTGATTTTGCCGGCCGGCTGGGCGATCCGATTTATGCGGCGGATTCGGGCACGGTAATCTATGCCGGTTACTCGCTGGGGGCAAATGGCGCGCCCGTGGGCTACGGCCAGTATGTCGTCATCGACCACGGCAATGGCTATCAGACGCTGTACGCCCACGCCAGCCGGTTATTTGTGCGATGTGGCCAACAAGTGACACGGGGCGCCCAGATTGCGGCCATTGGTTCGGTGGGCAGATCGACCGGCCCGCACCTGCATTTTGAACTGCGCCTGGGCGGTGTCGCGCTCAACCCGTGGGCGCGGCTGCCGCCACCCTAGCGGCTACAATTCCAAGCTGTGAAACCCCGGAGACCTCTGCCGCGGCCAAGCCGCGAGACGGGAAGCACTGCCCGTGCGCTCTTGCGCTACCTGCGAACCGACGAGGCGCGCTGGCAGGCCCTGATCATCGCCGGGCGTTATACCTCGCACGTGGCCATCATCGTGGTGGTTGCGGTAGCCGTCGCGCTCGCCGGTTCCAGCCTGGTCCGCCCGGCACCGCCTCCGACCCCCACGCCAGACGCGCAAAGCAGCGGCCTGATCGCGCCGGGAAACGCCGGAGTTGACCCAGGTTCGGTCTTCGCCCAGGCCGGCGGCGGACGGCTGTTTTCGCTCGCCCTGCTCCAATCCTACGGCGCGGTCGTCAACCAGGACGCCGGCATTGTGCAGCGGCAGGCCCTGCCACAGACCGTTCGAAAAACCGAGGACCGGCGGGGCATCATCACCTACACCGTGCAACCCGGCGACACGATTGAGGGCATTGCCGCGCGATTTGGAATTCTGCCGACCACCATCGTGTGGTCGAACAAGAGCATTGAGGATCAGCCTGATCTGCTCTCCGTGGGCCAGATACTGACCGTGCTGCCCGTCGACGGCGTTTATCACACCGTCCAGTCCGACGATACGATCGAGGGCATCGCCAAGAAGTTCAAGGCCAAGGCCGACGACATCCGCAAATCGCCTCTCAACAATCTCAACGCGGGCGGCAACCTTTTGATCGGCTCTCGGATTGTTGTTCCAGAGGGGGTCAAGCCCTTCGAGGCCCAGGTCGTTGACAACAACCAGCGCTCAACGGCATCCGGCCAGGTAATCTCGCCGCGGCCAGGCCAGGCGCCCGTCGCAGCGCGCGGCCGCTTCGTCTGGCCAACCCGCGGCTTCATATCACAGGGATTCTCTGGATATCATCGCGCCCTGGATATTGCCAATGGCACGGGGGTTCCGATCGCGGCGGCCGACAATGGTGTCGTTGAGTCTGCGGGATGGAGTAGCGTGGGCTATGGCTACCTGATCGTCATCAACCATGGCAACGGATTCAAGACTTTTTACGCCCACAACAGCCAGTTCTTTGTTGGCGTGGGTCAGGCCGTGCGGCAAGGGCAGACGATTGCAGCCATGGGCAGCACCGGGCGGTCCACCGGTCCGCACCTGCATTTCGAAATCCGGCTGAATGGCGCGCTGATGAATCCATTGATTTATCTGCCTTAAGGGCGGCGCGCTGTGCGCTCGACCATGAAACAGGGCAAGGAGAAGCCCAATCCATGCATGCGCGGGCCTTTCTTACGTGTTGAATCCCCGTGTAACCGACTGACCCCGTCTGATTACCCAGACTGACCCAGGTGGAATCGCGCCCGCCCGCTGCGATGTGAATGCGAAGTCGGTCGGCATGCCCGCGCCGCTGTTCCAGCGCACCTCTCCCCCTCGCTGGCGCTCGGGGCAGGCTCCGGGCTTGTAACGTTGTTCGCTCACCTTCTGCCCACTCGCGTTGGTCGTCAGCGAGACGCTGCCGAGGTGATCGCCGTGCAGGTAGCTCAGCGTGCGGGTGACCGACTGCATCACCCCGTCTTTCATCGCCACCACCGCCCCGCCGAAGCTGTAGTAGTCCCGCCGCCCGCGGGCG
>Ga0073902_10001133_pt1 | contig 14715 bp, 10 predicted proteins | sample KloWWTmeKNB19Kit_FD_66667 | JGI IMG/M metagenome (GOLD analysis project Ga0073902, IMG submission 66667) | Active sludge microbial communities from Klosterneuburg, Austria, studying microevolution and ecology of nitrifiers - Klosterneuburg... | ecosystem: Engineered > WWTP > Aerobic digester >...
TATGCAAACAACGGGGATTGGTGGGAGTTTACGACGGGGAGTTCGGGTAATGGGATGTTGGATTCGACTTTCGATGGCGATGGGTTGGTTACCACGCCTTCGGGCGAGGCAAATGCGGTTGCCATTCAACCGGATAGGAAAATCGTGGTGGCTGGGAAAAATTATTATGGCGACTTTCTCCTTGCCCGATATAACTCCGACGGCTCGTTGGATGCAAGTTTCGATGCGGATGGTATTGTCACAACAGATTTCGGAGAAACTGAAATCGCCTTTGGTGTAGCCCTGCAGAGCGATGGCAAGATTGTCGCCGCAGGCTCAACAACAGAGTTCGATCCATCCACTAATACGAAGATTGCGATTGCGCGTTATAACGCTGACGGCTCTCTTGATCTGGGTTTTGGCGCGAACGGCAAGGTTATCACCGATGTCGGCGCAGGCGACGACTGGGTGGCAAATGTTGGAATTCAGGCTGATGGGAAAATAGTAATTGTCGGCTCGAAAAACGTATCACCTGTCGACGACGATATCCTCTTGGCGCGCTACAACACTGACGGTTCTCTCGATACTACCTTTGGCTCTGGCGGGGTTGTCATCATGCCGGTGCCGGGCGGCAACGACATTGATTATCTCTTTTCGATCGCGTTTCAGTCGGATGGGAAAATTGTGGTCGGCGGGGGAACTTCCAATGCCACAGACGTAGCTATGGTGGCGCTCCGCTATAACAGTGACGGCACATTGGATTCAAGTTTTAACGGCGATGGTATTGCCGTTGTTGAGAATGTTGGCGGGGGGTATGTCGCCATCCAACCCGATGGGAAAATTTTGCTTGTCAGCCGCGACAATGGGGTCACGGTTGCCAGATATGATGAGTTTGGAGCGCTAGATACATCCTTTGGAGTCAATGGCATCGTTGAATCGGCGGTGGGGGGAACAGACTTTTCCGTTCAAAGTATGGCTCTTCAAGTAAATAATAAAATTGTTATAACAGGTTACTACCCAGCGGGTCTGTCGAACGATAACGATTTTGCTGTAGCGCGATTGAACAGCAATGGCTCCCCGGATAGTAGTTTCGATGGCGATGGACTAATCACCACAGACTTTGGGTCCAATCAGAATGACTTCGGGCTTTCTGTCGCCATTCAAGCGGATGGGAAAATTGTGGTTGCGGGTCGTCGAGACGCTGATAATTCGCCGTTTAATGTAGCCTTGGCGCGTTACATGGGGGACACAAATTCTTCAATCCCAACACCCACGCCAACCGATACGGCTACACCCACTCTAGGCATCACACCAACGATTCCTACCTCAACGCCAATAACCACAACAACCCCAACCCGCACTCCCACCGTGCCAACCTCCACGCCCGTTCCCCCCATCATGATCGGCGAGACGAGCATTCTCACCAACGCGTATTCCGGCATCGGCAACCAACTCGTAGCGCAACAAGTGACTCTTTCGCAAAGCGCGACTATCCAAAGCCTGAGTTATTACGTGTCGACGGCAGGCGGGCAGTTGCGACTCGGAATCTACAACAACAACGGTTCGAACCCCGGGACGCTTGTTGCGGAAACTGCCGCGTTTACCCCGTCGGTGGGCTGGAACACCCAACCTGTCATCACTCCCACACTGTTACCTGCCGGCGCGTACTGGCTGGCATTCCTGCCGCAGAGCGGTTCGTTCGCTGGGCGCATTTCCTATTCGGGCGCGGGACGTTACTACGGCTACACCTTTGGAGCCATGCCCGCTTCATATTCAACCTCTCCTTCCAGCGGCGCGTTCAGCTTCTCGCTGTATGCCACACTGACGCTTGGCGCGCTGCCTACCAGCACATCCACGCTCGCGCCGACCATCACCAATACGCCAGCCGTTACAAGCACCCCGACACGGACTCACACAGCGACCCTGACTCCACCTGTCACAGCGACGTTTACAAATACGGCAACGCGAACCCCCACATCCACTGTGACAACGACTCCTATGGGCGGCACAACCATCACGTTGGGTGAAACGAGCGTGTTGAACGTCCCATACGGAGGGTTGGGGAATCAGTTGGTGGCGCAGCAAGTCACTCTGTCGCAGGGGTCCACCATCCAAAGCCTGAGTTATTACGTGTCCACCACGGGCGGACAGTTGCGCTTGGGAATCTACAGTAACTCGGGAGGCGCGCCGGGCGCCTTGCTGGCAGAAACAGCCGCCTTCACGCCTGTGGCGGGTTGGAATACTCAACCTGTGCTCACGCAAACCGCCCTGCCGGCCGGGATATATTGGCTGGCGTTCCTACCGCAGAGCAACACCCTGGCAGGGAGGCTGACGGTGGCCGGCTCGGGTCGCTATTACGCCTATACTTTTGGAGCCATGCCGGCCGCGTTCTCCTCGTCGAATACGGCGGATACCTTCCGCTTTTCGATGTACGCCACGTTGCTGGCGCCGTGACTTACTCTCAGTACTTCATTAATTTCGGGCGACAGTTCGATTTGCCAAGCAAATCGAACTGTCGCCCGCCAAGACGCAGTTGCACTGCGTCTTGAACTTACTTTGGCGCCAGGGGAGACACTGGAAAATCTTTTTATTTTTCTCAGCGTCTCCGTGGCAAGACCGCGAAACTTGTACTGAGACTGAAAGGCGTGTCGAAGTATCCGTGTGCGAGAAAAGCCTTCCGGTTTGCTTTACGATCAAACCGATTGCGCATGCACAGCCGCGTGTTTCATGTGCGCCAGCGTCCCCATGAATCCGTTCAAGCGTTGTTGTGAGACCGCCTCCTGGAGGTTCATCGGCAGGTAGAAATCGGCGGGGACGCTGAGAATCTCACCTAGGGTGGAGCCGTTCAGCCCGTCGTGAAGAATCGATGCCAGTCCGCGCACGGTAGGCGATTGCGGCGGAATGTCGAAGTAAAAAAGGATCGTTTCATCGGGCTGTTTCTCTGCGACCAGAAAAACCGGCGTCATACATTCGGGCACGGCTTCCATGTGTTCGCGTTGTTCCTTGTAGCGCTCGGGCAGGGGCGGGAAGGATTCGGCGTACCCGATCAGCGTTTCCAGTTTTTCTTCGCGCGTCATCGAAGCGAAGTCGTCTACGATCTCTTGAAGGTTGGGGGGAAGGGACATCTTTCCTCATCACGAAGGACACAAAGTTCACAAAGTTTTTTAATTCTTTTCCTTCGTGTTCTTTGTGTCCTTTGTGTTTAAAAGGTTTTTATTTTTCGATCGGCGCGTCGACGAGGTTGCCCCACTCCGTCCACGAACCGTCGTAGTTTTTCACGTTGGGATACCCGAGCAGGTATTTCAACACGAACCACGTCAGTGAAGAGCGTTCGCCGATGCGGCAGTACGCGATCACCTCGCCGTCGGCTTTGATATTTTTCCCTTCATACAACGCGCGCAATTCGTCGGGCGTCTTGAACGTGCTGTCCGCTTCATTCACGGCAGTTGCCCATGGGATGCTCACCGCGCCGGGGATGTGCCCGCCGCGCGTGGCGCCCTCTTGCGGATAATTCGGCATCGAGATCAACTCACCTGAATACTCCTTGGGCGAGCGGACATCCACGAGCGGTTTCTTCGCGTTGGATTGTTTCAACACTTCATCGCGGAAGGCGCGGATGGACTGATCCGCTTCTTTCGCGTGGTAGGTTGTTTTCCCGTAGGAGGGGATTTCCTTCACGAGCGGCCGGTTCTCCTTCTCCCACTTGAGGCGTCCTCCGTTCATGATCCTCACATTTTGGTGCCCGTAATATTGGAACAGCCACAGCGCGTAACACGCAAACCAGTTAGATTTATCGCCATAGAACACGACGGTGGTGTCGTTGGCAATGCCGAGAGACGAGAGAGTCTCCTCGAACTTTTCCCGCGTGAGAAAATCGCGGCGCAACGGGTGTTGGAGCGCGCTGAACCAATCCACTTGCGCGGCGCCGGGGATGTGCCCCACCGCGTACAACAACGGGTCTTCATCCGATTCGATGATGCGGACGCTCGCATCGTTCAGGTGTTCGGCGACCCAATCGGTCTCTACAAGATTTTCAGGGCGAGCGTATGACATGATGGTTTCCTCTTTTTGGTATGGTCTCGTTAAATCAAAAGCAGTCAACTTAAACAAAAGGACAGCGAACATTTCCTGCGCGGCACAATTTGGTGCGCGGGGGCGTTCACTGCCTTACGTAGTCGACTGCTTGCGGGAAACGTCTGAGGCAGTGGTTACGAACCCCGCCATAGACACAAGCAATGTTGAAAATACTTCATCGGTTTCATGCTGGCGGCTATTGTACGAATCTTGCCACGCTTGTCAAGTTAAATATTGGGTCTTGTGCCGCAAAGTTCACTTTGCGATTAGGTGTTGCGTGAAGTTGATGAATCGCAAGAAATCGCATTTTCAGTAATTTACGAAGGTTCAGTCGATACGATTCGCCGCGCAAATCGTATCGCGTTAAAACCTATTTTCGTGATCTATTGATTCTCTAGCCGCCTGACACTTTCCTTTTTTGGACGCTGATAAACGCTGATAGAAAATTTTTTTTGGCCTGTTTTTATAACTGCTCAGGCATGTCGTTGCGAGGAGGCTCTTGCTCGCCTGCCCCGATGTTTTTTCGGGGTCCCGACGAAGCAATCTCCCGGCATGAGGAGACTGCTTCGGCAAAACCAAGTGTCTCGACAAGCTCGACAACCACGCGGCGCCTCGCAGCGACATGTTCCGAGGCTGAGTAGTTGCTGTTTTTTTGAAAAAACCGCGCTCATCTGCGTTTTTCTGCGTCCCATTTTAAAAACTGTCAGGTAGGTAGTTGATTCTAAAACAAACTTTCCTGCTTCGGCGCGTCTGCCTCATCCAACCCTCGCCACCCAAATTTCTTCCAATCTACTTTATCTTTCACGAACACGATACCTTCTTCTTCGAGCAACAAACGCTGTCTCTCCGCGCCGGCGCGTTCGCTGATTCTTCCCTGCGAATTGATGACTCTCTGCCACGGCACATCGTCGGGACAGTTCGCCATCGCCCCGCCCACCCAGCGCGGACCAAACGCCTTGTACGCCTCGAACTCCACCCCATTCGGCGGAGGGAGCATCAGCGCGATCTGTCCGTACGACGCGACCTTTCCCTTTGGAATCTGCCTCACAAGAGTCCACACTTGTTCGTAATAGGCTTGCTGGTTGGGAGGGGTTGTGTACCTCATGTTGACTTCCTCAATTTTATGACCATTGACCACCGACCATGGACGATGAAATGGTCTGGGGTGCGCTAAAAGTATGTAGATGGGTTTCACCACAGGCGGAAAACCCTAACCACGGAGTCACGGAAATACGGAGAAAAGCAATTAAAAAAACTCCGCGCCTCGGTGTCTCCGTGGTTAGTCTGTTGGGCTATCTACAACCTTTGAGCGCTCCCATGGTTTGCGGTCTATCGTCCGTTGTCTATGGTCTATCGTCGGTGTTTAAAAACTCCACTTCCTCAACACATCCATCGCCTTGTAATTCGTCAGATCCAATTGCAACGGCGTGATCGAAACATAACCGGCGTTCAACGCGCCGAAATCGGTGCCGGGTTCGTCCACGCCGGTGGGCGCGTCGCCGCCGATCCAATAATAGGGTTTGCCGCGCGGGTCGCGACGTGAATCGAGCGCGTCGCGGTAGACGCGCAACCCCTGCCGCGTGATCATGTAGCCTTTGAGCTCAGCCTCTTTTAAATAGGGGACGTTCACGTTGACCACCACGTCCTCCGGCAGACCGTTGGCAATGACGCGTTCGGCAACGTGTCGCGCCACGATGGCGGCGGTGGAATAATCCAGCGCGCCTTTATGCCCGTCGGGCGATTCGAGCGACACGGCGATTCCTTTGATACCCGTGATGGCGGCTTCCATCGCAGCGGTGACGGTTCCAGAGTAGGTAATATCATGACCCAAATTTCCGTGAGGGTTGATGCCCGAAATGACCAGGTCAACTTTTTCCGTGATACCCAGCAAGGCGAGCGCGACGCAATCAGACGGCGCGCCGTCGGTTTGCAATGCGGACGTACCATCCGCCAAAGTCGTTTCACCCACGCGCAATGGGCGTTCGAGAGTCTTTACATGCCCCGAAGCCGACCAGTTTTTGTCGGGCGCGAACACGGTCACTTTGCCCAGTTTGCGAATTTCTTGCGCGAGGGCGAGCAGTCCCGGCGCTTGAACGCCGTCGTCGTTGGTTACGAGGATGTGCATGTTGCTCCGTGTGTTCCCTCTCCCAGCGGGAGAGGGTTAGGGTGAGGGAGAATTCCCACACATAAAAAGGATTGGTTTCGGATTATAACCCTCCCGTTTAACAAAGTAGGACGAGATATTATCTCGTCCTACAGTTTCACCCAACCACCGCCGCTTCCACCGATTGGATCGGCGGCAGGAAATCTGCGAGCAATTCCCAACTGTCGCCTGAATCGCGCGTGTAAAACAATTGCCCCGTGTTCGTGCCGACGTATACGCCGGCATCCTCGAAGGAATCGAGTCCCATCGCTTCGCGCAAAACATCCACATGAGCGCGCTCAGGCAGACCCGTGGTAAGACGCGTCCACGAATCGCCCGCGTCGCGACTGCGCCACACTGCAAATTGTCCATCCACGCTGATGTGGTATTCCTGACTTTCTTCAGGCACGGTGTAAATTGTGCGCGGGTCTGTGGGATGCACGCCGATGGCAAAACCAAAGGGTGTGGGCAACTTCCCTTCGCCGATATCAATCCAATCTTCGCCGAAATTGTCACTGCGATACACGCCGCAATGATTCTGCTGATACAACACATTGGGCGTGGATGGGTGCATCGTCATCTTGTGCACGCACTGCCCGAACTCGGGATATTTATCGGGCATGAAATCGGCGCGCACGTTTTTGTTGAACGGCGCCCATGTCACACCGCCATCGTCGGTGCGATAACATCCCGCCGCTGATACTGCGATATACATACGTTGTTCATTTGTGGGGTCAAGCAGAATCGTGTGAAGAGTCAAGCCTCCCGCGCCCGGTCCCCACTCGCCGCGTTGCGGATGATCGTATAAACTTTCATTCAATGTCCAGGTTTCGCCGCGATCGGTTGACTTGAACAACGAAGCGGGTTGCGCGCCTGCGTACAACACGTTCGGCTCACTCGCGCGCCCGGGCTTGATATTCCACACCTTGATCATCTTCTCAGGTTTTTCTTTGATGCTCTCGCCGCCCTCAGAAACGAACGCTTCATCCATCGTGCTGGGCGGTCTGCCCGAATTGGATGAGCGCGTGAGGGCGGGGCTTTGCTTCGCCTGCATCCATGTGTTGCCAAGATCGTCTGAGTGATGGATGGTTGGACCGTACACAAAATGACTCGTCGCCGCGTGCACACGCTGATCGCGCGGATCCATTTGCATGTGCATCACATTCCAACCCTTGAAGAGAATATCGCTCATGCCCCACGTTTTGCGGTTCTCATCGCTCTCGAAGATGAACCCTCCTTTGGTCGTTCCAACCAACACCAAGACTCGCTTGCTCATGGTATCTCCTTTCAAAACAGAAAAAATGTTCTAATGGCATTGTATCACATTCCCGCCAGACCATAAGAACTATTGCCGCGCCTTTTTTCTCGCGCTAAGATGTTTCCATAAAGGAGGATGTATGAAAAGAATAATCGGATACGCCGCCGTTTTCATTTTGATTTCCGCTTCGTGCAATATGCCGCTGGGGACGCAAACGCCTCTCCCCCCATTGACAACGGGCGCGCCGCCTGCGGGCAACTCCACCGCGACGATCGTCCCCATCGAGACCTTCCTAACTTACGCATTGCCCACCCTCACGCCCACTCTGCCTCTGAGGCTTGTGGTTGCGTTTCCGAAGGAGCAGATCGTCAATTGCCGTTACGGTCCCAGCATTGCGTATGCGGTGGTGGGCGAGTTGCGGCCCGGCAAACATGCCGAGGTGATCGGTAAAAGCCCCGATCTGGCATGGTGGCATGTGCGCAACCCAAGCAACCCATCTACCAACTGCTGGCTGTCCTCCGAATTCACAGACACGGAGGGGAACATCGAGGCGGTCCCAGTGGCGACAGCGCCTCAGGTAACTGTATCAGCCGTACTTGTGAGCATCGACCCGGTGGTGATGAGCGTTGCGTGCGATGCGTTTCCCCGCGTCGTCGCCATCACTGTGGAGATCACGGCGTACGGTCCATCCAATGTGGTGTGGATGTGGAAAGAGGAAACCACAGGCGACACCTCCGAGGAGATGTCCATCCAGTTTGAGCAGGGCGGCACAAAACAGGCGCATGATTTTTATCAGGTGCGAAGCGCGAGCGATTACGCCCTGGTTGTCCAAACGCTGGCGCCGAATGTTGTTACAGCCCGGGAAACCTTCAAGGCGGTTTGCGCCCCCTGAGATTTCAACAAAATTGTGAAGCGATTCTGGCGGGATTCCACTATAATGCCTCCTACGCCTTTTAGCGCGAATCAAACTCATGAAGACAATAAAGAAATCGGTTCCGGAGTCACTGCCAGCGGCGGCGCGCCATCGCGATCTGTTGCGCGTGTTGCCGGATACGCTCATTGAAGTTTCAGCAGACGGGGCTGTGCTGGAGTTGATCCCTGCGCGATATGAACATTCGCCTTTTGCCAGGGCACAGGGAGCGGGAGGCAACCTCCGTGATTTTTTCCCTCCCCAAATTTGTTCAGCCGCCTTATCTGCCATCCGCCTTGTGTTGGATGGCAGACAAATCCAACCCATCGAATTTCAAATGCCCGACGACGCGGAACTTCGCGGATATGAAATGCGTGTCGCGCCCTGCTCCGAGGCTTCCGCGCTCCTGATCCTCCGCGATGTGACCTCGCCCAAGCGACGGGAACATGGCGACGAGAATTTGATCCGCGAGTTGGAGGTCAAGAATCAGGAGTCGGAGACCCTGCGTGAAAGCTTGGCCGGCATCGTCGGCTCATTGGAGTTTTCGGAAATTCTAGAAAAGATCCTCGATCAGATCAAGCGGGTTGTGCCATACGATAGCGCGTCCATTTGGCGGATCGATGGGCGCGCTCAAAAATATATCGCGGGTCGAAACCTGCCTGCCGAGTTGTTGAATGGGGGCTACACGTTTGAGATCGACGATGATAATGCCGTCCTTCCGATTTTGAAGGGGGATGTTCCTTATTTGTTGAGACTCGATGTGCAAAACCAGATGAAAGATTTTCAGATCCCGCCGCACAATTACATTCATTCATGGCTGGCAATTCCGCTTAAGACGCGCGGTCAAATCTTCGGCGTGATCGCCCTGGATGGCCGCGAGCAGAATCAGTTCACACAGCATCACGCCGAGCTGGCAGTCATTTTTGCCGACCAGGTTGCCATTGTGCTTGAGAATTCACGACTATTCTCCAACTTGCAATCTGAATTACTGGAGCGCAAGCGGGCAGAGCGGGCATTGAAGGAGGAGGAACAGCGATACCGCCTTCTGTATGAAACCGCCAAGAAACAAGCGCAGGAACTCGCCCTGATCGGCAGGGTGCGCACCGCCATGTCGCAGTCCATCGATCGACACGGGTTGATCTTTAACGTTGTGGAATCGATCGCCGAATCGTTTGGGTACACACAGGTCAGCCTTTATTTACTGAAAGAAGAGGCGCTGATCATGCAACACCAGGTGGGGTATGAAACTCCCTATGTGACCATAGCCCTCGATGAAGGCGTGATCGGCATGGTCGCGCGCACCGGCGTCCCCGCTTACATTGAGGATGTTTCCACCAGCCCGTTGTATCGGCAGGCGGTGGAAGGCGTGATCTCTGAAATTTGCATACCGTTATTCGATAAGAAATCATTCGTGGGCATTCTTAATGTGGAAAGCACGCAGGGGGTGAAAATGACGGAAGCCGACTTTAAATTAATTTCCACCCTGGGCGAGCATATTGGCATTGCCCTCGAGAACTCCCGCTTATTTTCCGAATTGCAAACCGAGCTAACCGAACGGACTCTGGTGGAAGTCAACCTTCGACAGCGCGAATACGTGCTCGAGGCGGTGATGTTTTCCGCCGAACAGTTTCTGACCTCCTCCAATTGGAGGAACGTCATCGAAGTTGTTTTGGAGCGCATCGGCAGGGCTATGCTTGCCACACATGCCTACTTGTTTGAAAACTTTATTGAGCCCGACGGCTTGACAAAGGCAATGTTGTTCCGCGAGTGGACCGCTGAAGGATACCCAACCGCGACAGAATATGGTTCAGACACAAAAGCGCACATCATACAAGTGGCGCCAGGCAGCGCCAACGAGCAACTGCAACGCGGCGAAGCCTACGCCGGTAACTTGAACACCTATGCGCCTGACGATAAATCCCGTTTCGAAGCCATCGGCATGAAAGCGCATGCCGAAGTGCCTCTCATAGTGGACGGGCGCTGGTGGGGAACGATTGGATTCGATGTCTACGATGAGGTGCGCGAATGGACGCATTTCGAAGTGGACACGCTCCGAGTGGCGGCTAATTTACTGAGTAACGCCATCCGCCGCCAAAGGGATGAGCAAGCCCTGCAAATAGAGTTGGTTGAGCGAAAGCAGATCGCAGTCAGCCTGCGCCAGCGCGAATCGATCCTTGAAGTTGTCGCCGACGCGGCGAACCTGTTCCTCAAATCCACAGACTGGCGGAACGAGATCGATACCGTTCTCGAACAACTAGGCGCCGCCATCAACGCCTCCCATGCCTTCGTGTTCGAAAACCATGAACTATCAGACGGCAACGTGGTCGCCTCGATGCAATTCGAATGGACCGCGCCGTCCACGCCCAGCGATCTTCACGACCCCGCCTCCCAAAACATTCCCGTCAAAGAGAGCGATTTTGAGAATTGGTACGAGAGCATGACTGTCGGGCAACCCTACATCGGCGATGTCAAACATCTCAGCATGACACAGATGGATTCCCTGCTTGGGCGGGGCATGAAAGCGCTCCTCGACTTCCCGGTGTTTGTGGACGGCAAATGGTGGGGCACGATCGGATTCGACGATGTGAACATCGAACGGGAATGGACGAATGCGGAGATCGACGCCTTGCTGGTGGCGGGGAACATCCTCGGCGCCGCCATCAAACGGCAATTAGACGAAGCCTCCCTCCAGCATGAACTCAACCAGCGCCGAAAACTGATCGGCGAATTGGAATCGAAAAACGCCGAACTCGAACGGTTCACTTACACCGTCTCACACGATCTAAAATCGCCTCTGTTCACCATTCGAGGCTTTCTCGGCTACCTGAAACAGGATGCCCTCTCCGCTAACACTGAACGATTGGAATCCGACATCCAGCGCATCGTCGACGCCACCGAAAAAATGCAACAATTGCTGAACGACCTGCTGGAACTTTCCAGAGTGGGCAGGCTGATGAATGAACCCGCGCTTGTCGACATGCAACAGTTGGTTGCCGACGCGCTCGACTTATCTCACGGCCGCATCCATGATCGCGGAGTGGAAGCGCGCGCGCAGGATGGGCTGCCCAGCGTCTATGGAGATCGTCAGCGCATCTTCGAAGTATTTCAAAACCTTGTCGATAACGCCGCGAAATTCATGGGCGAACAGCCAAAGCCCGTCATCGAAATCGGCGTAACAGATTGGCGACAGGGCATGCCTGTCTTTTTTGTGCGCGATAACGGCATGGGGATCGAACCCAGCCACCTCGACCGCATCTTTGGCTTATTCAACAAACTGGATCCAAAATCTGACGGCACAGGCATCGGTCTCGCCCTCGTCAAACGCATCATCGAATTTCACGACGGCGCCATCTGGGTGGAATCTCAACCGGGCAACGGCTCGACGTTTTACTTCACGCTTCCTGCGCAGGGGAAAACTGATTCAGACTATAATCGGTTATCTCATCCTGAGGAGGACTCACCATGAAGCGAGCCGTCAGTATCAGCCTTGGTTCCGCCACCCGTAATAAAACCGTCGAGGTCAGTTTGCTGGGCGAAACGGTGCGCATCGAGCGCATCGGCACAGACGGCGACGAAAACAAAGCGCGTCAAATGTTCCGCGAAATGGACGGCAGTGTGGACGCATTCGGCGTGGGCGGCATCGACCTCGGCGTGCACACCCCCTGGAAGTTTTATCCCCTCCACGGCGCGCTCAAACTGGTGCAGGATGTGAAACGCACCCCCTACGTGGACGGAAGCGGAGTGAAAGACACCCTCGAAGCCCGCGTGATGCAATGGCTCGAAAAGAAGATCGGCGATGAGATCCAACCCAAAACAGCGTTCCTTGTTGCGGGCATCACCCGCTACGGCATGACCGAGTCGTTCATCAAAGCCGGCTACCAATGCGTTTTCGGCGACCTGATGTTCGGCTTGGATATCCCCCTCGCCATTCACACAATGAGCGCGCTTAAAACCACCGCAAAAATTCTCATGCCGGTTGTCGGGCGCATGCCGCTCAGTATGCTCTACCCCACCGGTGAAAAGCAGGAAAAGGTCACGCCCAAGTACGAAAAATACTACCAGGGCAACACCGTCACCGGCGGTGATTTTCTATACGTCAAACAACACCTGCCGGAAGATATGCGCGGAAAGGTCATCGTCACCAACACCACCACGCCCGCCGACGTGGAGTTCCTCAAACAGCGCGGGGTGAAATACCTTGTCACAACAACGCTCAACGTCGAAGGGCGATCCTTCGGCGCCAACATGTTGGAAGCGGCGCTCATCGCTGTGGCGGGCAAGGGACGCGCCTTGACGAACGACGAACTCAATACGCTGATCGATCAATTGGGCTTGGAACCGCAATTACAAAAATTGAACTAGGGAAACGCGTATCTACGTGTTTCCCTGTCTACTTATACCAAGGAGATCTTATGGATGCAGTCGTGATCGCGGGTGGCATTCCCAACCCGGAAGACCCGTTATATACCTACCTGAAAGGCGACGCCAAAGCGCTCGTGGATGTGGCCGGCAAACCCATGGCGCAATGGGTGCTCGACGCGCTCAGCGAATCCAAGCGCGTGAAGAATGTCATCCTCGTGGGGCTTTCACCCAAAAACGCGTTGATCTGCTCGAAACCGTTGTATTACCTCACCAACCAGGGACGCATGCTCTCCAACATCGTGGCAGGCATCAACAAATCCGTTGAGTTGGATAAGAAAAGCAAATACGTGCTGATCGTATCCTCCGACATCCCCGCGCTCAAAGCCCACATGGTGGACTGGCTCGTGGATACCGCCATGGAAACACAGGACGATCTCTACTATGGCATTTGTATGAAAGACGTGATGGAAGCGCGTTTCCCCGGCTCGAACCGCACCTACACCAAACTCAAAGATATGGAAGTGTGCGGAGCGGATGTCAACCTCACCCACGTCCGCATGGCGACTGAACATTTGGATACCTGGGAAGACCTGCTCGGCGCGCGGAAAAGCCCGCTCAAACAGGCGAGCAAACTCGGTCTGGGTTTGTTATTCTCCCTCTTCACGCGACAACTCACCATTGAAGATGCCGTCCGGCGAATCAGCGAGCGCATCGGCATCAAGGGACGCGCCATCATCTGGCCCTACGCCGAAGCCGCAATGGATGTGGATAAGCCGCATCAACTCGAACTCTTGCGGGCTGAGTTGGGGAAGAGTCAACGCAAAGCCGCGGCAAAAACGAAAACTCTTGCCAAGAAAATGGCGACAAAAAAACCTGCCTCGCCAAAGAAAAAAGCGGTTGTTTCAAAACCTGCGCGACTCAAGTCACAACCCAAGCATAAATGAGCATCCGAACCATCCTTGAATGGGATGCGCGACTTTCCGATCACATGCGCGTGGCTGAAAAGCCAGGCGCATTGCGCTCTGTAGCGGTCTTCTTCGCGCATTCCGGTGATTCGTGGTTTTGGTGGATCGCCATGGCGATCTTGTGGTCCTTCGGCGATTCTTTTTGGAAAGAGTGGGCAGTGATTCAGTTCGTCGGCATTGGGGGGCTGGCGGCGCTGGTGATGGGAATCAAATTTACGGTGCGCAGGAGTCGCCCCGAAGGCGAGTGGGGGAGCGTCTATCGCAACACAGACCCGCATTCGTTTCCGTCCGGACATGCGGCGCGCGCGTTCTTCATCGCGGTGGTCGCCGCGTGGTTTGGTCCCGCCTGGCTTGCCGTACCCTTGTGGTTGTGGGCGCCGTTGGTCGCGCTGGCGCGCGTGGCAATGGGCGTGCATTACGTTTCAGATATCATCGCCGGCGCCGTGTTCGGGGTGATCGTCGCCCTGGTTGGTTTGCAACTGTACGAACCGATCTTCCTGCGGTTCTTCAATTTTATCGGCTTCCCTCTTTGGTAAAAACTCATAATGCGTGGGACATCATGCAACGCGAAAGGCTCATTAGGAATCGTCGTGATTAAACATTTTTGGTACGCGGAAGTCACGGAAAGCACGGAGAAAGAATGGGTACTTAAAGGTTTTTCCGTGAAATCCGCGTAATCCGTGTGCCTGATTCGCGCTTTTCGCGTTAAGCCTTTGTACTTGTGCTCTATCGCGGACAACGACTTTGCTACAGCCATATGGCGCTGGTATTATGCACTTCGTCAAATACAAGCTTTCGAGTTGGTAAAGATGATGCCTGGCAAGCTCTGGAAAGCGTTGTGAGAAAATCAGGCGACAGGGCTTGGTTGCCAAAAGGTTTCCTGACAAAGCAACGGGCCTTCCCTGCGTCTGTGTTGGTATATTGGAAACCAGGAGAAAAGGAACCGTGGTGTCTGGCTACCAATATGCCCGATCGCAAATTGGTTTTACAATGCGATCAGCGTAGAATGTGGATTGAAGAAATG
>Ga0073902_10001146_pt1 | contig 14623 bp, 13 predicted proteins | sample KloWWTmeKNB19Kit_FD_66667 | JGI IMG/M metagenome (GOLD analysis project Ga0073902, IMG submission 66667) | Active sludge microbial communities from Klosterneuburg, Austria, studying microevolution and ecology of nitrifiers - Klosterneuburg... | ecosystem: Engineered > WWTP > Aerobic digester >...
CCCAAGCTGCTCAACATCGCCGCGCGGCACGCCGACCTGTGGAACCTGACCGAGTGCACGCTCGAGAAATACATCGACCGGACCACCGCCCTGACCGCCGAATGCGAGAAGATCGGGCGCGACCCGGCCTCCATCCGCCGCACCTGGTGGGGGCGGGTCATCGTCGCCCGGACCGAGGCCGAGGCCCTGGCCCGCGGCGAGGGCAAGTGGACGCGCGAGAACTGCATCCTGGGCACCCCCGCCCAGGTCGTCGAGCAGTTCCAGGCCTATGTCGCGGCCGGCTCGACCTATTTCATGACGATCGTCCCCGGCCTGCCCGACCCGGACATCATGGGGATGATGCTGGACGAAGTCCTGCCCGCCGTGCGCAGTCGCGCATGATGCCCATCAGCGAGTCCTCGCCGCCCTCGGCCGTGCGGTAATCGCAGGCGAAGCGGCGCAGGATGAGCTCGCGCAAAACGGGCATTTGCAGCACAAGGCCGCCCGAGAAGACCAGCCGTGCCCAGCGCCGTTCGGGCGAAATGCGCTGGGCGAGCATCCAGTAGTTGGCGGCCATGTGGTCAAAGGCGGCCCGGAACAGCGCGCCGGCGCTCAGGTTGTCCTCGCGGATGTGGGTGATGGCGCCCTCGTTGCCCAGCGCCCCGGCGAAGAAGGACAGGTCGACCTGCAGGTCGGTGTCGGCGGTCTGGCCGGTCATAGCCTCGATGTTCTCCCACACCCGCTGCAGGGTGACACCCTCGGCGACGGCGAGCTCGGTGAGCAGGCGGACCAGGGCGTTGAGCGAGCGCCCGGCCGGGACGTGGATACAAGTGAGCAGATACTGCCCGTCGTAGTAGGGGCGGGTCTGGAAGTCGCCATACACAGGACCGTCGTTGAGCATGGCCACCTGCGAGCCAGTGCTGACGTTGACCGAGAGCTCGCCCGGGTTCAGCCCGGCCCCGTACAACGAACACTGCTGGTCAGCCATCGGCGGGTGGAAGGGGATCGCCCGAGCGGCGTGGCGATACTCGGCGATCACCTCGTCCCGGCCGGCGACGCGCGGCAGGCCCAGGCCGTCCAGCCCGAGGCGGCCCAACATCTCGTGATGCCAGTCCCCGGTGTCGAAGTTGAAGAACGCGGACGCGGCGGCGTGGCCGTAGTCGGTGGCCACCGGGGCGCCGCAGAGTTGGGCGGTGACATAGTCCGGCAGCGCGCAGAAGCGCGCGCCCGGCGGCAACTGGCCGTTCTGGGCCATCCAAAACAACACGCTGGCCGGCCGCATCACCCACAGGTCATTCCCGACCTGGCGCAGGTCGTCGGGGGCCAGACGGGCCTTGAGCGCCTCAAACCAGGTCTGGCCGGACTGCGGGCCGGGGGCCATCGCGCGCTGGTCCTGCCAGGTGATGACGTTGCTGAGCGCCTTGCCGGCCGCGTCGGTCAGGACAACGCCGTGCATCTGGCTGCACAACGTAATACTCTGGCAGTCAGGCGCGTGGGCGAGCAGCGCCTCGAGGACATCCCGGGTCGCGTCGACGACCGCCTGCGGGTCGACCTCGTAGTGCAGCCGCGGCAGCCCAGCTACCCGGTCGGGGAAGGGCTGGCGGGTGACGTGCTCGAGGGCGCGGGTGTCGAGGTTCAATACCGCGCCTTTGATGCTGGTCGTGCCGAGGTCGATGCCGATGGATCGCATAGTCGTTTTGTATTTTTTCGAAACGATATCCCCCGGCTTCGCCGGGGGATATCGTTTCGAAAAAATACTACCCCTTGATGCCCTGCGCCGCGGCCTTGAACGCGGCCGTCAGCAGCCCGTCGTCGCCGGCGCAGGTCACGAACTGGTAGCCCATCCCGATTGCCCGTTTCGCGTATTCGGGGGCCAGGGTATACAACCCGGCCGGGATGCCTTTGGCCTTGGCCCGGCGAGCGATCTCCTCGATGTGGCCGAGCATGGGGGCGGTGCTGTGGTCAGCCGCAGCGACGCCATACATGCTGATGCTCAGGTCGCTCGGGCCGACGAAGATGGCATCCAGCCCGGGCGTGTCCAGAATCTCGTCCAGCTTCTCGAAGGCCTCGCGGGTCTCGACCATGGCCATCGCGATGACAAAGTCGTTGGCCCCGCTCATGTAGTCGTTGCCATAGACCCGGGCGGCGCGGTAGGCCCCATTGCTGCGGTAGCCCAACGGTGGATACTTGCATGCACCGACGAAACGCTCGCATTCGGCCCGGTTGTTGACCATCGGGCAGATGATGCCCTGGGCGCCGCCATCCAGCACGCGCTGGACCATGGTCGGCTCGTTCCACGGCACGCGCACAAACGGGGTAACGCCCGACCCATTCATGGCGATGATCATGTCTACCGCGTTTTGATAGTCGACCGGGCCATGTTGCATATCGATGGTGATAACATCGAACCCGGCCCCTGCGCAGATCTCAGCGGTATATGCCGTCGGAATGTGCAGCCACGCGCTGGCCACGGCTTTCCCCTCGCGCCACGCCGCGCGAACATTGTTCGTCTTCATGTCTGTGCTCCCATTGCCGTTGCCGGCGAAGCGCTCCTAACCGAACGGTTTCTCAGAGGCGATATTCCCGGTCCCGGCATACGCCGGGATCGGGAATATCGCCTTCGAAATCTCGTTCTAGTCACGAGTTCTGAAACGACCCGCCATCTGGCGGACTCAGGTTAAGAGTATAGACTTGACAGAATCGGCTGTCAAAGATATACAGTAGACAGTTTACAAAATGCAAACGCAACATCTCACCGATCTGACCGATATCCTGTCCGCACCGGTCAAGCGGAGCCTGTCCGACGAGGTCGTGGTGCGCCTGCGCGACGCCATCGTCAACGCCAAGATCGCGCCGGGTGAGCGTTTGCGCGAGGAAATCCTGGCCTCGTCGATGGGCGTCAGCCGCGGACCGGTCCGGGAAGCGATCCAGCGCCTCGAGCGGGAGGGACTGGTCATCATCCACCCCAACCGGGGCGCCACCGTCGCCCGCCTGTCGCGCGAGGACCTGGACGAGGTCTACAGCCTGCGCCGCTCGCTTGAACGGCTGGCCATCCGCGAGGCCATCCGCAAGGCCGACGCCGATCACATCGGCCAGATGTCGGCTCTGGTCGACGAGATGGCCGCCAGCAGCGCGGTCAGCATCACGCCCCAACTGGCCGCCGACCTCGATATTCGCTTTCACGAGGCCCTGGTCGAGTCAACCGGCCACAAACGCCTGATCCGGACCTGGATGGACCTGCGCCCGCAGATTCACCTCTTCCTGCTCTCACGAACCGTGGCCAATCCCGACTTTCGTGAGCACCTGGTCCGCAGCCATACCGACATCCTGAACGCCATCAAAGAGCGGAACGAGGCGCGCGGCCTGGCCATCATCGACGACCACCTCAAGGGCGCCTACGTCCGGGTGATGAACAGCTATCCTCCCAAATGAAACTGACCTCTCAGACCGCCCTTGTGACCGGCGCCAGCAAAGGCATGGGCCGGGCCATCGCGCTCGCCCTCGCCGCAGAGGGCGCCGATGTCGTGGTTACCGCCCGGGTCGCGAACGAACTCGAGTCTCTGCGGGCCGAGATCAGCGCGATGGGCCGGCGCTGTGTCGTCGCCATCGCCGATCTGGCCGAAGACGGCGCGCCCGATGCGATCTGGCGCGCGGCCACGGCGGCCTTCGACAAAATCGACATCCTGGTCAACAACGCCGGGATCGGGAGCAGCGCCGATCCGCGCCCGGTGGTGGACTTCAACGATGATTTCTGGGCGCTCACCCTCAAGGTGAACCTCACCGTCCCCTACCTGTTCTGCAAACGCGCCTTGCCTGGGATGCTCGCCCGCAAGTATGGCCGGATCATCAACATCGCCTCCATCGCCAGCAAAACCGGGTCCTTCCATGGCTCGGCCTACGCGTCCAGCAAGCACGGCCTGCTCGGGCTCACCCGCTCGCTGGCCATGGAAGTCGTCAAGGACGGGATCACCGTCAACGCGATCTGCCCGGGCACGGTCCGCTCAGTGATGAACAACAAGCGTTTGGCCTACGACGCCAAACGCCTGGGCAGGACCTTTGAGGACATCGAGAAGAGCATCGTCCCGATCGGGCGCCGGATCGAGCCCGAGGAGATTGCCGAGTTCGCCGTGTATCTGGCGAGCCCGACCGCCGCCGCGACGACCGGCCAGGCCTTCGTCATCGACGGCGGGGCGATGATGTCTTAGACCTGCCAAGAACAATATCTGGAAGCGATATCCCCGGCGAAGCCGGGGATATCGCTTCCAGCATTGTTCTTGGGCCGAAAGCGAGGGCTACAATCACTCCATCATGACCCCCCTCATAGACACGCTTCGGGCGGCCGAGGAGATCGCCCGCGGCGCGGGCGCGATCCTGCGCGAAGGCGCCCGGCTGGCCGACTTCAGCGTCGATTTCAAGTCCAGCGCCATCGATCCCGTGACCGAATACGACCGGCGCAGCGAAGCTTATATCGTGGGCGAACTGCGGGCGCGCTTCCCGCAAGACAGCATCGTCGGCGAGGAGGGCGGGACCTACGCCCGCCAGCACGCGACCGACAGCGGGCGGCGCTGGCACATCGACCCGCTCGACGGCACGGTCAACTTCGCCCACGGCCTGCCCCAGTTCTCGGTCTCGATCGGGATGGAGGACGCCCAGGGCCTGGCCCTCGGGGTGGTCTACAACCCGATGGTCGATGAGCTGTTCGCAGCCGCCCGCGGGCAGGGGGCGACCCTCAACGGCCGCCCGATTCGCCCGTCGCGGGCAACCGAGCTACAACGCGCCTTGCTCATCACCGGCTTTCCCTACGACCGGCATACCAGCGAGGTCAACAACTTCGACAACTTCGTCGCCTTCAAACGCCAGGCCCAGGCCGTGCGCCGGCTGGGCTCGGCTGCCCTCGACCTGTGCTACGTGGCTTGCGGGCGGGCCGACGGGTATTGGGAGCTGAAACTTGGCAAGCACGATATGGCGGCCGGGATCGTGGTCGTGCGCGAAGCCGGCGGGGTCGTCACTGACTTTGTCGGCGGCGACGCGCTGTTCGCCCGGCGCGAAGCCGTCGCCAGCAACGGCCTGATTCAGGCCGCAATGCTCGAGGTGCTGGCCGAGGCTTCGCGCACGATAACGCCGCCGCCGATGACCTCGTCGCCAGAATAGACCACCAGCCCCTGGCCGGGTGTGGCGTCGCGCTGGGGCTCGTCAAAATCGAAGCGCGCTCCGCCCCCAGGCAGCGGGCGCAGCCAACCCTCGGCCTCTTTGGCCTTGTAGCGGATCCGGGCGCTGGCGCGTACATCTGACGCAGGCGGCGCGTCGGCGCAGTAATGCATGGCCCCGACCCGAACCGAGGAGGCGCCCAGCTCGCGCAGCGGCCCGGCCACCACGGCGTTACGGGCCGCGTCGAGCCGAAGCACATACCAGGGCTCGGCGCTGGACGAGGTCGCGTGGATCTGCAGGCCCTTGCGCTGCCCAACCGTGTAGTAGGGCAGGCCCTCGTGCTGGCCGATGACTTCGCCCCGGCTGGTTACGATCGGCCCGGGTATGGCGATATCGGACGCATTGCGTTTGAGAAAACCGCGGTAGTCGCCCTGGGTGAGGAAGCACAGGTCCTGGCTCTCCGGCCGCTCGGCGGTGGGCAGGCCGAACTCGCGGGCCAACGCTCTCACCTCATCCTTGACATAGCCACCGCAGGGAAACATCGCCCGGGCCAGATCGCGCTGGCCGAGCACGTGCAGGACGTAGCTCTGGTCCTTTTTGGGGTCGTGGCCCTTGAGGAGGCGGTAGCGGGCAGGAATCTGGCTGTCAGGACCGCTGACCGCAGACGGCGGACCGCCGGCGATTTCCTGCGATCCGCCGTCTGCAGTCTGCGGTCCTGAAACCCGCGCATAGTGCCCCGTCGCCAGGTATTCAGCGCCGAGGGCGAGCGCGCGCTGCATGAGGAAGCCAAAGCGGATCGAGCGGTTGCAGTTGAAACAGGGATTGGGCGTGGTCGCTTCGGCGTAACCGTTGATCCAGGGCTCAACCACCCGCTGCTTGAAAATCGCTTCGGCGTGAATGTCGTAGAACGGGATGCCGAGCTGGCGGGCGATGGCCCGGGCATCGACGACGGCCTCGGGCGCGCAGCAGCGATTGGTGTTGGGCTGGCCGTGGGCGTCATTGCCGTCCTCGGCCCACAGCCGCAGCATGATCCCGATGACGTCATAGCCCTGCTGAACCAGCAGCGCCGCCGCCACCGAGCTGTCCACCCCGCCGCTCATCGCGACAACGACCCGAGTCTTGCCCATCCTGGCGGCCTAGGCCGGAGTCCTCAGTTCGAAATCGACTGACGCCCGCACCCGCGCGACGCAGGCCGGCAGCGTGTCGAGCACGGTGTCAATCTCGGCCTGGGTCGTGCCATAGCCGAGGGTAATCCGCAATCCCCCCAGCGCCCACTCGGCCGGGATGCCCATCGCCAGCAGCACCGGCGAGGGCTCCGGGCTGCCGCTGGTGCAGGCCGAACCGGTGCTCACGGCGATGCCCTCGATGTCGAGGGCCATGAGCAGAGTCTCGCCATCGATGCCCTTGAAGGCGAAACTCGTGTGATGGGGCAGGCGCCGGGTGGGATGCCCGGTCAGCATCGCATCGGGCACACGCTCAAGCACACCCGCGATGAGCCGGTCGCGCAAGGCCGTAAGCCGGGGCGCTTCGGTTTCGCGGCGCTTGCTGACGAGCTTCAGCGCGGTCGCGGTGGCGACCGCCCCGGCGACGTTGACGGTCCCCGCCCGCCGGTCACGCTCGTGCCCGCCACCGGTTGCGGTGCTGACATACGGCACGCCGTCGCGCAGATACAGCACACCCACGCCCTTGGGCCCATAGAACTTGTGGGACGAGAGCGACATCAGGTCGATGTTGAGGGCGTTGACGTCGATGGGCAAATAGGCCGGGCACTGCACGGCGTCGGTGTGGAGATACACCCCCCGCGCGCGGCACAGCGCGCCGATCTCCTCGATCGACTGGAGGGTGCCGACTTCGTTGTTGGCCATCATCACGCTGACCAGGCCGATCTCATTGGGCCGCGCGTCCAGGATGCGCCGCACATCGGCTGGATCGACCCAGCCATGTTCGTCCACCGGTAAAAGGGCGGACTCGAAGCCGAATAGCTGCTGGAGCTGATGGGCGGTGGCTTCGATGGCGTGGTGCTCGGTGGCCGCGCTGAGCATCGTCCGGCGCGGGCTGCCCGCCTGGCGCAGGGCCAGCATCACCCCGCGCAGGGCGAGGTTGTCGCTCTCGGTCCCGCAGCCGGTGAAGATGACCTCGCTGGCCCGCGCGCCGATGGCGCAGCCGACCGTGTAGTGGGCCTCGTCCAGCGCCGCGGCCGCATCCCGCCCAAAGCTATGCAGCGAAGATGCATTGCCATACAGGTCGGTGAGATACGGCAGCATCGCCTCGCGCGCCTCGGGAGCGATGGGGGTGGTGGCCGAATGGTCGAGATAGATGGGCATGGAGTTTGTATTATTGCGTATTCGCGCGGACATCATTGATTTCGTGAACTGTCACTCATCAACAGAAGAAGGGAAGAAGGAAGGAAGATTGTTTGATCGCCTTCCCTTCTTCGTTCTTCTGTTGCATGAGTCATGCGTCATCCGTCATTGTTCAGCGGGCACCGGCTCATTAAACAGAAGAAGGGAAGAAGGAAGTTTGCTTAGTCGCCTTCCCTTCTTCGTTCTTCTGTTAACTGAGTAATGCGTGGCAGCTAGAATCGCGATATCAACAGTCTCACGTCAACCATTCCGGCGCACGCTGCGATTGTGCTCGCGGCGGGCGCGTCGTCGCGCTACGGCGCCAACAAGCTGCTCGAGCCCTTCGGCGGCGGCAGCGTGCTGGGCGCGGTCGTCGCGGCAGCCCTGGCCTCGCAGGCCAGTCCGGTCATGGTCGTCACCGGACACGCGCGGGCGGCGGTCGAGGCCGCGCTTCCGCGCGATTCAGTTCTTGTCGTCGCCCACAACCCCGAGCACGCCGAGGGTGAGATGGCCTCGTCGATCAAAGTTGGACTCGTATGGCTGCGCGAGCACGCCCCGGAGACCCGGGGCGCCCTGATCATTCTGGGGGACTTGCCCCTCCTGTCATCGGCCATGCTAAATGCCGTGCTGGCCCGAGCCGCCCAGGGGGGCGCGCTCATCGTCGCGCCGCGATACCAGGGCCAGCGCGGGCATCCGGTCTGGCTGGCTCGCGAGGTGTGGGCTGAGGCGATGGCGCTCAAGCCCGGCGCCCAACTGCGCGAACTGCTGCGCGCGCGGCCCGGGGATGTGCTGCTCTTCGATGTCGACGATCCGGCGATCCTGATGGACGTCGACACGCCGGAGCAGATGCGCGAGGCAAGGGACGCGCAACATCAGCAGTACACCCGTCATCCCGACCCCACCCGTCATCCCGCGCGAAAGCGCGGGACCCATACCGCGGACGGTGGATGACCCTGTCCCGGACAGCTTGAATGAGGCTGAGGTATGGGTCCCGCGCTTTCGCGCGGGATGACGGCGAGCGGGGCGGGGGCTCAGTTTCTGCTACGCAACGTCGCACTCGACAAACGCCGCCCGGAGCGCGTCGATCGGATCGCCCAACGGGGCGAACTCATGCCCCAAATAGCCGGTGTAGCCGGCGGCGGACAGCGCCCGGGCGATGCCGCGATAGTTCATCTCCTGGGGCAGGTCGGGATCCGCAAAGTCGCGCCGGCCGGGGTTGCCGGCCGTGTGCAGATGCCCGATCCAAGCCAGGTTGTCGCGCATGGTCCGGATGACATCGCCCTCCATGATCTGCATGTGGTAGATGTCGTAGAGCACCTTCGCGGCCGGGCTGCCCACCCGCTTGCACACGTCGATCCCCCACGCGGTGCGATCGGCCTGATAGCCAGGATGATTGACCTTGCTGTTGAGCAGCTCCAGGTTGAGGCTCACCCCGCGCGCCTCGGCGAGCGGGGCGACCCCACGCAGACACTCGGCGCAGGCCTCGCGGGCATCCTCATCGGTCTGGCCCGGATTCACGTTGCCGCTGAAGCAGATCAGCCCGGGAATGCCCAGATCGGCCGCGAGGTTGATGCTCTCGCGCAGTTCGGCCGCGATGCGGGCGTGGTTGGCCCGCTTGTTCATCCCATCCTTGAGCGCGTAATGGCCGCACATGCTGGAGATGACCAGCCCGGCCGCGCGGGCCGCCGCGACCACGTCGACAAAGCGCGCGTCGTTCTCGTCGCGCTGCCACAGTTCGACCGCCGGATAGCCGATCGCCCGAGCGGCCTCGAACAAGGGCTGCAGCGGCTGGCCGGCCTGGCGAAAGTTTGGGAAGCAGAAGGATTGTTTGATCATGGGTAATCCAGGATTATTTTCATGGCCTCGGCCGGCCGCGTGTCGAGCAAGGCATAGGCGGCCGCGGCGTCGGCATACCCAAAACGGTGAGTGACCATGGGCTGCCAGGTCAGGCGGCCGGCTTCGAGCAGCGCGACGGCGGTCTCGCGCACGCGCTGGAGCGTCCACATGGGATGGCAGCGCAGCGAATTGCCCCAGACCGGCATCGAGCTGATCATCTGGGGCCGATTGTGATGCCATTCGCCGCCGAGCTCGAGCCCGGTCTGCCCCGTCTTGTAGTAGCCGGCGCAGGCGACGATGCCGCCCTGATGCACGGCCCGCAAGGCGGCCTGCAAGCCGCTGTAGGCGCCGCTGAACTCGATCGCGGCGTCCACGCCCTTGCGGCCAGTAAAACGCTTGATCTCAAGTCCGGCATCGCACTCGCGCGGGTTGAGGGTCTGATCGACGCCCATCCCGCGGGCCAGGGCCAGACGCGACTCGATCACATCGACCGAGATCACCTGGATGGCCCCCTGCAGGCGCGCAATCTGGGCAGCCAGCAGCCCGAGCACGCCGCAGCCAAAAACCGCCACCTTGTCGCCGACCTTAACCTGGGCATCGTGGACGGCGGCCAGGGCGAACAGGGCCGGGTCCGTAAACAGCGCGCCTTCGGCCGGCAGGCTCGGAGCGAGAGCGAAAAGATCGGCTTCCGCCAGCACGTTGCTGGGCTGGTGGAGCATGCTGCCGTGGACGAGATCGCCGGGCTTGAAGCGGTCCGCGCCGGGGCCGAGTTCAACCACCTCGCCGACCGCCCACGAGCCCAGGCTGACCGGATAGAAGGGCTGGCCGGGATCGCGCGGGACGAAGGCCCGCCACTCGCGATCGAACTCGGCCTCCCGGAACGGCGTGGCCCCGGTGTAGAGGGCCATCTCGGTGCCCTGTTTGATCCCGCTCATGCGGGTCCGCACCCGGACCTGGCCGGGGCCGAGGGCGGGCTCGTCATACGCTCCGAATGCGAGCGTGCGCGGGGCGGAGACTTGGTATCTCGTCGGCATGGAACTCCTGTTGTGCCACTCATTCAACAGAAGAAGGGAAGAAGGAAGGAGGGCTGGAATGCAGATCCCCTTTCTCTTCGTTCTTCCTTTCTTCTGTTAACGGTCATACTTACGCGCGGGCCATGTCCAGCACAAGCGCATCCCAACTGTGCGGATGCGAGCCATGGCCCTGGCCGGTGAACGGGTTGAAGTGTTCATGCTGGCCATGCTGCATGACCAGATCGATGCTGCGCCGGGCCAGCTCCTGGGCCAGGTCGGTGTAGCCGTAGCGGCGCAGACCCATCCAGACCAGCCAATTCACCTGGATCCAGACATTGCCCCGCCAGTAGCGATCCGGGTCGAAACCCGGGTGCTCGGGCGGGGTCGTTGACAGGACATACGGGGTGCGAGCCAGGGCGGCCTCGATCTGAACGGCCAGGTCGCGGGCCATCTCGGGCGTGGCGCATCCGCCGAAGAGGATATTGAACTGCTGGGCGCCGCCATCAAACAGTGGCGCCTCCTCCTGACCTGACAGGTCGGCCACCTGCAACCCGCCGACCGGGGCCGGCAGCCACATCTTGGCCGCGACCGCGCGCTGCACCGCGCCGGCGCGGGCGTGCCAACGGGCGGCATCGGCGGGCTTGTCGAGCAGGTCGGCCATCGCCCCAAGCGCCTCGAGATCTGCCACGCGGACGGCGTTGAAGTCGCAGCTCTCGACATGGAAATACCCGGCGTCGCGCAGCGCGACCGGGTCGCAGCCGTAGCTGTGGCAGAGGGCGGTCAGGCGCATCCGGCCGGCCCGCAGCCCATCGTGCGAATAGTCGCCGTTCGCGACCACGTTGGCCATGGCCGGATCGAAACGGGGGGCCGCATCCCAGCCCGCCTCCCAGGGGTGAATGCAGGCAACGAGGTCATCACCGTCCGGGTCACGCCGGCGATCCATCCATTCGTGAAAGGCGGCGATTGCGGGATAGAGCTCGCGGAGCGGCCCGACAGCCTCACCGGCAGGCGATTTGGCGGCCACTGCCATGGCCGCCACGGCCACCAGCGGGGGCTGCGTAATAAAGCTGCGATTCGGGTGATTCCAAAGCGCCTCCCCGCCGCCGTCCCAGTAGGTCATATGCGGGAGCATGCCGGCGTCGGGACCGTCGGGAATCGCATGGGCGACGACGGCCCGCAGTTCGTCCCAGGCCATGGCCGGGTCCAGCCAGCGCAACGCGATGGCATGGAAACACGAGTCCCACAGCCATTGCTGCTCATAGGTCGAGGGCGCGGGCCGGGTGTAGCGAAACGGTTGGCCATTCATCGTGCTGTGGACGCGGTTTTTCCGCAGCAGATCAGCACTGGCGCGGGTAATCTCGTCGAGGGTGTAATTCATGATGTTCCCAGGGTTGAAGCGCGGGCGACCAGCTCGGGTTGCAGCACGATTTGCCGCTCCACGATCGGATCGCCGTTGATGAGCGCCACCAGCATCTGCACCGACTGGCGGGCGATGCTGTAGGCGGGTTGAATGAGGGTGGTGAGGGGCGGGCTGGCGTGCGCGCCGTCGTCGATGCCATCGAAGCCGGCGATGGCGACATCCCGCCCGACCTGCAGGCCGAGCTCGTTGGCGGCCCGCATGGCGCCAAGGGCGGTCATGTCATTCATGCCGATCAGGGCGGTCGGCCGCGGCGCGCGCTGCAGCAACTCGAGCGCGGCGAGGTAGCCGCCCTGGCGGGTGAGGTCGCCGGCGGCCACCAGGCGCTTGTCAAAGGCGATCCCGGCCTTCTTCAATCCGGCCCGATAGCCCGACAACCGGTCGGACTGCGAGCGCAGGTTGGGCAGGCCGCCGATATAGGCGATCCGGCGATGCCCGAGGCCGGCGAGATGGGCGACCATCTGGCTGAACCCGCTCCGGCTGTCGACCTCGATAAAGGGATAGGTGACTTCGCCGATCTCGCGGCCATTGGCGACAAACGGCAGGCTGTTGCGGAGCAGGAAGCGCGCCCGCCAGTCGTGGGCGCGCATGCGGTTGAGGACAAAGCCGTCGACCCGCCGCCCGCGCGCCCAACGCTCGTAGATGGGCTGTTCGTCCTCCTCGGTGGCGACGCTGACCAGTAAATCGAGCCTGTGGCGGGTGGCCTCATCGCCGAGGCCGGCGATGAACTCGCTGAAATACGGGTCGGCGAAGGCGCGCGACCCGCCCTCGAGCTTGCGGGTGACCGGGATGACAAAGCCAATCGCGTCGGTGCGCTGGCGGCGCATCTGGCGGGCCATGTGCGAGGGCGCGTAGCCCATCTCACGGGCGGCCGTCTCGACCCGGGCCCGGGTGGCGGCTGCGACATCGGCATAGCCGTCCAGGGCCCGCGACACGGTGGTGATCGACAGGTTGAGGCGGGTGGCGACGTCGCGAATGGTGACAGGGGACATGGCAGTGCGCGTTTCGCTTGGGCGGATACCCAAAACGTTTTGGACTGGACTGATTTTACGGCAGACTGGAGGTCTGTCAAGCTTGTGACGATCGCGGCTTTCTAGAAATGTCTGGCGAGAACACAATCCCCGCGCGAAGCGCGGGGATTGTGTTCTCGCCAAAGTAGTAGCATCAGCCGTATGCGTTCTCCCCTATATGTTCTTCTCGCCAGCGCGATGCTGCTCTCGGCCTGCGCCGTGCAACCGACCCCCAGCCCGCAGCCCTTGACCGCCACGTTGGTCCCGAGCGCCAGCCCACTCCCGCCCACCGCCACGCCATCCCCCAGCCCCCAGCCCTCAACCCCCACTCCCCTGCCCCCGTCCCCGACGCCAAGGCCGTCCCCCACCCCCGACCCGCGCCCGGTCATCAAAGCCCCGGCCTGGTTCAACGACGTGGTCGGCTATCAGATCTTCCCGCGCTCGTTTCAGGACAGCGACGGCAACGGCATCGGCGATTTGAAGGGCATCGAACAGAAGCTGGATTACATCCAGGCGTTAGGCGTGGGCGTGATCTGGCTCACCCCGTTCTACCCCTCGGCCAGTTACCACGGCTACGACGTGGGCGACTACTTCAGCGTCAACCCGCAGCTCGGCACGCTCGACGATTTCAAGTCGCTGGCCAAGGCCGCCCATGCCCGCGGGATCAAGCTCATCGTCGACTATGTCGCCAACCATTCGGGCGACACCCATCCGTATTTCAAGGACGCCTACAAGAACCCCAAAAGCAAATACAGCACCTGGTATCAGTTCAACAGCGACAACACCAGCTACAGCTCGTTCTTTGGCGTGCGCGACCTGCCCAACTGGAACCACGACAACCCCGAGGTCGACGACTATCTGATCAAGGCCGGCCTGTTCTGGCTGGAGGCCGGCGCAGATGGCCTGCGCTGCGACTACGCTCTGGGGGTCAGGGAGCCCTTCTGGCAAAAGCTGCGCGCGGCGATCAAGGCGAAGAATCCCGATGCCCTGCTGCTAGGCGAGGTGTGGGACACCCCCTTCAAACTGCGCGACTATTTCGGCTACGGCTTTGACGCGCTCTTCGACTTCCCGTTCTATCTCTCCCTGGCCGGCGACAACGCCGTCAACAACGATGCGATCCTGGGCGGCAAATTGCCCGGAATGGGGTTGAACTCGGCCCTCAAAGTCGCTCAACGCCTGTATCCGCGCGGCGCGCAGCTCGTGCGCTTCGCCAGCAACCACGACACCAACCGGATCGCCAGTGAGACCAGCGGCGATCCGCAACGCGAACGCCTGGCGGCCGCGGCCGCGCTGCTCCTGCCCGGCACACCCTTCATCTATTACGGCGAGGAGATCGGCATGCGCGGGAACAAGGGCCCCGGGCCGATCTACGACGAGTATCGCCGCGAGCCGATGGACTGGCGAGCGGCCGAGACCGGGCTGGGGGTGACGACCTGGTTCAAGCTCGCCAATCGCAACAACAAACCCGACGACGGCATCTCGGTCGAAGAGCAGGACGCCGACCCCGGCTCGCTGCTGAACTTCTACCGCAAACTCGTTAAGCTCCGGGCCAAGACACCGGCATTGCGCGGCAACGACTTTCAGGTGCTGGAGAAGGACGAACTCGGCCCGTGCGGTGAGGCCTGCTTCGGCCTGTGGCGCTGGTCGGGTTCGGACGTTGTTCTGGAGGTTTTCAACTTCAGCCTGCAGGCCCAGACCGCCTCGGTCGACCTGGCCGCCGCGCCCGTTCCGCTCGCCGGCGCGGCGACAACGCTCCTCGGCGCGGGCGGCTCAGTGGACCGGATCGAGCTCGCGGCAGCCGGCGTTACGGTGCTGCGATGGCGCGGGCCATAACCGCGCAGGCCAGCGAAGTTATGTTTGCGGGGCGAGATACGGAAC
>Ga0073902_10001150_pt1 | contig 14602 bp, 7 predicted proteins | sample KloWWTmeKNB19Kit_FD_66667 | JGI IMG/M metagenome (GOLD analysis project Ga0073902, IMG submission 66667) | Active sludge microbial communities from Klosterneuburg, Austria, studying microevolution and ecology of nitrifiers - Klosterneuburg... | ecosystem: Engineered > WWTP > Aerobic digester >...
AAACAGTATCCACTTTGGCGGAGGCGGTTCCCATCGTCGAACTGTCGCCATAAGAAGATAACGCCCAAAAAGAAAAATCGTTACTGCCCTCGTTCAAAGGAACACTGCAACTGCTTCCTGAACAGGCGAAGACTTGTCCATTGAGCGAACCTTCGATAGCAAGGATGGTGTAGCCCGATAATGGTTCGCTTCCATTCAAAGATAGTTCGGGAGCGGTGACACACCAGCCGTTATTCAACGTGCAGTTTTGCAGGGAACTGCTGATGATCGCGGGAGGCAGATTGACTGTCGTTTCCACGATCTCCGACTTTGTGCCGAGTGTGTACCAATAGGTCGCGTCGCCGCAGGCATTGCCCGGCTTACGCTTCCATTCACAAACGATGCAATCGTCTGCTTTATTTCCCTTTTTATCGAGGCAATATGGAATCGTATTGTTGTCGCGAGCCCATACGCCATAATCATACGTGTCCTCATAACTTTCAGTAGTGGTACGGTCAGGACCGAGGTAGTCCGCTAATACGGGTGTTGCAAGTCCTAATACGAGGAAGGCGCTAAAAAGAAACAAGAGCGTCTTGCGTTTAATATAGATAAGATCAGATTTGCCTTGCATGTTCTTTCCTGTTGATACATCAAGATTGCCTCAAATGAAGCGGCAGGATTGTACGGGCAAATCAGGATTCCACCATTTTCAGGCTTGTTAGGTTGCAAAGATGAAAGGTAATACGGCTGGACTATCTCGGCGACTGATAACTGATATTCTGTGTAATCAATAGGATCCATAATCTGATACAATCCCGCCTCGTTTTTTGGAATGGTGAGAATTCTTAGCCACAGAACGCACAGAGTTCTCTGAGAGAAATCTCAAAATCTTTCCCGAAGGACATCGGGACGATGTGTGATCTCTGTGGCTACATAACCATTTCCAGTTTGGAGGCGCTACCCGAATGGAACTTGAACATAGTTATATCAACACCAACGGGATCCGCTTGCACGTTGTTCAGGCGGGACCGAAAAGCGGAATCCCTGTCATTCTCTTGCACGGCTTTCCCGAATTTTGGTATGGGTGGAGGAAACAAATCCCTGCGTTGGTGAATGCGGGATGCTGAAAAGATTCTTTGCCTGCGATATAATTAACGTATGGCTATCAATCCCTCCCTGCCAAAGAGTGTGCGCTCCTACTTCTGGGACTATCCCTCTGCAAAACTCTCGCTCAAAACAGACCGCGACCTGATCATCCGCCGCCTGCTCACAAGCGGCTCATGGGATAGTATCCGATGGCTGAGAAGACATATCAGCGATGGCGATCTTCGCGCGTGGTTAATCGCGCACCGCGGACGCGGGTTGAGTCCGCGGCAATTACGGTTTTGGGGTTTGATGTTGGATATTCCCACAAGACGAGTCAATGGCTGGGTTAAAGTTTCACGCAACAACCCTTGGGGGCAGAGATGAAATTCCACCTGGAAGGGTTGGGGAAAAATCAGATTTCAGTTCTTAAGCAAACAGGGTCAACCCTGCGGAAGAATGGATATTATCTCGCAGGCGGCACGGCGCTGGCGATCCACTTCGGTCACCGTCTGTCAGTGGATTTGGATTGGTTCACTTCAAACGATATGGGGGATGCGTTAACCTTGGCGCAGAAACTCCGCAAAGCTGGCGTTGATTTCAAAACAGACCAGACCGCGTCTGGGACGCTGCACGGCTCCATTGCAAAGGTGCGTGTGTCCTTTTTGGAATTTCACTATCCGTTGCTCAAACCGCTTCTCCATTGGGAGGAAATGGATTGCTCTTTAGCTTCGCTCGAGGACCTCGCCTGCATGAAACTGTCCGCCATCGCGCAACGAGGCGCGCGCAAGGACTTTTGCGATATATTGGTTTTAGGTTTGGAGAAGTTTAGCCTGAAAGAAATGCTTAGCATGTATCAAAAAAAGTTCAAAGTGCGAGATGTCGGCCATGTTCTATACGGACTGGTATATTTCGATGACGCTGAAAACGAACGCATGCCCAAGATGTTATGGGATGTGAGATGGGCGGAAGTGAAAAAAATAATTCAAGGCTGGGTAAAGCAAATCAAAACAGGATAATTTAACAACCTGTTCGAAAGTTTTGCTTTTTCCCCACGCTTTCCCTACGAAACCCACGCAATAACCTAAACGCTCACTGAGAATTTAAGTTCACCCCCCATTCTTTGGTACAATCTCGCCTCGTTTTAGAAAAAGCTTGGACGCTGAAAAACGCTGAGACCGCTGATTCAAAAAAGAAAAAATCTGCGGCTTCAGCGCGCATCAGCGTCCAAAGATTGAGGCGTTACCTGAATGGAACTTGAACACAGTTACATCAACACCAATGGCATCCGCTTGCGCGTTGTGCAGGCGGGACCGAAAAGCGGAATCCCTGTCATTCTCTTGCATGGCTTTCCTGAATTTTGGTATGGGTGGAGGAAACAAATTCCCGCGCTCGTGAAGGCGGGATGCCGCGTCATCGTCCCTGACCAGCGCGGCTACAACCTGAGCGACAAACCGAAAGATAAAAAAGATTACGACGTTTTCACGCTGGTGGATGATGTGCTGGGCTTGATCAAAGCGTTGGATTATGAAAAGGTCAATCTCGTAGGACACGACTGGGGAGCGGTCGTCGCGTGGACGCTGGCTGTTACTCACCCTGAGAAATTACACAAGCTGACGGTGATGAACGTGCCGCATCCCGCCGTGATGCAAAAATTTCTGCGCCGCGATTTCGAGCAGATGCGTCGTTCGTGGTACGTGGGATTCTTTCAAATCCCCTGGCTGCCTGAAAAAATATTCACCACCAACAACTTCCGCAGACTGGCGCGCGCCGTGCAAGGTTCCGCGAAAAAGAATTCGTATACCGACGCGGATATGGAGAAATACAAAGAGGCGTGGTCACAGCCCGATGCGATAACCTCCATGTTGAATTGGTATCGCGCCATCGTGCAACACCCACCGCAACTGCCTGAGGATGTGCGCGTCAAAGTCCGCGCGTTGATGATGTGGGGCATGAAAGACTTCGCGCTTAGTCATCGCATGGCGCGCCCCAGCATGGATTACTGCGACGAAGGCAATCTGATCCTCTTCCCCGAAGCGACTCACTGGGTACACCTCGACGCGGCGGATGAGGTCAATCACTATCTGATTGACTTTCTGCTGGATTCGATCACAAAACGGGCGATTAAATAAGATACCCGCTGATTACCTTACGCAAGGATTTTTGGACGCAGAAAAACGCTGATTTCGCTGATTCAAAAAGACGCTTCGCGGTCTGCGTTTTCAGCGTGAATCAGCGTCCCGATTTTGAAAGTGTAAGATAATCAAAGATACCCATGTCATTCTGAGTGGCGCAAAGCGCCACGAAGAATCTCTACCGTGCCGATCAAGACTCTTTGGTCGCGACGACTACACTCCTCAAGACATCACATTTGATAATCAAACTTCTCTACCGCGCAAATGTCGTTGCGAGGAGGGGCTTTGCTCTTCCCGACGAAGCAATCTCCTCTTGGAGGGATTTTTCTGTTGAAAATGAGATTGCTTCGCCGCCAAAAACCAAGTGTCTCGACAAGCTCGACAACCAATCGGCGGCTCGCAACGACATAATTTGGCGCGATGTACGGTAGTAAAAATCAAACAAAAAACGGCGACCCAACAGGTCGCCGTTTTGCAATTCAATACTAATTACGGGCTTGGCGGCAGATCCACACAGTTGCCGCTTTCGAGTCCGTTCAGCGAATGATTCGAATTTGCCACGCGGGCGCACATCTGAGTCGCCGCGGCGGGCTTGTCCGAGACCCGATACCCGCTAAAAGGGCGCGGGCCGCCATAGAGAATCCACGGACCCGAACCCGGTGACCCGGCGTTTTGTAGCGAGACGGTGTTGAAGAAAAAGTGAATGTGCATGCCGGGCAACTGTTCGGTAAACTCAAAGGTCTCGTATTCAACAACGTAGCGGTTGTTTGAATCGATCGTGATCGAGTTGATGCGCGCGTAGGGTCCCGGCGGGATAACGGCAGTCGGAGGCGCGGCGGGAGTATCGGTCACGCTTAAGGTGGGGGACTCGACGATCACGAGCGGGGCTTCGGTGGCGAGTTCCTGTGTGTTCGTCGGGATGACCGGCGGCTCCGTCGCATTTCCTCCGCCGAGGAATTGGTTGAAGAGGAAAAATCCGCCGATTGCAAGACAGACAAACACAATGACCACGCCGGCGAGGATCGGCACGAGCGAGCGCGATCTTGGTTTGGATGTCGGCTGGCTGGGCGCGGTGTACGGGGTCTGTTGCGGCGCGCTTTCGACCATCGTGCCGCGTATCGGTTGTTGCATCGGACTACTTTCGACCACCGTCCCGCGCGGCGCGCTGACCGGCTCAACGCTCGTCGCCCTTTTGCTTTTCGCCATGGTTGGGGCGTCTTCGACCATCGTCGAATGGGACGAAGGGACAGGTCCAGTCGCGCGCCCCGCCAGCACATTGCGGAGCGCCGCCGCCATTTGCGCGGCAGTCTGGTAACGGTCGGCGGGGTCTTTTTCCAGCGCCTTATTGACCACATTCACCAATGCTTCGGGGATTTCAGGATTCAACTTTTGCGGGTTGGGCACCGGGTCGTTGATGTGCATCATCATCAACGTCATCGCCGAATCGGCGTCGAAGGGCGGCTTGCCGCTGAGCATTTCGAACAACGTCACACCGAGCGAGTAAATATCCGAGCGGCGGTCTGGCTGTTCGCCTTTGATCTGCTCCGGCGACATGTACATTGCCGTGCCCACAACCGCGCCGGTGGCGGTGTGCCGTGTGCCGCCGACGATCTTGGCAATGCCGAAATCCATGAGGATGGCTTGACCGCTGGTGGTGAGCATCAGGTTTGCGGGCTTGATGTCGCGGTGGATCATGCCGCGCTGGTGGGCGTAGTCTACGGCGTCGCAGATGTTTGCCATGTATTCCATGGCTTTGGACACCGATAATTTTCTGCCCTGATCGTTGAGGCGCTTGAGATGGTCCTGAATGGTTTCGCCCGGCACGAACTCAAGCACCATGTAATACAGGTCGAGTTCTTCGTCCTTGTTAAAATCGTGCACGAGGATGATGCCGTGGTGACGCAACTGCGCCACAGACGAAGCTTCCTCCTCGAACCGTCTTACAAAATCCGGGTTATCAGAAAGATGCGAGTGGATGACCTTGATGGCGACCACGCGCTTCAGGTTCGGATCGGTGGCTTTATACACCGCCGACATGCCGCCCTGACCAAGCATTTCCTCGATGACGTAACGCTTGCCAATGGTTTTACCGATCAGTGATGACTTTGCCATTTCGTTCTCTCCGGAATAAAGATTCCTTTATGTGAAAAAAGTCCGCGTGGGAAGCGTTCATGATAACACAAATCATTTATGAGATTTGCCTTCGCTTCCCCTCCCCAGTGACGGCTGGTCCGCGTGCCGCACACTGCGCTGACGCGTACGTGCCAGGGAAGTTCACTTTGCGCTTACAGATTAAACTTTATCGACAATAAGCCGAACGAACCATTTTGGACGCTGATGAACGCAGAAAACGCAGATTTTTTCTTTTGTCATAACCCCATGCCATCCCTTTGGGATTTCTGGTATGAGATCAATTGCTGGTCCTCGCACCGCGAGGTTCACTTTGCGCTTCTGCCTTGCATTAGTCGATCAAATACAGCCAGCCGTTGTTGAACTGGCATTGCGTTTTGCGCCCCGATTCGCTCAACGCCACCATGGCAATAAATCCCTTATCGAAAATTTTATCCGAGGTGTTGAAGGCGTTTAAACGCTGGGCATACTGTGAGTTCATCTCACTCACCACGTTGTCATATTCTGCCTTGTTTTGTTTGTAGGCTTGCATTGCCTGGGCGTTGTTCGCGTCGGCGGGGCGTTCCGGTTCCGGCGGCAGGATGGGGAGTTTGGGCGGCTGGGTCGGGTCCACTTCGCCGATCAGGATGTCGTTGGTGTAGATGGAAAAAGTATTGCCGCGCCCAACCACGGTCAGGCGGTTGGTGGCGAGGTTTTCCCAGCTGAAACTTTTATCGGTATAGCGGGCATAGATGTCGCGGTAGTTCACCACCTCGCCGTTCGACATGGTGACGAACACCACGTGCCCGCTCGCCACGCGCGACATGATGACCATGTATTGGTTGAGCGCCAGGCTGTTGCCGTCTGAGCGCAGAACGAACCCGCATCCGGCGATACTGCCGACAATATCCCAAGTGATATCCATGGAGACAACGAAGTCTGTGGCGACTGTGCCGATAAAGTAGTTGATGTATTCGAATTGTCGGAACCCGGACGCGTCGAGCGTGACGGGAGGATGCGCCCAGCCCAGGCGCCCCTCCGCCGGGTCGACGCCGTACTTGCTCAACTCTGCCAGGCGCGGCGCGAATGCCTCGGCGGTGGCGGTTAACTCGGCAGGCTTCGATTGGCTGATGGCTTGCGCCCGCGCTGTTTCCACGGCGGCGTTCGCGTTCACATTGGCAAGCGCGGCGGCGGTGGCGGTTTCGAGGATCTGCGTGTTGAGCGCTTGCACGGTGGCATCTGCCCCGGTGGTGGAACCAGACCCGCAGGCGAGAGAAGCGGTCAGCATCGCCAGCAGGACGACGATGATGGGCGTTCGATTTGTTTGCATGACGTTACACCACGTCCTTCCGCTTTTGCAGGTAGAGAATGGCGACGAACAGGATCAGGCAGATGGCGCCCTGAATGACCCAGGTCTTGCCGATCTTGGCGTAGTAGGTGGCTGTATCCTGCTTGTTCACGTACATGAACGGGAAGTTGGTGTAGAAATTTCGCACCACGCCTTCGGCTGGCGCGACAGCCACTTGTAATTCGGCGCGCCTGGTTTCGTAGGCGACGCGGTCGCGCTGGTATTGTTCCACCTGGAGTTTATACGCCTCCACTTGGATCTCATAGTCTTGTAGCTTGGCGAAGAACTCTGCCATGGCGATGTTGTCGGATTGATTCTCCGGCTGGATCGGTTGCTCGGGTTCCGGCGGGAGCGGCGCCGGTTCGACCGGCAGCGGCTCATCGATGGCGGGGATGCGGAACCTGCCCAAGCCCGGGTGATTGCAGGATGACTCGTGGAGCATGTTCACACCCATGCACCGGCATCCCTGCGGCTGGTCGCCGATGGGTTTGAGTTTGTCTTCGAGGGTTAACGCGTTTTGCGCGGCGGGGTCGAGTTTCCAGCACAGGTCTGCCGCCACGTCCGAACCGGAGCCGGTGATGCTCATTAGCGCTTCGAACGCCCAGCGGGTGGAGGTGGGCGCGCTTATGAATTCTGGCACGGGGATGAGCGCGCCGCCCAGCACGATCTGCGGAAGCATGAGGATGATCACCATTAGCGGCGCGGAACTGGCGTTCGGCGCGAGGGCGGAGGCGAATAAGCCGAGCATCATGCCGGCGAGGGTGGCGAGGGTCATCGTGATGTAGATCTGCGCGAATTCCAGCGCGCCGCCGGGCATCGAGAACGCGAGGTAATGAACGATGGTGTACGCCGCCGCCTGATAGAACGCGAGCAGCGCCGCCACCCAAACTTTGGACATGACATACGGCAGGATCTTCAGGTTGACGAGGCGTTCGCGTTTGTAGATATCCGCTTCCTTGACGATCTCGCGCATTTGCGAAATGCCTCCTACCATCACGCCGTAGATGGTCATGAGGAAGAGCGTGATCATGACGCGGGCGATATCTCCATCGGCGAAGGCGAAGGGATTGCGTCCCATCACGGCGGCGAGCACCACGTCGAGCAGGCTCACGAGCGGGGCGGTGGCGAGCATGAGACCGAGGGCGAATTTGTCGCGTGTGAGGATCTTGATGTTGCGCGCCGAAAGCACGAAGAATTGTTTGAGTGAGGAGACTTTCTTCGCCGAGGCTCCCGCTTTTGGCTGGGGTTTTTGCGGAGTTTGTTGAACCGTCGGCTCGCCTTTGGGCGAGAGTTTCCCGGCAAGCGGTTTGACGACATAATCCTGATATGCCCGGCTTTCGCGGTAACGCTGCGCCCATTCCGGCGCTTTGCCTTTGGTTTGATCGTCGAGGATGGCGTAGATCTCATCGAACTCGATCTTGCCGGCGCGGCGTTCGCGTTCGGAGCGATGTTGGTCGAAGTATGCCAGCGCTTCATCCGGCGGACCGAACCACGCGAGGAAGCCTCCGCGCGCGAGGAAGATGACTTTGTCGGCGAGCATCACATTTTTCGTGGCGTGTGTGATGAGGATGATCGTGCGCCCCTGATCGGCGAGGCGGCGCATGAGTTGCATGAGCGCGGTTTCGGTGCCGGGGTCGAGACCGGAGGTAGGCTCGTCGAGGAAGAAAAGGCCGGGTTTGGTGAGCAACTCGACCCCGATGGAGACGCGTTTTTGTTGTCCGCCGCTGAGTCCGCTGATCTGCACATCCTTGCGATGGGTGAGATCTAAATCGGCAAGCACTTCCATCACGCGCTTGTGGCGTTCCTCCGCGGAGGTGTCCGCCGGCATACGCAACTGCGCGGCGTAGTCCAGCGCCTGATAGATCGTCAACTCCATGTGGATGATGTCTTTTTGCGGGACGAAGCCGATCTCGTTGCGGATCGAATCGAAGTGGGTGTAAATGTCAATGTCGTTGACGTAGACTTTCGACGGCGGCGTCGCGGGGCGATAGCCAGCCACCGCGTCTACGAACGTGGATTTGCCTCCGCCGCTCTGCCCGACGACGACGATGAACTCGCGCGGCTTGAACGCGACCGAAATATTTTGCAGGATGTTGAGGTCTTTGCGCACCCATTTGTTGAGTCCGACCACGTCCACGCGCAAGCCGTTGCTGTCGTCGAAATGAGCGAGTTGATCTGTGCCAAGCACGAAACGATATTGTCCGATTCGCACCGTGTCGTTCGGCTTCAGCCACGATGAGCCGTCCACTTTCACGTCGTTGACGAAGATGCCGTTGGAACTGCGCAAGTCTTCGACTCGATAGCGTTGACCCACGCGCTGGACCTGCGCATGGAAGCGCGAGACGTTCGGCGAGGGAAGCGTCACGTCGTTGCTCGGGTCGCGCCCGATCGTGATGAGATTCTTTTCTCCGAACTCGATTTCGCGTTCCACTTGCGCGGCGGCTTCTGCTGGCGCGTCGTAGGCGAGCGTGACCATCACGCCGGGATCTTGTCCTCCGATTCGCAACAGGTCGCCGTGACGCAAGACGCGTGAGGCTTCGAGCGCGCGTCCCTCGAAGAAGACCGGGTTTCTCGCGTCTGGCAGAGTCGTTAGTTTGTATCCGCCGCCGCTGGCTTGTTCGATGCGCGCATGATGACCCGAAACGATGGGCGAAGCGATGACAACATCGTTATCATCGAGCCTGCCGATGGAATAGTTTGTTCGTGAAAGCGAATAATTCTTTGGGTTTTCCCCGGCGATGGTGACGATCAATTGCCGCGCACCGGCTTTGACCGGGATACTCGGCGCGTCGCCGATGGTGGTCTGCATCACATGCGAAGGAACAGACGGAACCGGCGTCGCCGGGCGCACGGCGGTTTTATCAGGCTCTTGCGCCTCCATACCGGGCGCGGAAAAATTCAACGTAATCGCCTGTCCCAGCCGAATCTGATCGCCGTGATTCAACGCGCGCCGTCCGATCAGCCGGTCGCCGTTGACGAAAGTGCCGTTTGCGCTGCCGAGGTCTTCGATGATGTAGCCGTTGTTTTCCATCATCAGCCGCGCATGGCGGCGCGAAACTGCCGGCGTGGGGATGACGATATCCACGCCGTCGTCGCGTCCGAGGACGAGTTCGGAGCGGATCAATTCGAATTCTTTCGGGGGAGCGCTGCTTTGCGTGTTGACGAGCGTCAACTTGAATTTTCCAGAGGAGGTCACGGGTCTGTTCCTTTGATAAACTTCCGTTTTTTGTTAGCCCGCAGTTGCGCTACGGGATGCAGTTCGACAGACAGCCAGTTCCAAAAATAAAAAAGATCCCAATTCCCACCTTGTTTATGATATTTGAAAAGATTATACGTTTGCAAAAGGGGCATGTCAAGCAAACCTTTGGCGGAATGGCGGCGCGGGCTTTTATGATATAACTCGGACACTCAGGTCTTATTCGATGCAGTCGTTATTTCAGAATCAACCCGTTCCCGGCACGCTTCTTGACCTTCTGCGATTGCGGGCGAATCTGCAACCCGACTTTCTCGCCTATCGTTATTTGCAGGACGATGGAATAGAAGGCGACTCGCTCACCTACGTCGAACTCGATCGCCGCGCGCGCGGCATCGGCGCGTGGCTCGAAACTCACGGCGCGCGCGGCGAACGCGTGTTATTGCTTTACCCCGCAGGCTTGGATTACATCGCCGCATTCTTCGGGTGTTTGTACGCCGGCGCGGTGGCGGTGCCAGCCTACCCTCCGCGTTTGAACCGTCCCGTCCCGCGCATCCAAGCCATCGTCGCGGACTCGCAGGCGAAGTTCGCGTTAACCACGTCCGCTATCTTTCACAACATCGAACAGCGCTTCGAGCAATCGCCCGAACTGAAGGCATTAAGCTGGCTGAACACGGAACAGGTCTCCCCGGAGTCCGAAGCGGAATGGCGCGATCCGCATATCACTGCGGACACGCTCGCCTTCCTCCAATACACATCGGGTTCCACGAGTCAACCGAAGGGCGTCATGCTCACGCATGGCAATCTGATGCACAACCTGAAAGCGATCCAGTATGGCTTTCAAATTGACGGAAATGATTCGGGCGCGTTCTGGCTTCCCAGTTATCACGACATGGGTCTCATCGGCGGCATTCTCGAGCCGATATACATCGGCTTGCCATCCACATTGATGTCGCCGGTCTCGTTTTTGCAGCGACCGCATCGCTGGCTCGAGGCGATCAGCAAATACAAGGTGACGACCAGCGGCGCGCCGAATTTTGCTTACGATCTTTGTGTTGACAAGATCACGCCCGAACAACTCGAAACATTGGATTTAAGCGCGTGGAAACTCGCCTTTTGCGGAGCCGAACCGATTCGCCCTGAGACTCTCGAACGCTTCGCGCGGACCTTCGAGCCGGTCGGCTTTCGTGTGACTTCTTTCTACCCCTGCTTCGGCATGGCGGAGAGTTCGCTCATCGTTTCGGGAGGCGACGGTCCCTCCGCGCCGCGCACATTGACGATCGATCGCAAAGCCTTGGAACGCGATCAAGTTGTTATTGCTTCTCCCGACGATACGAATTCTTTGACGATGGTCAACTGCGGCAAATCCATCGTTGACCAAAAAATCGTCATCGTCAATCCATTCACGTTGAATCAATGCGCCGAAAACGAAGTGGGCGAGATTTGGGTAATGGGTCCCAGCGTGGCGCGGGGATATTGGGGACTCGATGAGGAAACGCGCAACACTTTCGGCGCGTTCGTTGCCGATACTAATGAAGGTCCCTTCATGCGGTCGGGCGATCTCGGCTTTTTGCAAAAGGATGAACTCTTCATCACGGGTCGTTTGAAAGACCTCATCATCGTTCATGGCAGCAATCATTATCCGCAGGATATTGAACTCACTGTGGAAGCAAGTCACTCTGCATTGCAGTCAAGTTCAGGCGCGGCTTTTTCGATCAATGAAAATGGCAAAGAACAACTCATCATCGTCCAAGAAGTGACTCGCGCAGGTCGTCAAGCGGATGTGAACGAAGTCGCCTCCGCGATTCGTCAGGCGGTTGCTGAGAAACACGATCTGCAAGCCTTCGCCATCGCGCTCGTCAAACCGATGAGCATCCCCAAAACCTCCAGCGGAAAAATTCAACGCCGCGCGACGAAAGGGGCTTTTATAGAAGGCGAACTTGATGTGGTGGGTGAGTGGCGCGCGAAGCCCTCACCCCTAACCCCTCTCCCAAAGGGAGAGGGGAACGACTCCCTTCTCCCCTCGGGCGCCGCGCTGAGCGTGTCGAAGCGAGATGGGTTAGGGGTGATGGAGAGTCGCGTGTCTTCAATCACCGACTCTAAACAACACCCATCCTCAGAAATCCAATCCTTCCTCCTCACGCGCATCGCCTCCATGCTCGAAATGGACGCGTCCGCGATTGACCCGCGCCAGCCGTTCACATACTATGGACTCGGCTCAGTCCAAGCGGTGAGTCTCACCGGCGATCTCGAAGTTTTCCTCAATCGCAAACTTGCACCCACGCTCGCATGGGATTATCCAACAATTGAATCGCTAGCGAATTTTCTTGCGAACGATTCACAGCCTGCGAAAATTTCAATGCAGACTCCTCAACCAACATTTAATAACATCAACGAGCCGATAGCAATTATCGGGTTGAGTTGCCGCTTCCCGCAAGCGGACAGTCCGCAGGCGTTTTGGGACCTGCTCCGCAACGGCGTAGACGCGATCACCGAAGTGCCGTCTGACCGCTGGGATGTGGATGAGTTCCACGCAGACGAACCAGCCGCAGGGAAAATCACGACGCGTTTCGGCGCGTTCCTCGATCACGTGGATTTGTTCGATCCCGCCTTCTTTGGGATTTCCCCTCGTGAAGCCGCGCGCATGGACCCGCAGCAACGACTCCTGCTGGAGGTTAGTTGGGAAGCGATGGAAAACGCGTTCATCCCGCCGCACTCCCTCGCCGGGACTCGCACGGGCGTGTTCGTCGGCATCAGCAGTTACGATTACTCGCGTTTGCAATTCGATAACCATGAATTGATTGATGCTTACGCGGGGACAGGCAACGCGCACAGCATCGCCGCGAATCGTTTGTCGTATGTGTTTGACTTGCGCGGACCGAGCATGGCAGTGGACACGGCTTGTTCGTCATCGCTGGTGTCGGTGCATCTTGCGTGCCAAAGTTTGCGAAGCGGCGAATCAGATGTCGCTTTGGCGGGAGGCGTGAACTTGATCCTCACGCCCGAATTGACCATCACCTTCTCGCAAGCGCGGATGCTCTCGCATGATGGTCACTGCAAAACGTTCGACGCCAGCGCGGACGGTTATGTGCGCGGCGAAGGCTGCGGCGTGGTCGTGTTGAAGCGCTTATCTGATGCCATGCGCGATGGAGATAACATCCTCGCCTTGATTCGCGGCTCGGCGGTGAATCAAGATGGGCGTAGCAACGGTCTCACCGCCCCGAATGGACTCGCGCAACAAGATGTGATTCGCCATGCGTTGAATCAAGCGGGCGTTTCCCCGAATCAAATCGGTTACGTCGAAGCGCACGGGACAGGGACTCCGCTCGGCGACCCAATCGAAATGGCGTCGTTGAACGCGGTCTTGAACGGCGACTCGAATCAACGCGTGATCGTCGGCTCGGTGAAGACGAACATCGGGCATCTCGAATCGGCGGCAGGAATTGCAGGACTCATCAAAGTTGTCCTTGCGATGCAGAACGAGTCCATTCCGCCGCATCTTCATTTAAAAGAAATCAATCCATATCTCTCTCTCGAAGGCTCGCGCCTCGAAATCGGAACCTATCTCCGCCCGTGGAAGCGACGCGATACGCCGCGCTTCGCCGGCGTCAGTTCCTTCGGCTTCGGCGGCACAAACGCGCATATTGTTTTGTCCGACGCGCCCAATGTCACTCACAATCATGTCACCCTGAGCGACAGCGAAGGGTCTTCCCTCACGGTTAGAGACTCTCAGAGTAACATCGAACGTCCGCGCCATATTCTTGTATTGTCTGCAAAAACTAAAAACTCGCTTCAAGAACTCACACAATCTTTCAGCGACGCAATACGCAATACGCAATACGAAGTATCCGATCTCGCCTTCACCTCCAACACCTCCCGTACCCACTTTGAACATCGCCTCGTGATTCAATCTTCTTCCATGGATGAACTGAACAAGACGCTCGATGATTTCCTGAATAATACTGAATCGTCTTTCATTTCACTTGGACAATCAAAACCCGGCTCGCAACCAAAGATCGCCTTCCTCTTCACCGGGCAGGGATCGCAATACGCTGGCATGGGGAAACAACTTTATGAAACTCAACCCATCTTCCGCGCCGCGCTGGATGAGTGCGCAAAGATTCTTGATCCAATTCTTGGTCGTTCACTTCTCGAAATCATATTTGCCGACAAAAACGATTCGACTATCAACCAAACGCAATATACCCAGCCCGCGCTATTCGCTTTTGAATATTCTCTCGCGCAAATGTGGCTCTCGTGGGGAATCAACCCTCACGCCGTGATGGGACACAGCGTCGGCGAATACGTCGCGGCGTGTATCGCGGGTGTGTTCAGCCTCGAAGATGGATTGCGTCTCATCGCCGAACGCGCGCGCCTGATGGGCGGACTTCCGCAAAATGGGACGATGGTCGCGGTCTTCGCAAGCGTGGACAAAGTTGCCAATGCCCTCAAACCCTTTGCGTCTCAAGTCTCCATCGCCGCCACGAACGGACCCGACAACACGGTTATCTCCGGCGAAAAATCTGCCGTGCAAAATGTTGTTGATGAACTGACCAAACTCGGCATCTCCTCCAAGCCTCTTGTCGTCTCTCACGCCTTCCATTCGCCATTGATGGATTCGATCCTCGATGAATTCGAATCCTTCGCCCAGCGCACAAAATTCTCCAATTCTCCAATTCTCTTTATTTCAAACCTCACTGGCGAACCCCTCATCCAACCCCTCACTGCAAAATACTGGCGCGACCACATCCGCGC
>Ga0073902_10001158_pt1 | contig 14561 bp, 15 predicted proteins | sample KloWWTmeKNB19Kit_FD_66667 | JGI IMG/M metagenome (GOLD analysis project Ga0073902, IMG submission 66667) | Active sludge microbial communities from Klosterneuburg, Austria, studying microevolution and ecology of nitrifiers - Klosterneuburg... | ecosystem: Engineered > WWTP > Aerobic digester >...
TAAGTAATAATGAGCAACACGCTCAGTTTAAATCCAATGCATATAAGCAATCTATGAAATTTGAACTTGGTAAAATTTTACCAATGTACGAATCAGTTTATTGGAAAACACTGAATAAGATTTAGGTTAGAACTGGAAACTTTAACGTCTTTTAGAGTTTATGAAGATCAACATTTACCTTTGCAAAAAATTGAACCATGGCCAATAGAAAGGATTTATATGAAGGACATGATTATTATAATCTTGATGAATTTCTTTCAGAAGAGCATTTGCTTGCTCGGGAGTCAATAAGAGGTTGGGTAAAACAAGAAGTTACGCCATTTATCGAACAATATACTGAAAAGGCAGAATGTCCTACGCATTTATTCAAAGGATTGGCAGAGATTGGTGCATTTGGCCCGAGCCTTCCGGTAGAATATGGAGGAGGGGGAATGGATGAGATTGCTTACGGGATCATTATGCAGGAATTGGAAAGAGGGGACTCAGGTTTGCGTTCCATGGCTTCAGTCCAAGGTTCGTTGGTGATGTATCCTATTTACCGCTTCGCCTCTGAAGATCAGAAGAAGAAGTATTTGCCTAAGTTGGGAGCAGGGGAATTAATTGGATGTTTTGGTCTTACGGAGCCAGATTTTGGTTCAAATCCTGCCGGAATGGTTACAAATGTTAAGGACGATGGAGATTGTCTTATTTTGAACGGTGCGAAAATGTGGATAACTAATTCCCCTGTTGCAGACATTGCTGTAGTTTGGGCAAAGAATGAAGAAGGGGAAATTTTAGGAATGGTTGTTGAAAGTGATTCTAAAGGTTTTTCTGCACCTGAAATGCATGGGAAATGGTCGTTGAGGGCCTCCATAACAGGGGAGCTGGTCTTCGAAGATGTTCGAGTCCCTAAAAATCAGGTTTTTCCATTGGTCAGAGGCTTGAAGGGTCCCCTGTCTTGTTTGTCTAAAGCTCGATATGGAATTGCCTGGGGAGCTATCGGTGCAGGATTGGATTGTTATGACACAGCTCTTAGATATTCAAAAGAAAGAATTCAATTTGGAAAACCTTTGGCCGCATTTCAGTTGACGCAAAAAAAACTGGCTGAAATGATTACCGAGCTCACGAAAGCCCAATTACTGGTCTGGAGGTTAGGAACCTTAGCAAATAATGGCAAAGCAACTCCAGCTCAAATTTCAATGGCCAAAAGGAACAGTGTAATAACTGCACTTAATGTGGCAAGGGAGTCAAGACAAATTTTAGGTGGAATGGGAATAACAAACGAATATCCAATAATGAGGCATATGATGAATCTTGAGACAGTACTTACTTATGAAGGGACCCATGATATTCATTTACTTATAACAGGGATGGATGTAACAGGTATTAATGCTTTTAATTAATTGAAAGTAAATGATCCAAATTAATATTGAATCATATATTGTTTAATTTATTTCTTTATTTGAGAAAGCATTTTTTGATTTTTTCAAGATGGGGTCTATGAAAAGGCTCACCATGATAATGATCACGCCCAAATAAAAGAGTCCGCCTAATTGTTTATGTTCTTGAAGGAAAATCATCGAAAGTAAAATTCCGTAAACTGTTTCCATATTGAAGGCGAGCATCACCGAAAATGCAGACAAAAATTTCATGGCTTTTAAGGCCAAAACATAAGCAAAAACAGTGCAAAATAAAGACAAAAGGATTATATACCACCAGTCATTGTAGGAAGGCAAAAATGCAGTTTCCGGTTTGAACCAATACAAGCCAGGTAGAAGTACACTAATAAAAATCCAAACTGAAAAGAGTTCTATCCAAGTTATTAAAATGGGATCAGCTTTGGTAATGTGTTTTTTATTGTAGCTTGCAAAAAGAGCAGATAAAGCTGCGGCAATTAAACCTACAAAAAAACCCAAACGAAAATTATCAGGAATGCTTTGGTTTATCAATAATATTCCAGGAAGGGTAACAATGCCAATGAAGGCGTCTCTCCATAATATTGCTTTTTTGCTTGTCCAAGCTTCAAAAAATGCAGTTAAAACAGGAATTGTTGCAAGGCAAATCATAGCAACGGAAGCATTTGCGAGTTTTATTGAACCGTAAAAACAAATCCAATGCAAGGCAACCAAAATTCCAATTCTTGAAAAAATTTTAAAATTTTGTTTATCAAAGTGACTAAAAGCCCCTGAATACAACATATATGGGATGAGAAGAACCCATGTTAACAAAGCTCGCCACCACACTAAGATGATTGCCGGAAGCTCAATAAGTTGCCCTAGGATACCAGTAAAGCCAAATAGAAAAACAGCAAAATGCACATAGAAATAAGATTTAGTTTCAGACTTCATAAGGTTTTTTGAGGTTATTATTGTTCTGACTTAACAAAAAAGGTCATCTTGAGGCATATAAAATTGAAAAAAGCTAAACCTAAATATGAGGCAAATATCTATTTTTGTGTCCTTAAAAATAGAAGGGAATGAAAATTTTGAACATTGGAGATAAGGCACCTGGATTTACAGTTGTCTCTACAGATAAGCAGATGGTGAGCCTTTCAGACTTTGCCGGCAAAAATGTAGTCCTATTGTTTTTCCCATTTGCATTTACTGGAACCTGTACAAAGGAGTTATGTATGATAAAAGATGACATTACCAGATATTCTAGCCTCAATGTACAAATTATAGCTATTTCAGTAGACAGTCCTCACAGTCTTAAAAAGTACAAAGAGGAATTGCAATTGCCTTATGTAGTACTTTCTGATTTTAATAAATCAATCTCTAATGCTTATGGTTGTTTGTATGAGGAGTTTTTTCTTGGACTAAAGGGAGTATCAAAGCGCTCTGCTTTTGTAATAAATAGTGAGGGTATAATAAAGTATGAAGAAATTTTGGAAAATGCGGGAGATATTCCTAATTTCGATCTCATTAATCAAACCTTGGCTTCATTAAATTAATATTATGATCAATTCTAATCCAGAAACATGGCAAGATCTAGATGAAGAAGTTCTAATTGAAGATCATGTCGGTGAAATATCAGAAATCATTGTATTTAATGATGATGTAAACACATTTGATTGGGTTATAGAATGCTTTGTCGATGTATGCAATCATACTTTTGAACAGGCTGAGCAGCTTTCCCTTATGGTTCATTTTAATGGGAAAGCCAGTGTCAAAAGAGGTGCTTTTGATGCTCTCAGACCTATGAAAGAATCCTTATGTGAACGTGGATTATCAGCGGTAATTGAAAAAATGAAAGTTTAAGAGCAATGCCGGTTTTCAGAATACCGGATAATAAAATTGTTTTTCCACACCCAACTTTAGCAAATAGTGATGGTTTACTCGGAATAGGAGGAGACCTTAGTCCACAAAGGTTAATTTTAGCGTATCAGAATGGAATTTTTCCTTGGAGTTCTGCGGGAGAACCAATCTCTTGGTATTGTCTTTTACCGAGATTGATTCTATACCCTTCAAAAGTTAATATTAGCAAGAGTATGAAGGTTGTAATAAGTCGTAATAAATTTCATTTTACCATTGACCAGCATTTTAAAGAAATAATGAGTCATTGTAAGGAAATCGACAGAAAAGGACAAAAAGGTAGCTGGATTTATAATGAACTAGAAGAATCATTTTTGGAATTGCACCAATTAGGTTTAGCGCATTCCATTGAAATATGGAAGGAGAATGTTTTGGTTGGCGGATTATATGGTTTAGCCATTGGGAAAATGTTTTGTGGCGAATCAATGTTTTCAAAAGTTACCAGTGCATCAAAATTTGCACTTATTGTTTTGTGCCGAATTTTAACAGAAAATTCTTTTGAATTAATTGATTGTCAACAGGATACCAACCACATGAAGTCAATGGGGGCAGAAATAATGGGTACCTCAGATTTTTTAAATTTTTTGGAGAAAAACAAATTGTACCCACAAGCAAATGATTTCTGGAAAAATTATTCCAACCAAAACCCAATACTGTAACAAGATATAAAGACTACCATTTGTGCTTAGTTATAAAACTTTAGAACTTTATGGCAGTAACAACGATATCATTCTAGAAAGTACTTTTAATATTAAAAAGTATTGGTTTCAATGGAATAAAAGTCCGTAAACTATTTTCAATTTCCTTGGACTTAATCAAACCCCTACATTTTTAACGATAATTAATTGAATAGAATGAAGTAGAATAAAATTATCGATTTAGATTTCGAACTAATTAATTGAGAATTTTCTTAATATTCACAATAGGAAAATCCAATATATATAACTTTATAAATTAAATCCGGAGATTTAAAATTTATAAAAATGACATTAGTTTTTTCTCTAACTCATGTTCATCACCTGGTGTGTAACCAGAATGAGTATATAGTATTTGGCCGTTAGCATCCACTACAAATGTTTGTGGAATTGATTGAAAACCAAGTTTTTTTAGGCTGTCTTTGTTTGCATCGGATAGAATGGTATATCCCCAGCTCTTTTGTTGTACCATTGGTTTCACTTTATTAACTTGTTGAATATCATCAATAGTAACGGCAACAACTTCTATACCTTTTTTCTGCCATTCGGAGTAATGACTGCTCATTGCGTCTAACTCCTTTTTACACGGGGAACACCAGGTGGCCCAAAAGCTGATCACGGTTAGTTTGTTTTTAGAGAACTTTTGGTTTAGTTCACAAGACTTCCCATCAAGAGTTTTTAAACTTAAAGAAGGAAACTTGTTTGCAACCGGCTTAAATGAAAGCAGAGCAAATGAACATATTAGAGATAAAAGAATAAGATTTTTCATCTAGGACTAAGTTTTTTATTTAAACGTAAAATTCAATTAAAATTTCCATTAATTTGGGCCTTCGAAAAATATTTAACGAATGATTAACCTATTTAGAAAACTGTTCATTGCCAAGCTTTTAGCTTTGGTTTTTTGGGGGGCTGGAGCACAAGAGTCACTTTTAATCAGTGGCGGTTTTCAGACGAATGGGAATTTATTTCTAAGAGATAGTGCAATTGGGGCTGCCGGTATTCCTCAATATGATTATCAACTATTTGGAGCAGAGTCTTGGTTGGATCTGAATATGTCTTATAATGGGTTTAATGGAGGCATAAGATTTGATCTTTTCAATAATTCAAATCTATTAAATCCATTGAATTCATATACTGCACAAGGGATTGGACGATGGTTCATCAATAAGGAAATAGACCGCTTGGACTTAACTGTGGGTTATTTATATGATCAAATAGGTTCCGGAATCATATATAGAGCGTATGAAGAGAGGGCACAACTATTAGATAATGCTCTTTTGGGAGTTTCCGCCAAATACAGGATAAATGAACAGTGGAATGTAAAAGCATTTACCGGCAAACAAAAAAATCTATTCACGATCTATAACTCTATAATAAAGGGAATATCTATAAATGGATTTTATCAGCCAAATGATTCCTCTAACTGGTCAATAGCACCCGGTGCTGGATTTGTAAACAGGACTTACGGCGACGCAATAGTAACAGACCTCACCAACATTTCTGCAGGATACTTAGCAAAAGATCAGTTTATTCCCAACTATAATACAAATGCATTTACATTATTTAATACCTTAAATTATAAGGATTTTAGCTGGTATGCAGAAGCAGCATTTAAGCCAGATGATGTTTTTTATGATCCAAATGCAATTCGCTCCTTACCAAAAGGAGAGTCAAGTATTGGCAAATTTGTTAAACGCAATGGTTCTGTATATTACACGAGCCTAGGTTACGCTGCCCATAATTTAGGAATCACCATTGAAGGTAAAAGAACGGATGGTTTTGATTTCCGCGCAGAACCGCAGTTAAGTCTTAATAGGGGATTGGTTTCATATATTCCGCCAATGGCAAGAATTAATACCTATAGATTAACCGCTTATTATTTTCCGGCGACCCAATTTCTAAATGAAATGGCTTATCAAGTAGATCTTAAGTATGGTCTTGGTAAACATTGGAATCTTTCAGTCAACTTTTCAGACATTAGGGATATAGATTTTAAAAGAGAATTTTATAAGGAAATTAATGCAGAAGTAGTTTATAAAAAGGAAGAGACATATCAGATAATATTAGGGGTTCAACATCAAATGATAGATATAGAATTGTATTTTGGAAAGGGCGGAGAAGAGGATGTGAAGACCATTACCCCCTATTTTGAGTTTCTATATTATGTCAATGATAAAACCTCATTAAGAATTGAATCACAATACATGTATAATAAACATGATATTGGCTCGTGGGTTTATGGCTTAGTTGAATTAGGGATTTCTCCACACTGGATATTTGAATTGTCAAATATGTATAACACCTTTTCTCCAAAAGGTACCAAAGCTTTGCATTATCCTACTGCAGGATTAGTTTATAATTATGGAAATAACAGATTTGGGTTAAGATACGTTAAGCAGATACAAGGAATAGTATGTTCTGGTGGCATATGCAGACTTGAACCGGCCTTTAGTGGATTTAGGGCTTCAATTACTTCAACTTTTTAATTGGAATTTATGAAAACGCAAATGATTTATATATTAAAATTCAGCTTTTTGTATATTAGTTTAATTCTATTTTTAAATTCATGTTCTGATTGGGAACAACCTATCCAGTTACCTAACAGCGGAGGAATTAAATCATCCAGAGTTTTATTAGTAGAAGAATTTACGGGAGCCTCATGCCCTAATTGCCCATCAGGAACTGCAGAACTCAATGGAATAATTGATAAATATCCTGACAATATTGTTGCAGTTGGAATTCATTCCAATTTTCTGGCCGCGCCGGCAACGGTCGGAGAAGTTGATTTAAGGACTCCAGAAGCACAAGCAATAGAGACATTCCTTGGTGCTTGGCTTGGAAAACCAGAAGCTGCATTTAACAGAAAGAAATTTAACAACCAAAATGGAATTAGAATAGGTAAGCCCGACACCTGGATCACTTTTGTAGAACAAGAGTTAAAAGCTGAACATGAAGCAGAGCTTAAGATCAGCAATAATTATGATTCTACAAGTCGTGAATTGCAAATCACCCTTACAGCTACTGCTTTGCTCACCATAGCAAAGCCAATTTATATTCACGCATTGATAACAGAATCTGAAATTTCGGCTTCTCAGAAAAATCAAACCGGTATATTAAAGGATTATGTGCATGAACATGTATTACGCAAGTTAATCACTCCTGTTGCGGGGGAATTATTGATCAATTCACTAGACGTTGGTAAGAGTGTTAGTAAAACATTTACTTATATTCTTCCACCTCAAGACAGGGTTTGGGTTGCAGAACACTGTGCAACGGTTGGATTTATAAGCTATGCCGAACAAGAAAAGTATGTTATACAGGCAGCAGAAAGTAAAATCAAACGTTGAGATATTCCTGTTTTATAAAAGTGCAGCACCAATTACACCAGCGCTGTCACCAAGTTTTGGTTTTGCAAAAATAGTTTTGAGATCATTATTGAAAAGATGCTTTTTTACTTCAGGCTTACCCCTTTCATAAAGCACATCGAGGTTGCCTAATCCACCACCGAAAACGATAATGTCAGGATCAATTATGTTTATAATTACAGCTACAGCTTTACCAAAATAGTGAATTAATCTATCAATTGTTTGTATGGCAAATTCATCACCTGCTTGATATAACCTATAAATGTCTTTCATTGATTTTTGTTCACCACTGATTTTATGGAAATATTTTTCAGTCCACGGTCCGGCTAGGAAAGTTTCTACACAACCTCTCCGTCCACAATAACATAATTCTCCAGATTCATCAAGGCAATTATGTCCCCATTCGCCGCTAATACCATGTTTTCCATTTAATACTTTACCATGTACTACAATTCCTCCTCCTACTCCTGTACCCATAATGACACCAAAAACAGATTCAGGATTTATAACATAATCCGGAACAACCCCAAGATGGGTTTCGGCCATTGCGAAACAGTTTGCATCATTAGCCATTCGAACTTCAATACCCAGAAGTTTTTCTAAATCTTTCTTCATGGGTTTACCAATAATGCATTGAGTATTACTGTTTTTAATCAGCTGAGTATCTGTATCAATTATGCCTGGTGTTCCTACGCCTATTCTAACTGGTTTTTTACCAGTTTGTTCTCTTAACATATCTACCAGTATTTTAAATTGGTCTAAGACATGATCATAACCTCCTGCTTGTTCGGTAGGCACTCTTAGTCTGCTGATAATGTTAAAATTAGGTTTTGATTCTAAGACAACACCTTCTATCTTAGTTCCACCCATATCAATTCCCCAACAAAGATCCGCCATAAATATTTTTTTGAAGGTAAGCTAGATCTGTCAAAAGTATATAATTGAACTATATTTTTCTAAAATATATTATAGAAAACATTAAATCGATATTTTCGAAAGGTATTAGTTGAACTTATTTTTTTTTCTAAAATCACCTCTTTTCCAGGCTTTGAAAAATTCTATCCATGCCATAGGATTTAGAATCTGCATAGGTTTAAACTGACCTGCATAATAATATTTCTGTGCATTTTGAGAGAGATATAGGCTTGAAGTTTCGCGACCATCCGCAGGCGTTATTTCCATTAATCTTCTTATTTTGTCCTGAGCAAGATTTGCAGCAGCGATATCCTCAAGACTTTTGGAAATGTCCATTGCTAGAAACTCTTGACGGAAAAATTCTTTATCTGGCCAAGGATAAACCACAGTCTGTGGAAGAAAAATAGTATCCTGAGTCATTATTTGAAAGATTGTGTAATGTTCTCTATGAAGGCTGTCAGGAACAATAAAATAGGCGGGTTTAAATCCAACATAATTAAAAATAAGGGTATCACCATTTTGAACAACAAGTGAGAAAAAACCCTTACCATCAGAATAAACTCCTCTGTTGGTGTTTAAAATACTAATTTCAGCAAAAGGTAATGGCTTAGGATCTCCATCAGAATCAGTCATAACCATTCCAGTGAGTTGAACAAGTTTATAGCTTTGGGTATAAACCATATCAGTCCAGCCAATAATAATTACTGTTATTAAAAGAAACTTTCTCATTTCGTGAAGTTAACGTAAAGATAAAACAGATATTCTATCTGGCAGAGAAGACTAACTACCATAGTCGTATATTTACCTATAAATAAAGATGATCAAATGTTAAAATCGTTTCAGGTATTCATGTTTTGTTTGTTTGTTTTTTATTCTTTTAATCAAATTAGCGCGCAGCTTAAGAGCGGACCAATGTTGGCTTATGTTGAGCACAGAACCGCCAAAATATGGTGTGAAGTCGAAGGAGAAGTTTCATTAGTTTTAAGATATTGGCCAGCAAATTTACCAAATGAAGCAAAAGAAGCTTTTAAAACAATTCATAAAGCTTATTCTTTTGAAACTGTAGAATTTGATTTAGTTGATCTCAAAGCAGGAATGGACTATCATTATCAAGTTTATCAAAAGAAAATGAAAATTCCGGCTGCTCAGGGTGATTTCAAAACCCAGGAAATCTGGAAGTGGAGAAAATCAGCACCGGACTTTTGTTTCCTAGCAGGTAGTTGTAATTACGTTAATGACATTGAATATGACAGACCTGGGAGGCCATATGGATCTGATTCAACCATTTTTTTAACCATGGCAAAAGAGAAGCCGACCTTTATGTTATGGTTGGGAGATAGTTGGTACACAAGAGAGGCTGATTTTCAAAGCAAATGGGGTTTATGGGCACGAGCTTCACATGACCGTGCCACACCAGTTTTGCAAAATTTTTTAAAATCAACCTCACATATTGGGATTTGGGATGACCATGATTATGGACCAAACAACGAAGGAATTTCATATCATTTAAAGGAAGATGCCAGAGAGGTATTCAAAGCATATTTTCCTAATCCGAGTTTTGGTAATTATGGAAAAGGTATCTATACAAAAGTTACTTATTATGACGTAGATCTGTTTTTAATGGATAACAGAACTTGGAGAAGTTCTGATAATATGAATCCATATGTAGGGGGAAAACCAAATCCAGAAAAGAGGATGTTCGGAACAGAACAGATGAACTGGCTTAAAAATAGTTTGTTAAATAGTACAAATACCTTTAAGATAATTGTAAACGGCTCTCAATCTCTTAACAAAACATCGGGAGGAGATTGTTGGGCTAATTATCCAGTAGAGTTGGAAGAGCTATTGGATTTTTTGGAACTTTACAAAATAAGTGGAGTGCTTTTTCTTTCGGGAGATAAACATATCAGTGAAATTGTCAAACTAGATAGACCTAACAATTATCCATTGTATGACATTACAACCTCTTCGCTTACTGCAGGAATTAGTAAAGTTAGGGGACAAGAAATTAACAATCCCCTTAGAGTTAAGAATCTTATCTTGGAGGAGCATAATTATGGAAGATTTTCAATATCAGGTCCAAGTAAAGAGAGAATGATAAAAATTGAATTTGTAGATATGCATGGAAAATCTCGAAAGGAATTTGTGATTAAAGAAAATGAACTAAGTTATAACTTAAAATAATTTTCAAAATGAATTGGTTCAATTGGATAATTATCATTCCTATACGTCTCTATCAATATTTGCTTTCTCCATTACTTGGAAAGAACTGCAGATTTCAACCCTCCTGTTCGAATTATATGATAGAGGCAGTCAAAGAGTGGGGAGTATTTTATGGTGTTTTTCTTGGTCTAAAAAGGATTAGCAGATGTCATCCATGGGGTGGGCACGGGAATGACGCGGTGCCTAAACGAAATAAACAATAAGTCAAAATACCAGAAGCTTGTTATACTTCTCCTATATTGTGTTGTTTCCAAATATTCCAAATAAGTTTAAATGGGATCAATATAATTCCTATAAGGCAGGATATTGCAAAGAAGATCATTTGGCTTCTGATATAAATGGCCATTGAAATTTGCTCTCTTTCCGGAATATCATTTAGTATTTCTTGAATTCCAACTTCATCAAGAAAATTTTTAAAATCCGAAAATGCATAAATGCCATAGAAGAAGGTTGGCAACATTATGAAAACCAGAGCAATTTTTAAAATCTGAAATCTTGCATATGGTGTCAAGTGCCATAAAAAGAGCCAACGCATACCAATACAAAAGCCCAGAATAAAAAAGAAGTTGCTTAAATAAAAATCATAAGGAATTTTGAAATAATAAATTGGAAAAAGAATAATGATAGTAAATAGTATAGAAAATAACCACCAAATTATTTCCGACTTAAGTTTAATTAGAGTTATATTCAAAATAAAAATTATGCATTTAATTATTCAAATTAAATTTTTTCTTGGTACGTGTTAAATATCTTATTCGGATCTTCCTTTTTTAAAACCAATGCGATTAAGGATGAAATGATAAAGTAAATCAACAACGAGGAAGCTAATATAATTAATAAGTTACCAAAACCAAATGGATTTTGTTCTTGAATTCTCTCAATTGCCTTTTCTGCTTCTATATCTCCCATGCTTGCTCTAAAGTTTTCAATCCATTTTATTTGGGCTTCTTTTTGTTGTTCCGCAAGATCAGGGTCGATGAAGTTATAGAGAATTGCCATAAATAAAACAGAAATTAGACTATAAACAATGGAGCTTACCCAGCAGGGGATCAAAGCTTCTTTCCAAGTCATAAATCCACCAAATTCTTTTCTTGTATCCATACCGGAAAAATACATAAACACAATGCCAATTAAAAATAAAACTATGCCAACACCAAAGTTCTGTATCATAGTGTGGTCGAATAAATACAAGGCCATTGTTAATACGACATAAACTGCGGACCAAATTAAACCATACCGAATTGCGATAATATGTTTTTCCATTTATAAAAAATATTTAATTGATGTATATTTTTTTATAAAAAGTTCCCAAAACTTTTCCTTGTAAATTTGTTGAGATGCAAGGGCTATTTTTAGAAACAGATTTTATATTTTCAACACTGTATTTCCAACTTTCAGTTGGATGAAACCAAGTAATGTTAGCCATGTTTCCTTCGGTAAGACTGGCATCATTTAATTTGAATATTTTTCTTGGATTCAAAGATACTTTCTCTACCCATAAATCGACACTGATTTCTGATGGAATAAATGTTTGGGTTAAACTGAAAGCAGTTTCCAGAGAAATAGCTCCAAAAGCAGCAGCCTGAAATTCTAAATCCTTTTTCTCGGGGTTCATAGGTGTATGGTCACTCACAATAATGTCAATTGCGTTTTCTTGTAATCCTTTAATAAGGTCTAGTCTATCCTTTTTAGACCTAATTGGTGGCATAAGTTTCAAGTTTTGTGAAAAAGATAATAAGTCAGTGTCTTCATAAACCAAATTAAATATGGAAACAGAACTAAATAATCCAGATAGTTTTTTCTTAGCCACCTTGATAAGGTTTACAGCCTCAGTAGTTGAAATTTTATGTATCATCAATCTAGATTCTGAATATTTTAATATTTCCAAATCTCTATTGACAGCCGTTATTTCTGCCAGTGAAGGAATACCTTTTAGACCCAAGAAGGTACTTGATTCGCCTTCATGCATCTGACCTAAAGAGCCTAACTCCTGATCAAAGGAAGAATTGATGATCATGCTTTCAGGTATATTCTTAATGTATTCCAAAGACCTTAATAAAAGGCCGGATTTTTGAATCCCCATATTACCATCTGAAAATGCCACTGCTCCAGCTTCATGCATTTGAAGAATTTCAGCCATTTCGAGAGACTGAGTATTTTTACTGATTGCACCTATGGGATGAATATCAATATTTAACTCTTTTGACCTACTCTGAATGAAATGAATTTCAGATTTGGAATGTAATGCAGGTTTGGTATTGGGCATACAGCAAATTGCTGTGTAGCCACCAGAACTTGCGGCTTCATTAATATTTACAAGTGTTTCTCTTTCTTCAAAACCAGGTTCTCCTGTGTAACTACCCACATCAACCCAACCAGGAGAGATGTATGATCCAGGATGGTCAAACACTTTAACATTTCGTGGAGTTTCAATGGAGGAACCAATTTTAAAAATCAGTCCATCCTTGATCCATAGATCACGAACTTTCCCATGTAGTTTATGACCTGGTTCAATAATTTTTACTTTTTTTAATAAACAGTTCATATTCATGTACTCCTCCATAGTCTAATCAACAGACTTTCCAAAATTAAGAATATTATACTCAATATTACTAAAATCCACCAAAGAGATTTTTTGCTTTTAGATTCTTTAATTGCGATACCCAAATCAGTCAATCCTTTTTGGTTAATTATCTCAGCATTTATACCAAAATATTCATTTAGTTGAACGTCAGGTATTTTGTCCAAGTTTGATTCTAACCGATTTTCATTAAAGGCAATTAAACCAATTATTTTATTTTGGTTTTTAACTTCATATATACCTGGTTTCTTAATTTGATCATATAATTCAAGAGCTATTTGATTACCAGCAGGTCTTATTGAAGGAATAAATTCTTCCGGACCTGAAAGAGTAAGACCTTTTTCGGTAATTGGAATTTCCTGAGATTTTGGCAACAAAATAACTTCATCCTGACCAATGGTATAAGCGAGATTTATTTTTGAATTACCACTGATTGCTGCTTTAAAAATAAAGGGAAGTAAAATTTCAGGACTTTTAATTAAATTGCCATACTCTTCCGCTAAAGGGGAAGCAAAAGTATAAATATACCCTATGTTTGCTTGAGTCTTTATAAGGTAAGGAGAACCATCACGATAACTTAGAATGGTTTCGGATGATAAACCCTTTCTCAATGTATATTGACCAGTTGAAAAAGGAAGTTTTATGTTCGCATTTGGATTCGTGAAAACATCTGAAAAAACTTCACTTTCAAGATTTATTGAACCCACCTCCTTTCTTGTTTTTTCAAAGTTGCTTATTGAATTTAGACTAAATTGATTCTCCAAACTTTGGTAAGTCTGTGCATTAGCGTCTGGTTTTGGAAAGAAAATAATATTAGTTCCTAACAAAGTAGCCTTGAACAATTCTTTTGTAAATCCTGATGAAAGTTCATTTAAATCACAAAGGACAATCAGCTTGAAGTTACTAAACTTGCTGTAATCAAGAGAATTTGAATTTACAAAAACTGGCTTAAAATAAGGCATTGAAGACAACGCATTGAAAAGAGCCTGTGGGATAATGTTGTCGTAAATAGCCAAGACATTTATTTCCTGATCTACTTGAAAGGAAGTAAAATATTCATCATCAAATAGAATTGGGTAATCTTTAATTTTTATTATTAGTTTTTGATTAGAGGAATTGTCAACAAAGACTTTTAAAGTGTCTGTTAAATTCTGCTTAGAATTTATATTCAAACTTTTATGAGGAAATTCTTGCCCATTCAATGAATAACTTACACGCACATTTTCAATAGGATTAATTCCGTGATTATGCAAATTAAAAACTAATGAATTTATTTGATTTGGAATGATAACCGGTGAAACAAAGTAAGCACTATCCAGACTTAGATTATTTTCATTGATCCTTTGAAGTGGAACTAAATGAAAGTTAATTGTAGAATCTATTTGGTCAGTGCTAACATCAACGATTGATTTTTGAAAATCAGAAATTAAATATGACTCCTTTTTGAATCCTTCTATTCCGGATAAAGTCTGGCTTTGTTTTTTGAGGATCC
>Ga0073902_10001161_pt1 | contig 14552 bp, 7 predicted proteins | sample KloWWTmeKNB19Kit_FD_66667 | JGI IMG/M metagenome (GOLD analysis project Ga0073902, IMG submission 66667) | Active sludge microbial communities from Klosterneuburg, Austria, studying microevolution and ecology of nitrifiers - Klosterneuburg... | ecosystem: Engineered > WWTP > Aerobic digester >...
TTGGTGAAAAAGGCGGCAAGCTAATGAGTTTTTTATTTGTGTGGCAAACATCTATACAGGCACCCCTCGTAGTAGCATCTGCGGCTATTGGATTTGCACAATACCTTACGTATATCGTTCCATTGAATTTCTGGCAACTGAAAATTGTTTCCGGGGGATTAGTGATCCTTGTTTTTTTACTGCTCTACAGAAAAATAGAAACCATTGGAAAGATATCAGTGATAATGGGGAGTATAGTTGTGCTTACCATCATCTGGATCATCATCAGTGGATTGACAAACCAGCAACAGAGCATAAAGTTGTTACCAACAGGCAGCGAATCATTTTTCACATTAGCTTTTTGGGCAGCCATCGGGCAGGCATCAGTAAAAACAGTATATGCTTATTTGGGTTATTACAATGTATGTCACCTCGGTGGTGAGATTAAGAATCCCGGAAAGAATATTCCCAAAAGTATTTTCATTTCAATTATTGGTATTGCCACTTTATACCTGCTGATGAACATAAGTGTGATGGGAGTGATGCCCTGGCAATCAGTAAAAGAAGGTGACAGGTATCTTGTCAGTTCTTTTATGGAGCAATTGTATGACCACCAGGCCGGCATTATTGTTACGGTGCTGATCCTTTGTATCGCTTTTTCTTCTTTGTTTGCCGTGGTGCTGGGTTATTCAAGAGTGCCATATGCCGCAGCGGTAGATGGAAATTTCTTTGAGCCATTTGCAAAATTGCATCCCACTAAAAATTTTCCTTACATATCACTTATTGTTTTATGTGCATTAGGTTTTGTGTTCAGTTTGTTTATGCGGCTGGGTGATGTTATAAGTTCTATTCTCGCCATGCGGATTATTGTACAATTTATAGGGCAAGGGGTTGGGGTGGTATTGCTCCGCAAAAAATTTGGTACGGAAGGATTGCCTTTTAAGATGTGGTTATTTCCTGTACCAATCATTCTCTCTGTGGCTATTTGGATATTCTTATTTATTTCTACCGGTTGGTTTGCATTGTGGGGTAGTTTTATTGCGGTGGTGGGGGTTGTTGTTTATAGTGTGAAAGCTAGATTAGCAACAAACCAGAATCTTTAACACCTATATCTATCGAAAAAATGGAAACTCCTTTTCCACAAATCCACATTCTGATAGACCTGCATTACCATTAAATTAATTTTAAGTTACATTTGTCTGTAATCAAACTCCCATGAATGAGTAATCCGAAAGGAAAACTGATTGCGATAGGCGGCGCCGAACACAAGGGCACAGACCTCGAAACAGATGGCCTTCATCGCAATAATCTTAATTTTTTTGAACTAGGTATTCTTCGCCAGGTAGTGGAACATGCCGGCGGACCTTCTTCCCGCATAGAAGTAATAACTACCGCCTCCATGATCCCTTATGAAGTAGGAGAAAATTACCTGAATGCTTTTGGAAAAATCGGTTGTACCAATATTGGGTTGTTGCATATCCGCACCCGGCAGGATGCAATGAACGAAGAATACATAGATCGCATTCGTCAATGTGATGCAGTCATGTTCAGTGGTGGAAATCAACTACGGTTAAGTGCAACTGACGGAGGCACAGAATTTCTGTCTATCTTGAAAAAAAGATATAAAGAAGAAAATTTTTTGATTGCAGGAACCAGTGCCGGTGCTATGGCCATGAGTAACACCATGATCTATGAAGGCAATGCAGCGAGGGCACATTTAAAAGGCGAAGTAAAGATCACAACAGGTCTTGGGTTTTTAAATTCGGTGATCGTTGATTCACATTTTGAAAAAAGAGGCCGTTTCGGCCGGCTGGCACAAGCTGTGGCTTCTAACCCCGGTTGTATTGGTATCGGTTTGGGAGAAGATACGGGCATGCTGGTTACGGAGGGCAACAAGATGGAAGCTATCGGCAGCGGATTAGTGGTCATTATTGATGGCCATGATATTCTGCATTCTAATATTGCTGATATTCCGGATGGCAATCCCATCAGCATAGAAAACCTGAAAGTTCATTTCTGCGAAAAAGGAAATGGTTACCTGATAAAAGAAAGAAAATACTTACCCGAAGCCAGTGATGGGGCAGTAATAAAGAAGCAGGTGGATATAGAATAGCGAACCTCTTTAACATTATATTCAGAGCATACCAGGCAGTGGAATGCTTTTTCATTTTAAAAAGAGTTTATCTTGTTACTCCATCCGGCCTTTTGCAAATCCCCGTTTCTCCCTTTTTTTAAACATAAACCAACTTGTATGAAATTTTTTCAAAAGCAATTGCTGACCATTGCATCATTCAGTATTTTATTACTGGCAGGATGCAAATCAAAAACTACTAACGAAGAAAAGGCGCCACTCGTTCCATTGGAAGATTTTTTTAAAAATGCTGATAAATCCGGCTGGCAGATTTCACCGGATGGAGAGTCCATTTCGTATTTGTCACCACATATGGGACATACCAATGTCTTTGTAAGAAAAATTACCGACTCTGTTGGTACACCTGTTACACATGATTCTGTCCGGAATATTTATAACTACCAGTGGAAGGGTAATCGTATTCTTTATTTACAGGATGTGGGTGGGGATGAGAACTACCAGTTATTTTCTGTGTCGATGGACGGAAAAGATCAAAAGGCATTAACACCTTTTCCAAAGGTAAGAACAGGCATTTTGAATGATCTCCGTTATGTACCGGGAAAAGAAAAAGAAATATTGATCACCATGAATAAAAGAGATGCCCGTTTCTTTGATCCGTACAGTATTAATATTGAAACCGGTGAAACGAAAGTGGTTTATCAGAATGATAAAAACTTTGATTCATGGTTCACTGACCATGCCGGTGTAATCAGGATTGCCTCAAAAACAGACGGTGTTAATACTACTTTTTACCACCGGGCTACAGAGACAGCCCCGTTTGATTCATTGCTCACAACTAATTACAAAGAAAGTTTTGCTATCCAGTTTTTTACTTTCGATAACAAGAACCTCTATGTAGCAACTAATATCGGCAGAGACAAGACGGCCGTCGTTGAGTATGACCTGGCCGCCCGGAAAGAAATAAAAGAAATTTATACCAATCCGGATTATGATGTGGATGGTCTTGGTTATTCACCAAAAAGAAAAGTACTTGAGGCAGTATATTTTACATCGTGGAAAAGTGAGGAACATTTCCTGGATAAGGAGGCCGAAGCTGATTACAATAAGATGAAAGAAAAATTCAAGGGCTATGAGATAGGTATTTATGGAAATAATAATGAGGAAGACAAATTCATTGTATGGACAGGTAATGATAAAATGCCGTCAAAGTTCTATTTCTATGATAAGAAAAACGGGGATACAAAATTCCTGGCAGAAGGAAGACCATGGATTAAAGAAGGCGATATGGCTTCGATGAAAGCTGTTAAATACAAGTCAAGGGACGGATTAACCATTCACGGATATCTTACTTTGCCCAAAGGTGTAGAGGCGAAAAATCTCCCGGTAGTTATCAATCCCCATGGCGGGCCATGGGCTAGAGATGTATGGGGTTTTAATAATGAAGTACAGTTCCTGGCCAATCGTGGTTATGCTGTGTTACAAATGAATTTCCGTGGTTCTACTGGTTATGGAAAAGAATTTTGGTTGAAAGGAAACAAGCAATGGGGTAAAACCATGCAGGATGATATCAGCGATGGTGTAGCGTACCTGATCAAAGAAGGAATTGCTGATCCCAAAAGAGTAGCTATTTATGGAGCCAGCTATGGAGGATATGCAACGTTGGCCGGAATTACATTTACACCGGATCTATATTGCTGTGCGGTTGATTATGTCGGCGTTTCCAATATGTTTACGTTTATGAAAACAATTCCGCCTTATTGGGAACCATACAAAGCCATGTTTTATGAGATGGTAGGCGATCCCGTAAAAGACAGTGCTTTACTTGCTGCTGCTTCTCCAGTTTTCTTTGTAGATAAAATTAAAGTTCCCCTGTTTATTGCCCAGGGTGCAAATGATCCAAGGGTAAACAAAGCCGAAAGTGACCAGGTAGTGGAAGCCCTTAAGAAAAGAGGTATTGAAGTAGAGTACATGGTAAAGGATGATGAAGGGCATGGATTTGCCAATGAAAAAAACTCCATAGATTTTTATACCGCCATGGAGAAGTTTTTCGCTAAACATCTCGCACCTTTAAAAGAAGAAGTGAAAAAATAAACTGGTACAACCTTATTATTTGCAAAAGCATCCTGATTTTCAGGGTGCTTTTTTGTTTTAAATTGCAATTCTAATTTTGTAGTATGAAAAGAATATTGCCACTTATCCTGTTTGTAGTAGTAGGTTTCGCATTTATATCCCAGAAGAAAACAAAAGTTATCTTCTTTGGTGATTCGATCACTGAACTGGGAGTAAAAAAAGACAGGTATGTTGGCTACATACTAAAGATGGACAGTATGTTGAAAGCGGAAAAAAAAGATGATCAGTATGAATTAACTGGTTCAGGGATAAGTGCCAATAAAGTTTACGATTTATATTTACGGCTGGAAGATGATGTGCTAAGTAAAAATCCAGACGTGGTAGTGATCTATGTAGGTGTTAATGATGTGTGGCATAAAACATTGTTGGGTACAGGAACAGATGCCGATAAATTTGAAAAATTCTACCAGGCTATCATTAAAAAATTAAAAGACAAAAATATTAAAGTCATACTTTGTACACCAGCCGTAGTGGGAGAGAAGTCAGATATGAGTAACCCGTTAGACGGCGACCTGAACAGGTACAGCAATATTATAAGAGACCTGGCGAAGAAAAACGAGCTGCCACTGGTAGACCTCCGAAAAAAATTTCTGGATTACCTGAAAGATAATAATCCTGAAAACAAAGAGAAAGATATTCTTACGTATGACAGGGTGCACATGAATAATAAAGGCAACCAGTTTCTTGCCGATGCGATGTGGAAAGTCTTAAAAGATCTTAAATAACTTTCACCAGGTAATAATTCTTCTTTCCTTTTTGTATCAGTAAATATTGACTGTGCAATAGAAGGCTGTTTTCTATTTTTAAATCAATACCCTCAACTTTTTTACGGTTGATACTCACACCGCCGCCCTGTACTGTTTTTCTTGCTTCGCCTTTGCTGGGGAAAATGGCTGTTTCTGCTAAAAAAGAAATCACATCAATTCCTTCTTTGACTTTATCCTTCGCAAAATCAATTTTTACCACTCCTTCCATAGCTTCCAAATCTTCTATGGTAAGGCTTTCAGCAGGTGCTGACTGGTTGGCAAATAATTTTTCTGTTGTAGTTAATGCTTCAGTCAATGCCGCATCTCCATGCACAAATTTTGTCACTTCCTGCGCCAGTGTTTTTTGAAGTACCCTTGCTGCCGGATTCATTTTGTGTTCATGGATCAGCATGTCTATCGCATCCTTCGATAAGAAAGTAAAAATCTTTATCCATTTCTCTGCATCAGCATCACTGGCATTCAACCAGAACTGGTAAAATTGGTAAGGTGTTGTTCGTACGGGATCAAGCCACACATTACCACTTTCTGTTTTACCAAACTTGCCACCATCTGCTTTAGTAATTAATGGGCAGGTAAAAGCAAATGCTTCTCCACCAACTTTTCTCCGGATGAGTTCAGTTCCGGTTACAATATTTCCCCACTGATCACTACCGCCCATTTGCAGTTTACAATTTTTGTTTTGGTAGAGCCAGTAAAAATCATAGCCCTGCACCAACTGGTATGTGAATTCGGTAAAACTCATTCCTGTTTCACCTTCCAGTCTTTTCTTCACACTGTCTTTGCTCATCATGTAGTTGACGGTGATATGTTTTCCTACATCCCGGATAAAATTCAAAAATGTAAAATCTTTAAACCAGTCGTAATTATTCACCATTTCAGCAGCATTCAGCTTTGATGTATCAAAATCCAGGTACTGCATCAATTGTTTTTTCACTCCTTCCTGGTTATGCTTCAATATATCCTCGCTTAGTAGATTTCGTTCTTCGCTTTTTCCACTTGGGTCACCCACCATGCCGGTGGCACCCCCAACAAGTGCATAGGGTTTATGTCCAGCTTTTTGCAAATGAACTAATAGTAAAATGGGAACAAGGCTTCCAATATGGAGACTGTCGGCCGTGGGGTCAAAGCCGATATAAGCAGATGTCATTTCTTTTTGCAGTTGCTCTTCTGTTCCGGGCATGATGTCTTGTACCATTCCCCTCCATCTTAATTCGTCTATCAAATTCATTTCTAAATCAGTGATTTTCAGCAAAAATAAGGCAGAATAAGGTTGGCTGGCCTCAGGGGCAATATTTTTCTAACCAATTCGTTTTCAACAATTAGTCTTTTTGCTCCACAAACCTATGATTTTACAGGCCTAAAGACTAATTTTACCAATCAACCGTACCTATTGAAAGCATAATTTAATCTATTGCTTATTAGAAAATTCAATGAATGAAAACGAACCGCTTATACCTCACCCTATTCACGACTCTTTTTTTCTTTTCCGCCACCGCACAATTCCGAAAGTATTCCAATGAGTTTTTAAACATTGGTGCAGGAGCCAGGGGACTTGCCATGGGCAGTGCCCAGGTGGCATCTGTAAATGATGGCACAGCGGGATACTGGAACCCAGCGGGACTTGTTGGCGTTACAGATTATCCGCAGTTAAACCTGATGCATGCTGAATATTTTGCCGGAATCGGTAAGTATGACTATGTAGGGTTGGCATTACCTACTGCAAATAAAAACCGAACTATCGGAATCACCGGACTGCGTTTTGCCGTTGATGATATCATGAATACGTTGTTTCTCGTGGAGCCAGATGGTTCTCTTAATTATAATAATATACAGGCTTTTTCATCTGCAGATTATGCGTTCATTTTTTCATTCGCACAAAAGCTTAAGGAAACAGAAAATAAGAATGTGCATTTCGGAGTAAATGCAAAAGTCATACACCGTAGTGTTGGCAAGTTTGCCAAAGCATGGGGCTTTGGACTGGATGCTGGATTACAAATATTACGCAACCAATGGCGATTCGGTGTAGCGGCCCGTGATATTACCAGCACTTTTAACGCCTGGTCTTTTACATTTACAGAAAGGGAAAAAGAAGTTTTATACCTTACTAATAATGAAATTCCTGTTAAGTCAACCGAGCTCACCGCACCCCGGCTGGTCTTAGGTGTTGGCCATGAGTTTAAGATAGGAAAAAAATCCAGCTTGCTTGCGGAAGCGAATTTTGATGTAACATTTGACGGCCAACGAAACACAGTAATCAGTTCTGACCCGGTAAGTGTTGATCCAAAACTTGGGCTTGAGTTGAATGTAAACAATGTATTTTTTCTCCGTGGTGGTATTAACAATTTTCAACAGGCTTTATCAGACGGCGATACGGTGAACCAGAAGAAAGTTTGGATTTATCAGCCGAGTGCCGGAGCCGGGTTTAAGATTTCCAATGTGACCGTTGATTATGCTTTTACGAACCTGGCCAACCAATCAAATCCATTATTTACCCATGTTTTTTCTCTGCGATTAAACTTAGTTGGTAATAAAAAAGATAAATAACCGTACCTGTACTCCATAAACTTTGATTCATGAAAAAATTTTTACTTCCGTTGTTGTTCTTTGTAAGCTTGCTGGCACAGTCGCAGGTTTATAATAACGAATGGATTAATTACAGCCGCACTTACTACAAATTTAAAGTAGCCACTACCGGCTTATACAGGATCAGCCAGTCTACCCTTACCTCTATCGGGATTGGTAGTACACCTGCCGAGCAGTTTCAATTATGGAGGAATGGGAAAGAAATTCCATTGTATACTTCAACTCAGGCAGGGCCGCTCGGTGGTGCCGATTATATTGAGTTTTGGGGAGAAATGAATGATGGCAAACCTGACAGCGTTCTATACAAAAATTTAGATTTTCAATTAAATAAAAAGTGGAGTCTTGAGACGGATACTGTTGCCTTTTTTCTTACAGTAAATCCATCCGGGGGTAATGCCAGGTTTGTTCCAACCGCTAATAGTTTGCCAACGGCTATTCCGGTTGAACCTTATTTTATTCATACTGAAGGTTTGTATTATAAAGAAAAATTAAATGCTGGTTATGCAGCAGTTGTTGGCGAATATGTTTATTCCTCAGCTTACGACCAGGGCGAAGGATGGACTTCGTCGGACATTGGCACAAATGCCGTAAGGATAATTCCCTACTTAAATCTTAACCCTTATACTGGTGCCGGGGCTCCCAATCCTGTTTTGAAGATAAATGCAACCGGGAATGCCCTAAATCCAAGAACGCTGGAAATTAAGGCCAATGGCAATATCGTCAGTAACATTAACCTGGATTTCTTTGATTATATAAAAGCAGAAGTTCCCATTAGTCAAGCCGTTGTCAATACAGGGAATGTAAATATTGAAGCTACTAACAGATGCCTTACCTCACCCTCTGATAGAATGGTAATAGCACAAACTGAATTAGTGTATGCCAGGGTATTTAATTTTGGTGGTGCTGATAAGTTTGAATTTACTTTACCTGCAAATGCTACTGGTAATTATCTGGAAATAAGTGGCTTTAATCATAACGGTGTCAACCCGGTTTTATATGATTTTGCAAATGGAAAAAGATATGTTTGTGATATTACAAACCCCTTGTTGGTTAAAGTAGTGTTGGAACCTTCAGCTACACAAAGAAAGTTACTCCTTGTATCACAACATGCATCCGTTCCGCTTGCTGTAACTACATTTCAGCAACGGAACTTTATAAATTATGCCTTGCCAGCAAACCAGGGAGATTATTTGATTATCAGTCACCCTGCGATGACGGCGGGAGCAGCGGGCAGTAATCCTGTAAATGATTATAAGAATTACCGCAGGTCAGCAGCAGGAGGAAGCCATACAGCACAAATTTATATGTCAGATGAACTGATAGACCAGTTTGCATTTGGAATTAAAAAAAATCCTCTGGGACTTCGCAATTTTATCCGATGGGCCAGGAATACATATTCTGTTCCGATCAGTAATGTGCTGCTGATTGGAAAAGGATTAAGCTATCCTCAATACAGAGCCTTTGAAAGTTATCCTGATGTTGAAAAGCTTGCTTTTGTTCCGACTTTTGGTTGGCCGGGATCAGATCAACTCTTGGCAGCAGACCCGGGCCCTGATCAAATACCAAAAGTGCCTATTGGCCGTATATCTGCTATAACACCAGCAGAAGTTGCAATATATCTGACGAAAGTAATTCAGTATGAACAGGCACAGCAGTTATCATCGCCTTTCATCAGCGACAGGGCATGGCTTAAAAATGTAGTCCATGTAATTGGTGCAAGTGAAGAAAGCCTTGGGGCTATCCTGACAAATGACATGAACAGGTATACACAAATTATTTCTGATACATTATATGGAGCAAATGTGAATACCTTCAGTAAAGTTTCTGCAGCTCCGGTAGAACAGGCTAGTAGTACGAGGTTGCAAAACCTGTTTCAGGAAGGTATTGGCTTAATGACTTATTTCGGTCACTCTTCTGCCACCACATTAGAATTCAATCTCGATAATCCGGATCAGTACAATAATGGTGGTAAGTACCCGGTTACAATAGTGATGGGTTGTAATGCCGGTAATTTTTTCAATTATAATACCCTTCGTTTTATAACAAAAGAGACATTGTCTGAAAAATTTGTGTTAGCAGACCAAAGGGGCTCAATAGCCTTTATTGCAAGCACCCATTTTGGTATTGTACACTACCTTGATATTCTTAATACCAGGACTTATAATGCTGCCTCAGTTTCAAAGTATGGAAAATCAATTGGCGAAATATTAATTGAATCCTTTTCACAGGTCTTCAACCTTACAACACAAAATGATTATTATGCGAGATTCCATTGCGAACAAACAACTATTCATGGAGACCCTTCCATTAAGTTAGATGGCTCGACCAACAAGCCCGACTATGTGATTGAAGACCCGTTGGTAAAAGTTAGCCCTTCGTTTATTTCTGTAGCAGAAACAAATTTTAAAGTGGATGCCAAGTTCATGAATATTGGAAAGGCTATTAACAGAAATATTGTTGTGGAAGTAAAAAGAACTTATCCAAACCTGACTACAGAAGTTATTCGAAGGGATACAATTCCCGGTATACGTTATATAGACTCACTCTCTTATACAATTGATATAGTACCCACAAGAGACAAGGGATTAAATAAAATCTCTATTTGCATTGATGCTGATAATGTGGTGGACGAACTATATGAAAGCAATAATTGTATCACTAAGGATGTTTTTGTTTACGAAGATGAAGCAAGACCAGTTTACCCTTACACATTCGCAATTGTAAACAGGCAGGATATTAAGTTAATGGCCTCCACTGCTAATCCTTTTACCGGGATGAAACAGTACACTATGGAAATGGATACAACAGAATTTTTTAATTCTCCGGCTAAAGTTATCCGTACAATAAATTCTTCCGGAGGTTTATTGGAGTTTGCTCCGGGTATTACATTCACCGACAGCACTGTTTATTATTGGAGAGTAGCACCGGTGCCTTCCAGCGGTCAGCCTGTTTGGAATAAATCCTCATTTGTGTACCTGAATCCTGCTGGGCCCAATGCAAGTGACTATGGTTTTAACCAATCCCATTTTTATCAGCAGACAAAATCAACATATGAAAGGGTAATACTTGATTCGGCCAGCCGCTCATTAAAATATGGGCAGGTAACAAATAACCTATTTGTCAGACAAGGTACATGGATTACCAGCGGTGCAGTACAGGAAGGAGCATTATCTATTGCCGTAAACGGAATTGCATCTATTCGTTTATGTTGCTGGTATTCGTCACTCGTAATTAATGTTTTTGATCCGATTTCATTTAAGCCTTGGCAAAATCAAACACTACAAGGAGATAACTATCCCATCAGCCTTGGTCTGGGGTTATATGAAAGTACCGCTAACACTTGTCGCGGTGATGTAAGGCCCTTTACTTTTGAATACAGGTACACCGACACAGCAGGCAGGAGAAAAATTATGAATTTTTTGAATAATATTATACCAACTGGACATTATGTGGCAGTTCGTAATTTCTCTCTTAACTCTATCTATGGTTTCCCTGAAGCCTTTGTTGATGTATGGAAAAATGATACTACATATTACGGGCCGGGTAATTCATTGTATCACTTGTTAAAGAATAATGGGTTATCTGCCATGGATTCTTTTTACAGAACAAGACCTTTTGCACTTGTATATAAAAAGGGAGATGCTTCATTCACGCCAAAATGGATTATGGGAGAAGGAATGTTTGATAACCCAACATTATCAGTGGATTGCCCAACTACTGATACAGTTGGATATGTTACCTCACCTCTGTTTGGACCTGCGAGACAATGGAAGCAATTGAAATGGAGAGGAGCTGGTGATGTAACTGGTGATATCGCCACTGTAAATGTGATAGGTATTCAGAATAATGGTACGGAGGATGTTTTATTTACTGGTATCACAACTGCTCAGCAAAATTTTGATGTGTCTTCTATTAATGCAGGAGTTTATCCTTATGTAAAACTTCAAATGAAGACTACCGATTCCATAAATCACACACCTTACCAGCTTCGTTACTGGAGGATAACGTATACACCTGTTCCGGAAGGTGCAATAGCCCCGAATATTTACCTGAAAGTAAAAGATACATTGGAAGTAGGTGAACCACTCGACTATAAGGTCGCTTTCAAAAATATAAGTGATGTTGCGTTTGATAGCCTGAAAGTCAAAATGGTTATTACGGACAGAAATAATGTGCCACATATTATTCCAATACCAAGACGCAGACCTTTATTAGTAAATGATACCCTGCAACTGGGGGCATTGGTTAATACAGGCACTATTCCCGGTGCCAATACGGTGTACCTGGAAGCAAACCCTGATGATGACCAGTTGGAACAGTATCATTTCAACAATTTTGCTTACCGGAGCTTGTATGTAAAGCCGGATAGCCTGAATCCTTTACTGGATGTAACTTTCGATGGAGTGCATATTCTTAACAGGGATATTGTTTCATCTAAACCAGATATTCTTATTAAGCTGAAGGATGAGGCTAAATGGATGATTTTAGATGACACCTCTTTGCTTACATTGAATATTCGTTATCCGAACGGAAGCCTCCGCAGGTATTTTTTTAATAACGATACATTACAATTTAACCCCGCAGGGCATGCTCCAAATTCTGACAATACTGCTACTATTAACTTCAAACCTTACTTCCCGGAAGATGGGGAATATGAAATGATAGTTACTGGTAAAGACAGAAGCAATAATACTGTGGGTAATGGAAATAATATTGAATACAGGGTGCTTTTTGAAGTTATCAATAAGCCGATGATTTCAAACATGCTTAACTATCCAAATCCATTCACCACATCGACTGCCTTTGTATTTACGGTAACCGGAAGTGAAGTGCCCCAGAATATTAAGATAGAAGTCATGACGATTACCGGTAAGATTGTCCGTGAGATCACTAAGGATGAATTGGGGCCATTGCATATAGGACGTAATATCACGGAGTTTAAATGGGACGGAACCGATCAGTTCGGTCAAAAGTTAGCCAATGGTGTTTACTTGTATCGTGTGGTGACTAATCTTAATGGTAAAGCCCTGGACAAGTATAAAGGCCCGGATGATAAAACCGACAAGTTCTTTAATAAAGGGTATGGAAAAATGTACCTGATGCGATAGATAAAATATTCCTGAATACGAAAAGTCCTGCCCACGCAGGACTTTTTTTTACGATATAGATAAGCGATTTTTGCCACTTATGCAATCAGTAAAACGGTGGGTGAAAAAACATTTTGGGTCGTTTATTTTCAGGCGACTGAAATCTTCTGCCCGGAAAGAAGAACTGGAAGATTGGTTAACCCGATTGAACCAAAGCCCTTTACCAGTGCTTTCTGATGCATCATACAACGTATTTACTTATCATGGGGAGGATGGAATTCTTTTATACCTGCTGAGCCAGTTGCAGGACTTTCCCAAAACCTTTGTTGATATCGGAGCAGGGGATTGTATAAAAGGGAATTTTTCTACACTGGTAGTTCATTACGGATGGGAAGGAGTTTTTATTGATCAAAATCAGCAACAGCTTGAAGTAGGCCGTCATTTTTACAAATGGAAAACCCGGAAAGGATTATTTTTAAAGTTCTTACCCGCAACGGTTACAAAAGATAATGTCAATAACTTAATCCGGGAGACAGGAATGAATGGTAAAATCGGGATGTTGTCAATTGATATTGATGGAAATGATTACTGGATTTGGGATGCAATAGATGTAATACAACCCCAGATAGTAATTATTGAAGCTAAAGTGGAGTTTGGTAATAAAAGTATTACAGTCCCGTATGGAACTGCTAACCACCATACTGTTGATGAAATGTTTAACGGTGCTTCTGTGGAAGCTTTACGCAAACTGGGAGTTAAAAAAGGTTATAAGCTAGCCGGTGCCAACAAACAAGGATATAACTTGTTTTTTGTAAGGAGAGACGCCGGCAATATCCCCGAAACGACAGCGGAACTGGTATTAAATAACTCTGAAACCAAAAAATCTTTTTACCCTGAATCCTTTTTTTCGAATCATAAATTTAAATCTATATAATAAGACATAAATGGCGAAGATTGGCATCAACATAGCAACCGGAAGTTTGCAACAGCCCGAAATGATTGTTGGAATTGATTTGGGTACCACTAACAGCCTGGTAGCTATTATTCATCCTGACACAAAAAAACCTGTTGTACTAAAGGAGCATGATGGTGCGGCGCTGGTTCCATCTATCATACATTTTGGTAATCGTGGTGCCATTACTGTCGGTGATAAGGCAAAAGAATTTCTTATTGCACAACCACATAATACCATCTTCTCTGTAAAAAGATTGATGGGTAAATCTTATGGAGATGTAAAAGATCAGTCTTCTTTCTTTACATATAAAGTTATTGATGACAATACTGAAAGTCTTGTAAAGATTCAGGCCGGCGATAAGTTTTATTCACCGGTTGAATTATCCTCCTTTATCTTAAAAGAATTAAAAACCAGGGCAGAGCACATTTTGAAAACCCCTGTAACAAAAGCAGTAATCACTGTTCCTGCGTATTTTAATGATGCACAGCGACAGGCGACAAGAGATGCCGGGAAATTGGCCGGTTTGGATGTATTGAGAATAGTGAATGAGCCAACGGCAGCCAGTCTTGCTTATGGTATGGGTATGAGTAAAGAAGAAACCAAAATCGTAGCTGTTTATGATTTGGGAGGAGGCACATTTGATATTTCTATTCTCCGCATCAGCAATGGCATTTTTGAAGTATTGTCAACCAATGGTGATACATACCTCGGCGGTGATGATTTTGACAGGGTTATTTCAACCTACTGGACGGATCAACTGGGGTTAACAGAAGAGGAATTAAATAATAATAAAAGCCTGATGCAGGAGTTTCGTTTACAGGCAGAGGAAGCAAAAAAACACCTTAGCAATAAAGATTCTTTTAGCTGTAAAATCGCTGATTATGAAATGCAGTTGACAAAGTCTGAATTTGAACGATTAATAAAACCATTTGTAGAGAAAACAATACAGTGTTGTAAAA
>Ga0073902_10001165_pt1 | contig 14510 bp, 16 predicted proteins | sample KloWWTmeKNB19Kit_FD_66667 | JGI IMG/M metagenome (GOLD analysis project Ga0073902, IMG submission 66667) | Active sludge microbial communities from Klosterneuburg, Austria, studying microevolution and ecology of nitrifiers - Klosterneuburg... | ecosystem: Engineered > WWTP > Aerobic digester >...
CCGCATGCGCCCCCGTTTGATCGCCGCCAGCCAACGCCTGCAGCAATTGCTGGTGCCGCTCGGCGAGGTCAAATCCACCGCCCTGTTTGCCGCGCTGACCAGCCCGCACTCGAACGCGCTGTACGAATTTCTCGCCGGCCAGGGCATTCTCACCCGCCGCTTCGAGCAACAGCCGCTGGTGCGCTTCGGCCTGCCCGGCAATGAAGCCGAATGGCAGCGTCTAAGCGGCGCGCTCGGCAATTGGAAACCAACATGAAATTTGCCCATTTTTTGACGTTGACCGCAGCCTTCACGCTTTCAGCCTTCAGCCACGCCGACCTCATCTTCAAGGACGACACCGGCCAGGAAGTACGCCTGAAGGCACCGGCCAAGCGCATCGTCAGCCTCGCCCCGCATGCCGCCGAAAGCCTTTATGCCGCAGGCGGTGGCGACAAGCTGGTCGGCACCGTCGATTACAGCGATTACCCGCCAGCAGCGAAGAAAGTGCCACGCGTCGGCGGCTATTCGCGCGTCGACCTGGAAGCCGTTGTCGCCTTGAAGCCGGATCTGGTGATCGCCTGGGAGAGCGGCAACAACATGACGCAGGTCGAGAAACTCAAGGCGCTCGGCCTGACCGTCTATGTTTTCCAGCCTAACCAGATGGAAGAGGTTGCCGGGCAGCTTGAACGCCTGGGCCAACTGGCTGGCAGCGAGGCCATTGCCAACCCCGCCGCGGAGCGCTTCCGCCAGCGACTGAACGGCCTGCGCCAAGCCAACGCCAGCAAACCCAAGGTGCGGGTCTTTTACCAGATATGGAAAGCGCCGCTGATGACGGTCGGCGGCCCGCAGATCATCAGCGATGCCATCCGCCTGTGCGGCGGCGAAAATGTTTTCGGCCAGCTCAGCCAGATGGCACCTACCGTCAGTGTCGAAGCGGTACTCGAAAGCAATCCGGAAGCCATCGTTGCTACCGGCATGGGCGACGCCCGCCCGGAATGGCTCGGCGACTGGGACAAATGGACGCAGATGACTGCGGTCAAACGCGGCAATATGTTCCATATTAACCCGGACATCATGCAGCGCCACACGCCACGCATTCTTGACGGCGCCGAGCAACTTTGCGCCCATCTCGATGTCGCACGCAGCCGTCGCCCAAAATAATCGCCACCATGCCCCGCCTACCCCAACGTATCGTCTGCCTGACCACTGAAACCGTCGAAGTCCTTTACGCCCTCGGCGAACAGGACCGGATCGCCGGCATTACCGGCTATACCGTGCGCCCGCCACAAGCGCGCAAGGAAAAACCCAAGGTCTACGCCTTCACGACCGGCGATATCGAGAAAATTCTCGCCGTCCAGCCCGACCTGGTGCTCACCTTCTCCGACTTGCAGGCCGACATCGCCCGCGACCTGATCAAGGCCGGCGTACCGGTTTACGCCTTCAACATGCGCAGCGTCGACGACATTCTCGGCATGGTTGAAACTCTCGGCCGGCTGGTCGGCGCCGAAGCAAAAGCCGCTGCGCTGGTCGGCGAACTGGAAGGACAAATCGCAGCAGCCCGCGCCATTGCCGCCGAGCGCGTCGCCAAAACCGGTCATCGGCCCCGCGTCTATTTCGAGGAATGGGACGAACCGAACATCACAGCCGTGCGCTGGGTTTCCGAATTGATTGAAATCGCCGGTGGGGAAAACATCTTCACCGAGCGCACCGCCTCGCCACTCGCCCGCGACCGGATTCTGGCCGACCCGCTGGAAATCGTCCGCCGCGACCCGGAGATCATCATCGGCTCGTGGTGCGGCAAACACTTCCGCCCCGAACACATTTCTGCCCGCCCCGGCTGGTCGACCGTCGCTGCCGTGCAAAGCGGCCAGATGCATGAAATCAAATCGGCCATCATCCTTACCCCCGGGCCGGTCGCCATCAGCGAAGGCCTGCCCCTGCTCCTCGACATATTTGATCTGTAAGAAGGCCAGCCGCGCCATGCTGGCTATAATCGTTTTCCTGTTGTCTGGAGACCGATCATGAAAATTGCCGTTGCCGCGCTTGTCCTGTCCTTCGCCGCCATTCCGGCTTTTGCTGCCGACGAAGGGAGTACGGCCCTCACCGCCATCGGTGAAATCAACGGTATTGCCCTCGCCTGCCAGCAACCGGCCATCGCCAGCCGGGCCCGCAACGCCGTCACCAGCACCGCGCCCAAAACCCGCACCAACGGCGAACTTTTCGAGAACGCCACCAACACCGCCTACCTCGAACAAGGCAAGAGCCGCCCCTGCCCGGACGTCGCCACGCTGGTCAAACACCTCAATGAAGCTGAGAAAAATCTGAGCGCCGCCTTCCCGACCAAATGATCCGGCTTATCGCTCTTTGCCTCAGCCTCGCACTCACCGGGCCGGTCACCGCCCAGTCCCAGCAAAGCCTGGAGCTGCTCAGACAGGAAACCACCCACATCGTGCCGCGCTATCTGCTGCAGGATCCAAACGGCCGATCCGTCACCAGCGAAGAGTTTTTCGGTCGCTACCAGCTCATCGCCTTCGGCTACACCTATTGCCCGGATATCTGTCCGACGACGCTGGTTGAAATGGCAGCCATTCTCAAACTGCTCGATGACAAGGCTGAAAAGCTGCAACCCATCTTCATCACCATCGACCCCGAACGTGACACGGGCAAGATCCTGAAGACCTACACCGAGTTTTTCGACCCGCGCATCCTCGGCCTGACCGGCTCGTCAGCCCTGGTCCGCCGCGCTGCCGACAATTTCAAAATCCGCTACACCAAGGTGGTCGAACCAGGCGCCAAACCCGGCACTTACGCGGTCGACCACTCCGCCGGCATGATTTTGCTCGGGCCGGACGGGCAGTTCATCAAAAAATTCCCCTTTGCCATGCCGGTTGATCAAATCGCCGCCCAGATAACCGCCTTCATGACGGTGCGCTAAGCAGCACAAACACAACTGGCCGTTACCCGATCCAGCGACACCAAGCCGGTTACCCAGCAAATTCGCAAAAATCCAGGCATTAGTCTTTGCTGAATCCAAGGGAAGCACCCATTGCAATGGCATAGGCGCTGAGGCACTATCGGCGCTGTGTGTCGCCTCGCTCCGTACTGCCTCGTTTTACTGATCGCCCTCGCTCCTGCAGCCTGGGCGGGCAGTATTACGCTACTGCTCAGTGAAAATAGCGGCCCCTATGCCGAGTTCGCGTCGACCCTCGGTGAAGCGCTGGACAGCTCACGCTGGAAAATTTCCACAACCAGCAAATCCGAGAGCAGCGAACCACCGGGCCAGCGCCCCGATCTGATAGTCAGCGCCGGCAGCGCGGCTCTCCAGAGAGCGTTAGCCAGCGGCGCTACGACACCCATCATCGCCACCCTGCTACCGCGCCAGAGCTACGAAAAAATCATCGCCCAATCCGGCCAGCAGCGAACTCGCATCACCGCCATCTATCTCGATCAACCGCCGGTCCGTCAGGCTTCTTTTTTACGTCATTTACTACCCGACCAGAAGCGCATCGGCATGCTGTTCAGCAGCGAAACGCGGGGCCAGGCCAACCAATATCGACAAGCCTTCAAGAGCGCCGGATTGACGCTCGACAGCGAAGAAAGTGACACGCCGAATACCCTGCTCCCCGCCATCAATTCACTGCTGCCAAGGGTCAATGTGCTGCTTGCCATCCCGGATGGCACGATCTACAAACGCGACAACATCAAGGCCATTCTCGTGACCTCTTACCGCCACCAGCGCCCGGTCGTCGCCTTTTCGGCCCCCTTCGTCACCGCTGGCGCCCTCGCCGCCCTGCACACAACGCCGGCCCAGATCGCCCGCCAGACCGCCGAGCTGATCAACGGTCTGGGCGCCACGCTGCCGGCCCCGATGCCGCCCAGCCAGTTTGCCATCACCATCAATTCAAGTGTCGCCCAGGCGCTTGACCTCTCGATCCCGGATGAAGCTGCCATCCGGCGCGCCATGCTCGCAGAAAGCGAGGCACGATGAACCAACTTACCCTCCGCCACCGCCTGTTGATCCTGACGCTGCTCCCCAGCATGCTGATCGCCATCGCCCTGGTTTCCTATTTCACGCTGAGCGGCATCCGCGCCCTGGAGGGCGAACTGCGTGCCAAGGGCATGTCCACCGTCCGTTATCTGGCGCCGATCAGTGAGTACGGCATCATCGCCGGGCAAATCGAGAGCCTGCATGGGCTGGCCCAGGCCGCCGTGCAGGAATCAGGCGTCAAGGCCGTCATCATCACCAACCAGAACGGCCGGGTGATCGCGGTCAGCGGGCGGGTTTCGCTGGGTAGCGAGGTGCTCCGTCAAAGGCTGAACGACCCGTTGCTGGTGGCCGAAACCGAACAATGGGTCGCCTTCGCTGCGCCCGTCCGGCGCTCGCTCAACGAAGTGGATGCGCTGTTCGAGCCGAGCGGCAGCAGCCCGACGCCCGCGCAGCCCGAGGTAATCGGGAACGTCTTCATCGAATTTGACAAAACCGATCTGGCCAACCAGCAGCGTGAACTGATGCAGCGCGGCCTGCTCATAGTCCTCCTCGGCCTGCTTCTGCTTGCCGTGCTCGCCATCGCCATTGCGGACAATCTGGCCAAACCGGTAATGCGTCTGGTCAGTGCCGTCCGCGAGATGTCGGCGGGCCGCCTCGATACCCGCGTGTCACAGATATCCAGCGGCGAAATCGGTGTTCTGGAACAAGGCTTCAACGACATGGCAAGCCACATCGAGGAGGCTCACCAATCGTTGCAGACCCGGATCGAGGAAGCAACCTCGGAGCTTTCTTACCAGGCTCGCCACGATGCCCTGACCGGTCTGCTCAACCGGCATGAATTCGAGCACCAGCTGGAAAAAATGCTGGCGAGCGTCAGGGCAGGCAGCGAGGAGTCCAGTGTTCTGTTCATCGACCTCGATCGTTTCAAACCAGTGAATGATGCCTGTGGCCACTTGGCCGGTGACGAATTGCTACGCCAGATTTCACAACTCTTTCAGGGCCGTTTGCGCGAAGAGGACACCCTCGCCCGGCTTGGCGGCGACGAATTCGGCGTCATTCTCGCCAATTGCAGTGGCCAGCGCGCACGCCAGGTTGCCGAGGATATCTGCGCCTTGGCCGCAGCCTATCGTTTCATCTGGCAGGACAAGGTTTTCAGCATCGGGACCAGTATCGGCCTGACACCGGTCAACCGTCGGGTTCGCCACATTAACGAAATCCTCACGGCGGGGGACGCAGCCTGTTACTGCGCCAAGGAAAGCGGGCGCAATCAGGTTTGCGAGCAGGATGCGCTGAATACCCAGGAGCGGCGCCAGGAGACAAGCACCTGGAGCAGTCGGATTGCCGAGGCCCTTGCCGACGATCGCCTGCAAATCGAAGCGATACCGCTCAGCCCGCTGCAAGATCAGGCCATGCATGGCAATCTGGTCGAACTTACTGCCCGCCTGCTCGAACCCGGGCAACCGCCAATCGCCCTTTCGGCACTGATGGATGCGGCTGAACGCAATGACCTCGCGCCCGCCATCGACCTGCGCTTTCTCGAAATCGCCATCAACGCACTTGCCCGTGCCCGCCGCCGGGACAAGGGACTGCGCTGCCTGGTCCCGCTCTCCGGCGCCTCACTCGGCCGCCGCGAGGTCGTCGATTACATCGCCCACAACCTGGCCAGCCACAAGCTCACTGGTAACGGGCTATGCCTCGTTTTTTCGGAAGAAAGCTCCAGCCACCAGAACAGCCGGGCCATCCAGTTTTCGCAGCAGGTGCGTGCCCTCGGTTGCCAGATCGGCCTGAGTGACTTTGGCGGCGGCCTGTCATCCTTCAGCCAACTGCGCAGCATTGCCCCCAGCTACGTCAAACTCAGCCGCAGCCTGACCCGCGATTTAAGCGGAAATCGGGCGTCGACCGCGCTATTGCGGGCAGTTCAGGAAATAACCGCCGATCAGAACATCGATTCAATCGCCGATGGCATCGACGATAGCGCCACCATCGAACAACTGAAAAACATCGGCATCAGTTATGCCCAAGGCAACGCCATCGCTCCTTGCGAACCCTTTGAGGTGTGGCTTGAGGGGGTGGTCATGCGTGAATCGAGCATCTCAAAAGTCCAGACGAAGACTTAGCCATTGGCGTCGCTCGAAAATACGGGCGAATGGATCGTTCAAACCTGCCTTGTATTCGCCGTGTGTGCTGTTGAATGACTGTGCGGTGTAGGCCAGTTCCCCGTTGACGCCGGCAGCGCGGAACTTGTAGCCAAGGCGTCCATCGTAGCGATGATAAGCAAGCACTTCCGAGTTTCTCGACCACTTGTGATGCCCCACCCAGTAGCCAACCGCTGAAAACTCAAACCCGTAAGGTAGCTTTTGCATCAGTAAAAAAGAGGTTGAATGTCGGGGTGCAGAGCGCTCGGTCAAACTTTGCGTCAGTTCGCGTTCGGTGCTGTTAACTGAATTTAGCTGCGGAATCTTGACATAATCGACATTGGAAAAACCAGCGTCATCGACATCCAAAACAATTTCCGCAGTCGTTTTTATGTAGGCCTGGCTCAACATTACCCGCGTACTGTCAAAAGGCTGCCAGCGCAGTTGATACTCGAGGCCTCTGGTATCCACACTCTGCACCGGCATCGTCGAAGTGAACCGCGCTTTTGTCGTATCCGGGATGTTGCCCATAACCCTATCGTCACAAAGAGGCTGGTTCGGGCAATTAAATAGTTGATAATCCAGTTGCATCCATCGATTCGGAACCTTCTCATTGAAGATACGGACATCCAAACTGGTCCTTTGCGCTTTCCAGTCACCGAGAAAACCCAGCTCAATGGTTGTAAGCTTTTCAGCTTCCAGCTGTTCATCGCCATAAAATCGGCGACGATAGATTGACCCCTCTGCTATCGAGGCCCCGGCAACAGTCTCATAAGGTAGGTTGCGACGATCGCCCAGGTAGTCATGAATGCTCCCGGTACGATGCGCAATTGAATAGCCAATGCGGATTGTGTTCTCGGGTGTGAGGTGAAAATTGGCACTGGCACGCGGTGAAGCATGGGTTCCACCCAGAGAGTCCCGGTCGATAGATAGCCCGGCGTTTCCGGTCAGCCAAGCACCTGGTTTCCACTCAAAGCTACCAAATATCCGTTCGACATCACGCTTGACAACCGACTCCTCATAAAAGAAAGACGGCGCTTCAAGAGTGTCCAGACGCCAACCTGCCCCCCACGAAACCCGCAGATCATCCGATGCACGAAAACGGTACTGCGCTTCCAGTTCATGAGTCCAGCTACGCCCACCCAGGGTGTTTCCTTCAACCAGAACGGGAATCGTTTTATTTGCCTGATTGCGAAAACTATCAATGAATATTTCAGTATGTTTTTCTGAAGCCCAGTCGTCTCTGAACCCATATTGAAGACTCACTTCGGTATCTGCATCGACCACTCGCCGCCAATTTATTTGCAGATAAGTTGTTGCCTGATCGTAATCCCGCATCGGATTTTCCGGCGATTCACCGCCAACAACGATGCCGTTTTTTTCAATCAAGCGTCCAAGATTCATCGTTCCCTCTGAGCGCCCGCCTCTTAATTCAAGGACATCGCGTTCGCCAAGGTGAAAACTGGCACGCGCATCCAGTAGCCGCGTCGAACTGAAATCCCGCCAGTTGGAACGATCGGTGATTCCGTCATCTTCTTTCTGCTGGTAGGTCATCCGAAAGCTTCCGGTCTCCCCAATTTTTCCACCAGCCCGCATGAAATAGTCCCTGACATCCTGATTTCCGGCACTTGCCGAAACCGAAGTCCCGCGAACCAGCGAGGGGTCAACCGTAATGATATTGATCACGCCCGAAAATGAATTATTGCCATAGGAAACGTTATTACTGCCACGCACCACCTCTATGCGCTCGATATCATCTATCGCCACCGGAATGGTCAGCCAATTCACACCAGATCGAAACAGTGGGGAATACTGCGACTGCCCATCGATCAACACCTGCACTCTTGGTGAATATTCCTCATCGTTCAACCCGTGGTAGCTGACACGAGCGGACTCGGTGTTGTTGGGAAAGGTTTGAAACCCAGGCACCAATCTGAAAATGTCATTCAGATCGCGGACACCGGAGGCCTTGATAATGTCGCGGTCAAGAACGGTTACCGCCGTTGCCGCATCGGCAAGTCGCTGTGGCAAGCGGCTAACCGAAGCCACTATCGGCAACTCGCTGAAGAAAATATCCTCGTCGGCAGCCATTGCGTTGCCCATCAGCCAGACGCTGGCCAGGGCGAGAATCGGCATCCTGTGTCTTACAAGTAATACTGACTTCACCCGGCAATATCCTCAGAGACTTTCAATTTCGCCGGGCGCCGCTAGCGCCAAATTCCAGGCATTAGTGAAACAGTCGGATTGGGCACCAATTTCCACACCATGTCGCCTGGTCGCGACGAGGCATAAGGCCAGCCCGCTCTGGTCTACCGCAGTAACCGCCTCAACATCGATTTCGTTGACACCAACCCGCGTCAGGGCATGCATGAAATCATTGCGCAAAGTGCCGTTGAGGCCGCCAATAACGCGCATGACCTTCCGTCCGCCGAGCTCATGCACCGAAAAAATGGAGGCCTGGCCCACGGTCAAGGCAGCATTGATCGCATCTTCAATCAGGATCTGATTGATCGGCCCGGTCTGAAAGCGAGCCCCAAAGAGATTGCCGACACGGCTGACGACCGCTGCGGGAACGTCAATTACCGGCGAACCAAACAGGGAGAATTCACAACCAGCGGTACGACCGATATCGAGCGCCATACTGGTGCGCAGCATGATGCCGGACAAGGAGAGATTTTCGATCAAGCCCTCGCCGATGGCACCGCCATAGCCGATTTTAATCGCGGGTGGCGAGCAAAAACGAATGCGCTGATGCCGTCTTTGATCCAGCATTTGTCGACCAACTCCTTCTTGGAAAATCGTTATTTAATCCAAGTTTAACAAATCTTTACCGCCCTATCGGCATGAACTTCTCGCTTTATTGACTTTTAACGTCCTGCTCGGTATTGTCTGCAGCACACTGGCAACTCGCCAGCCGCGCCGATTTGAGCTCTGATTGCGGGCGCTAAATAAATGCAGCTAAAACGGGAACCACCCAGTTCGCGTTCAGGAAGCCCTCTTTAACGCCACTGGGTTTTTGTTTTCAGGAACAGCATGCCAGGACAATCCGTCGGCGCCGTCGAGTCACAGCGCGCTCACTTCGACCAACCGCTGCACTTGCGCAGCGGCGGGATTCTGCCCGCTTACGATCTGGTCTATGAGACTTACGGCACACTCAACGCCGCCAAGTCGAACGCCATTCTCGTTTGCCACGCCCTCTCCGGCCACCACCATGTTGCCGGCCATTACGCCGACCAGCCCGACAATATTGGTTGGTGGGACAACATCATCGGCCCGGGTCGACCGCTCGATACCGACAAATTCTTTATTGTCGGCCTGAACAATTTAGGTGGTTGCCACGGCTCGACCGGACCATCCTCACTGAACCCGGCAACCGGCAAACCGTGGGGTGCGGATTTCCCGATGATTGCAGTCGTCGATTGGGTACATGCCCAGGCCCGACTGGCCGACCGGCTCGGCATCGACAGCTGGGCGGCTGTCATGGGCGGCAGCCTGGGCGGCATGCAGGCGTTGCGCTGGAGCATCACCTACCCGGAACGCGTCCGCAACGCCATCGTGATCGCCGCCGCACCCAAGCTGTCGGCGCAAAATATTGCCTTCAACGATGTTGCCCGCCAGGCCATCCTGACCGACCCGGATTTCCACGGTGGCCATTACTACGAGCACAACACCCGCCCGCTACGCGGTCTGCGCCTGGCCCGCATGCTTGGCCACATCACCTATCTGTCCGATGATCAGATGGGCGAAAAATTTGGCCGCGAACTGCGCAACAGCGCCTTTTCCTTCGGTTTCGGTGTCGAATTCGAGGTGGAATCCTATTTGCGCTACCAAGGCGACAAGTTTGCCGGCTATTTCGATGCCAATACCTACTTGCTGATGACCAAGGCGCTCGATTATTTCGACCCGTCACGCGAAGACAATGGCGACTTGAACGCCACGATGGCGCGCAGCAAGGCCAACTTCCTGATCGCCTCCTTCAGCACCGACTGGCGCTTCACACCGGCTCGCTCGAAGGAAATTGTCGCCGCCTTGCTCGCCAACGGGCGCAACGTCTCCTACGCTGAAATCAGCCTCAACTTCGGCCACGATTCCTTCCTGATGGACGACGCCCATTACCACGGCGTGGTCGACGCTTACCTGCGGAACATCAAACTATGATGCACACTCTGGGCCGTCCCGACTTTGACGTCATTTCCGCCTGGGTTGAACCAGGCCATCGCGTCCTCGATCTTGGTTGCGGCGATGGCAGCTTGCTTAAACATCTGATCGACACCCGCGGCGTACAAGGTGTCGGCGTTGAAATCGATGACGCCAATGTGCTGGCTGCGATCAAGAACGGCATCAACATCATTCAAGGCAATCTCGAGCGCGGCCTCGACGAATTTGCCGATCAGGCCTTTGACCATGTCGTACTCTCGCGCACGCTGCAAACCGTGCGCCATACCGAGGGCATCCTGCGCGAAATGTTGCGCGTCGGCCGTGAGGCAGTCATCTCCTTCCCAAATTTCGCCTACTGGAAAAACCTGCGTTCGGTACTCGACGGCCGCATGCCGGTTTCCGAAGACTTGCCCTATCAATGGTACGACTCGCCCAATGTCCGCTTCTTCACTCTGCTCGACTTTGAAGACCTGTGCGCCAAAATGGACCTGATCATTCGCGAACGAAGCATCCTCGATGAAGCGGGCAATCCAGTCGAATGCACCGAAAATCGCGAGGTCAATTTTTTGGGTAGCCTCGCCGTCTACCGCCTGACCTGCAAGCGTTGATGCCGGCTTGGCTCGGTGCACTGATGACCCGGAAGATGCTGATCTGCATCTTCACGGGGTTCAGTTCAGGCCTGCCGCTCTACTTGCTGCTCAACCTGCTACCCGCCTGGCTGCGCAGCGAAGGCGTCGATCTCAAGACAATCGGCTTCTTCGCCCTGATCCAGTTTCCCTACACCTGGAAATTCCTCTGGTCGCCGCTGCTTGACCGCTTCAACGTACCGGGGTTTGGTCGGCGACGGGGCTGGATGCTACTGACCCAGTTCGGCCTGCTATTCACCATCGGTTTTATGGGCGGACTAAGCCCAAAAGACAACATCTGGCCCATACTGTGGCTCGCCACCCTGCTCTCCCTGCTCTCGGCAACCCAGGATATTGCGGTCGACGCCTTCAGAAGAGAGATTTTGAGCGACCACGAGCTGGGTATCGGCAATGCAGTTCATGTAAATGCTTACCGTATCGCCGGCCTGATCCCGGGTTCGCTGTCCTTGATTCTGGCCGACCGCCTGCCCTGGAATGAAGTTTTCTGGATTACCGGCGCTTTCATGCTGCCCGGCATGGCGATGGCTTGGCTGGTCAACGAGCCGCAAGTCAAAGGTGCGCCGAAAACCCTGCGCCAGGCAGTCACCGAACCCTTCCACGAATTCATGGGCCGACAAGGCTGGCGCGGCGCACTGATGGTGCTCGGCTTCATCTTCCTCTACAAGCTGGGCGACAGCCTGTGCACCGCGCTCGCCACCCCCTTCTACCTCGACATGGGCTTCAGCAAGACCGATATCGGACTGATCGCCAAACACGCCGGATTATGGCCGGCGGTAATCGGCGCTCTGCTCGGGGGCTTGTGGATGGTCAGGCTGGGCATTAATCGGGCCCTCTGGCTGTTTGGGGCGGTCCAGCTGATCTCGATTTTCGGCTTCGCCTGGCTCGCCACCCAGGGCCACTACGACAACATTGGTGCCAACGAACGCCTGGCACTATTTTTTGTCATCGGGCTGGAAGCGCTTGGTGTCGGGCTTGGAACCGCGGCTTTCGTCGCCTTTATTGCCCGCTCCACCCACCCCGCCTACACCGCAACACAGATGGCACTGTTCACCAGTCTGGCAGCGGTCCCGCGTACCTTCATCAATGCCTCGGCCGGTTGGCTGGTCGAATCCCTGGGCTGGCTGAATTTTTTCTGGCTCTGCGCCGCCCTTGCCGTACCCGGCATGGTCTTGCTACTGAAAGTTGCCCCGTGGAATGCCGGGCTGGAAGCAAAACTTAGTTGCGTCGATTAAGACGACGGCGATCAAGCCACCAGGCGTAGAGCGGCAAAATCAATAGGGAGCCTGGTAAAACCAAGGCAATCAGGTAGGGCGACAAATGGGCCATGCGGCGCAAGTGACTGAGCAATTCGTCTTTCTCGACCGACGTCCAGCTACCGCCATTTCTTGATTTCATCAGCAACGGCATCAAGCCGCGCGTTACCATCAACTCGGCAACAACACGCCGGACCTCCCGACGCTGCGAAGAGAGCATCTGTTGCCACCAGCCGGGAAGTACCGCCGCGGCGCGCTCGGCGTCTGCCACGGTCAACTCGCTTTTGACAACAAATTCCGAATACCTTGCCAACTACGCCAGACAAAGAATCCACGCTTGGCCCAGCGCCAAGCCCGCCGCGGCCGCGCTACGACAACCGCAGCAACCGCAGCACCAATCGCAACCGGATGATGCTTCAACCAATCGACGCCTTGCAGCACGACATCACCACGTGCCAAGGCGCTTTCCAGCGGCACCGCCTGCTCGGCCAGGGTGCGACGCTGCACCTCAATGCGTGCCTTGAGCGTGCCTTGCCGCGTAGCCAGTTGAAGCAACTTGTCGCTCATTCGGGTGTTTTTACCGTGCGCCGTAGTTGCGCGATGTCCGCCTCGAGCTCAGACAGGCTGGTGCGAAACAATTTGCTTGGCTGGCCGGCCTGACTCTTCAAGGAAGCAATCAAAAACAGAGCGCCGCCGATGAAGACCACAGCAAAGATGCCAAAAACCAGCACACGCTGTTCCCAGAAGGCGAGTGCCAGACAAAAGACTGCCATGATCAAACCAACCGCCAGCAAAAATGCGGCGCCAATCGCTTTCGACCAGAGCGACATGAGGCGGAATTTCTCCTCCTCCAGCTCGGTAACCAGCAGTTCAGCGCGCGTTTTCCCGATCGCGATCACCGTCGCGATCATGCCCTTCATGGCGGAAAAGAGGCCGGCGCGGCGCTCTTCACCGCCTGTTGACTGCGTCATTCGTTTAACGACGGCCGATCAGTACGCCGAGTGCAAGGGCCACGGCAGCAGCGACGCCAACAGCCTTCCACGGCTCTTCGTGCACGAAATCATCGGTCGCCCGCGCTGCAGCCTTGGTCTTTTCGATAACAGCGACTTCGAGATCGACCAGACGCTCCTTGGCATCACGCAGGCGCAGGCCAAGGCGCTCACGCAGATCGCCAACCTTTTCACCGGCAGCACCGGCGGTTGCGCGCAGCAACTCTTCGGTATCGGAGATCACGACACGCAGGTCAGAAACCAGTTTGTCTTTATTTGCAGTGGTGAATTGTTCAGACATTTTTGACCTCTTTAATGACAGTTAAGCAAGAACAGGAAGATTAGCCCGTCTATGCAGCGAAATCAATTCGCATTCTGCGGTACGGGATATTCATAATCAACAATCAGCGGTGCGTGATCGGAGAAGCGCTCGGCCTTGTAAACTTCAGCCTGCCGTGCCGTTTCTGCCATACCCGGCGTCGCTATCTGGTAATCGATGCGCCACCCGACATTCTTGGCCCAGGCCTGGCCACGATTACTCCACCAAGTATAAGCATCACCCGTCGTTGCCGGATACAAACGGCGATAAACATCGACCCAGCCCAGTTCATCAAAGACGCGACTCAGCCAGGCCCGCTCTTCGGGCAGAAAGCCGGAGTTCTTCTGATTGGACTTCCAGTTTTTCAGGTCAATTTCCTGATGCGCAATGTTCCAGTCGCCACAGAGGACAATTTCGCGGCCTTCGGCGCGCAGAGCCAGCATTTGGGGAAAGAATGCGTCAAGGAAACGGAATTTGGCCTCCTGGCGTTCAGGCGAAGAAGAACCGGAAGGCAGATAGAGCGAAATTACCGATAAATTACCAAAATCGGCCCGGATGTAACGCCCTTCCGAATCGAACTCACCACCATCAAAACCTTCAACCACCCAATCCGGCTTGTTCCGGCTCCAGATGCCCACGCCGCTGTAGCCTTTCTTTTCCGCACAGTGATAGAAAGCCTGCATGCCATCCGGTGCCAGCATTTCCGGCATCAGATCAGGCAATTGCGCCTTCAGTTCCTGCAAGCAGACGATATCGGCTTCTTGGGCAGCTACCCAAGGCAGAACATTTTTACTCCAGGCGGAGCGGATGCCATTGAGGTTCAGGGAGATGATGCGTAACATTGTGCCGGGTTTGGCCAGAGTTAACCGGCCATTGAGAATGGAAAAATATGGATTTTCATCAAAATTTCATCGAATTCGCACTTGGCTGCCAGGTTCTGCGCTTTGGCGAATTCAAAACCAAGGCCGGTCGGCTCTCGCCTTACTTCTTCAATGCCGGTTTGTTCAATGATGGCAACTCACTGGGACGATTGGCCGAATTC